>Ga0137374_10000674_pt1 | contig 35810 bp, 38 predicted proteins | sample SagtaG_20_FD_104811 | JGI IMG/M metagenome (GOLD analysis project Ga0137374, IMG submission 104811) | Vadose zone soil microbial communities from Sagehorn Ranch, Mendocino, California, USA - Sage1_R_100_16 metaG | ecosystem: Environmental > Terrestrial > Soil > Vadose zone | place: USA... | reverse complement strand
TTCCACGGCTTCGTTATCGTTGCTGCGGAAGAGAATTCGCCCGCCATAGAGCGCGAGGCTGGGCAGGTGCCCACGGATGTACTCTCCAAATCGCGTCCCATCTCTGATCGTGACGTTCAGGACCGCATAGATCGTACTCACCTGTTGGCTCCCGTATGGTGATCAGCCGTCGCGTGTCTCGTCCCGATCATGCCCCAGACTGCGCGGGACTGAACCCGTTCCCCAGCATGGCCATGTCCAGGTAGCGGCGATCGGTCCAGATCGCGGTCACGTTGAGCGCGACGGCGGTGACATTCTAGTCAGGGACACGAACCTGAACCGTTCACAGGCTTTGAACTGGTCGGATGCGCCTCCGGGTGGCGCCCGGGGCCTCGCGCGCGACTCCACGCGATGCTTTGCCGCGAGCGGACGCGCTCCATCCGACACGGTGACCTGCAAGACGCCGGAAACCTCCGCCGGGCGCGGCCGGGGAGGTCCCCCTCGCCCGCGCGCAGGCCCGGAGCCGACGTGCCCACGCGTACCGCTGCGGACGGGGGCGCAACACCGTACGTCAGCCGGCGTGCACTTCACGTGACGACGCCGCGCGCCGGCGCCGTTCTCCAGGCACCGAACCCTTCCCGCGCGACGTCGGCACGTGCGGAAGTGCGCCGGCACCTGCGCTTCGGGGCCCGTCCGACAGTCCGCCGCCGGTTGCGGTTCTCCAGGGTCGAGCACGGGCGAGGGGGACCTCCCCGGCATCAGCGCCCGGGGGGGGCCACGTCCGTCCACGCGGGCCGGCGACGGAACTCACCGCTTCCCGAGCGCGTCCAAGAGCTTCCCCCAGATCCCGCCGAAGGCGCCGTTCGACATCGCGACGACGACGTCGCCGGGCCGCGCCGCCGCGGCGAGCTCCGGCACCATCTCGTCGACGGTCGCGAAGGCGCGGGCGGGCCGACCAGCTGCGGCGAGCGCGCCGGTGAGCCCGTCCACGTCGAGGCGCTCGCTCTCCGGAACCTGGTCGGTCGGCGCGGGGCGGAGCAGGAAGACCTCCGCCGCGTCTCCCCAGGTCGCGGGCGAGGCGTACTCGCGCTGGTGGAGGTTCCGGCGGCTCGTGTTCGAGCGCGGCTCGAACGCCGCGAGCAGGCGGGCGCCGGGGAACGCGCCCCGGATCGCGGCGAGCGTCATCTCGACCGCGCGCGGATGGTGGGCGAAGTCGTCCACGACGACGACCCCGCCCGCGGCGCCGCGCACCTCCTGGCGCCGCCTCACGCCGCGGAAGGCGGCGAGCCCGGCTGCGATCTCGTCCGGCGAGAGGCCGAGCGCCGTCGCGGCGGCGGCGACGCCGAGCGCGTTCTCCACGTTGTGGGCGCCGCCCACCGGGAGGTGCACCTCCGCGAGCGTGCGCCTCCGCCGGACGAGGGTGAAGCGCGCGCCGTCAGGGGCGAGCCGCAGCCCGCGCGCTTCCCAGTCGGCGCCGGGCCGGTCGAGCGCGTAGGTCTCGACGGTCGCGCGGGAGCGTCGCGCGATGCGGAGCACGCTCGCGTAGCTCGCGCACGCCGCGAGGAAGCCGTCGCCCGGCAGGAGATCCACGAACCGCTCGAACGCGCTCTCGTAGTGCGCCTCGTCCCGGTAGATGTCCGCGTGGTCGAGCTCGCAGCTCGTGAAGATCGCCGTGCGCGGCCGGTAGTGCAGGAACTTCGGCCCCTTGTCGAAGTAGGCGGTGTCGTACTCGTCCCCCTCGACGACGAAGTGCGGCCCCCGCCCGAGCCGGAAGTTCGAGTCGAAGTCGCGCGTCACGCCGCCGACGAGGAACGACGGATCGCGCCCGGCGTGGTGGAGGAGCGCCCCCATCATCGCAGAGGTGGTGGTCTTGCCGTGCGTCCCGACCACCACGACGCCGTGGCGCGGCCCGATGAAGACCTCGCCGAGCGCCGCGGGGAAGGAGACGTGGGGCAGCCCGCGCTCCCGCATCGTCGCCGCCTCGGGGTTTACCGCCCGGACGACGTTCCCGACGACCACGAGGTCGGGCCGGGCGTGGTCGAGGTTCTCGGCGCGGTACGGCGTCGACACCTCGATGCCCCAGCGCTCGAGCTGCGTGGACATCGGCGGGTAGACGTTCTCGTCCGAGCCCGTCACCTCGTACCCCGCCGCCTTCAGCATCCCGGCAAAGGAGCCCATGCCCGTGCCGGCCACGCCGATGAGGTGGACGCGCTTCACCCTGGACCAGTCGACCGACACTCAGTTCTCCTCGATCCCGACCCCGGAACCATCGACGCCACCCTTCCGTTCCCCGTTCCCCGTTTCCGTCTTTCCCCGTGCCCGTGCCCGTGCCCCTGCCCGTGCCCGGTCTCTCCCCGGTCTACTTGATCCCAAGGGCTTCAGCGACCGCATCATGAAAGCGCGGCCGGAATGGCCTGATCCGCTCGTTGTCTCGGGTGGGGTGCACCCGGTTCGTGAGGAGGGCCACCACCACCTCCCGGTTCCGATCGATCCAGAGCGAGGTGCCGGTGAACCCGAGGTGTCCGATCGAGCCCCACCCGCGCCGGCCAAGCCGCGTCCCGAGCGACGAGCCCTCCGGGGAGGGCGTGTCCCAGCCGAGCGCACGCGTCGTGCCGGGGATGTCGTCGCGCTGCGCGAACTCTTCCGCGACGCCGCCCGGCACCACCGACCCGCGGCCGAGGAGCGCGTCGAGCCAGGCCTGGCCGAAGGCGGCGACCTCGAGCGCGGTGGAGAAGACGCCGGCGTGACCCGCCGCGCCGCCGACCGCCCACGCGTTGTCGTCGTTCACGGTCCCCTGGTTCACCTCCCGGCGGTGCTCGCAGCGCTCGGTGGGGACGAACGTCCGACCCGCGGCGCGCGCGGCCGCCTCCGCGGGAACGAGGCCGTCGAGGAAGAACGTCGAGGTGAGGCCGAGGGGACGGAAGACGCGGCGGTCGGCGAGGACGGAGAGCGGCGCCCCCGCGATCTCCTCGAGGAGGAACCCGAGGGCGAGGAAGCCCGGATCGCAGTAGACCGCCCGCGTCGCCGGGGGCGCCTCGAGCGGCTCGGCGAGGACCGCCGCGCGCACGAGCTCGCGCCCCCGCGCGAAGGGCTCGCGCAGCGAGCGGAAGGGCGGCCGGTTGCCGGGCGGCAGGAACGCCGCACCGGCGACGGGGTCCGCGGCCGCGAGCTCGAAGTAGGGACGCCAGCGCGGGAGGCCCGACGCGTGGGCGAGCAGGTGGCGCGCGGTCACCGCCTCCTTGCCGCCGGCCTCGAAGCCGGGCAGCCGCGCCGCGACCGGCTCGTCGAGCGCGAGCGCTCCCTCCGCGACGAGCTGCGCGGCGAGCGTCGCGGTGGCCATCACCTTCGTGAGCGACGCGACGTCGAACAGGTCGTCGCGGCGCAGCGGCCGCGCGCCGGGGACCGGGATCTCGCCGTGCCAGCTCGCGTGCACGAGGGCCCCGCCGCGGAACACGGCGGCGGAGAGCGCGGGCGCGACGCCCCCGCGACGACCCTCCTCGAGCATGCCCGCGATGCCCGCGAGGACGGGGGTCATGGCGGCGTCCGCGCCGTCCACCCGTCGAACAGGAGCCGGGGCGGGCCCTCCTCACCCGCCGGGCCGGGCGCGACGAGCGTCGCCCGCGCGCCGAGCGGCACCGCGAAGTTCGCGTCGTCGTGGCCGACGGGCAGCCCCTCGATCGCGGGGACGCCGGCCGCGAGCACCGCCTCGCGCACGACGTCCGCGGCGAGGACCCCGGCGTCGTCGCAGGCGGTGAGCTGCCCCACGGCGATGCCGGCGACGCCGTCGAGCGCGCCGGAGAGCCTGAGCTGCGTGAGGCAGCGGTCGATCCGGTACGGCTTCTCCCCGACGTCCTCGAGCAGCAGGATCGCGCCGTCGAGGCGCGGTGCGAACGGCGTTCCGGCTAGGTGGGCGAGGATCGTGAGCGTCCCGCCGAGGAGCGGGCCCGACGCGCGGCCGGCGCGGATCGTCCGGGCGGCGACGACGCCGGCGCCGGGCGCGGGGAGAGCCCACGCCCCCGCGCGCGGCGCGCCGCCGAAGAGCACCGCCTCGAGATGACGCACCGCGTCCTCCGGCGCGCGCCCGAGCTGCGTGACGACCGGCCCGTGCACGGTGGCGAGCCCGGCGCGGTTCAGGAGCGCATGGAGGGCGGTGACGTCGGAGAAGCCGACGAGCGCCTTCGGCCGCTCGAGGAGCGGGGCGGGATCGACCGCGGGGAGGATGCGCATCGCGCCGTAGCCGCCGCGCGCGCAGAAGATGGCGCTCGCGTCCGGATCGGCGACCGCCTCGCGCCATTCCTCGGCGCGCCGCGCGTCGTCGCCCGCGAGATACGCCCGCCGCGCCGACAGATCGGACCGCATCCGGGGTTCGAGCCCGAGACGTCCGGCGAGGACCTCGATCCCCTTCTCGAGGGCGGCCGGATCGAAGGGGCTCGACGGCGCCACCACTCGGACGGCGTCCCCCCGGCGGAGCGGCGGAGGCAGGATCACCCGCAGAGAATAACGCGCCCGGCCATCAAAGGGGTATTGGGAGGCGGTGTGCGGTTCTGCTAGGGTCGAACGCTCGATTCCGGACGCGACCCGACGCTCCCGGCGCGCACCGCGAACCCCAACCGTCGTTAGATCCGAAGATCAGAACGAGATTGGAGGTCGTGCCGTGAAGAGCCCCAAGCCGCAGCCGCTGGATGGCGAGGTCTTCTACCCGTCGCAGGAGGTCGTCTCCCAGGCCCGGGTCAAGGATTGGGACGCGATCGCCCGCCGGGCGAGCGAGGACCTGGAGGGCTTCTGGGCCGCCGAGGCCGAGGAGCTCGAGTGGTACCGGAAGTGGGACAAGGTCCTCGACTCCTCGCAGAAGCCCTTCTTCAAGTGGTTCAAGGGCGCCCAGACGAACATCGTCCACAACTGCCTGGACCGGCACCAGCGGACGTGGCGGAAGAACAAGCTCTCGCTCGTCTGGGTCGGCGAGAAGAACGAGGTCCGGACCTACTCCTACTTCGCGCTCCATCGCGACGTCTCCAAGTTCGCGAACGTCCTGAAGGCCATGGGCGTGAAGAAGGGCGACCGCGTCACCATCTACATGCCGCGTGTCCCCGAGATCGTGATCGCGATGCTCGCGAGCGCGAAGCTCGGCGCGATCCACTCGGTCGTGTACGGCGGCTTCTCGGTCGACGCGCTGCAGGGGCGCATCGAGGACTCCGAGTCGAAGGTCGTCATCACGGCCGACGGCGGCTTCATGAACGGCAAGATCGTCGAGCTGAAGAAGACGGTCGACGACGCCGTCCGCCGCTGCCCCACCGTCGAGACCGTGATCGTGGTGCAGCGCACCGCGCACGAGGTCCGGATGGAGCCCGGGCGCGACTACTGGTACCACGAGCTCATGAAGCTCCCCCTCGCGACGGGCTCGTGCCCGACCGAGGTGATGGAGTCGGACGACCCGCTCTACATCCTCTACACCTCCGGGACCACGGGGAAGCCGAAGGCGATCACCCACGCCCACGGCGGCTACCAGGTCGGCATCTACTCGACCCTGAAGTACGTCTTCGACGTGAAGGACGAGGATCGCTGGTGGTGCGCCGCCGATCCGGGCTGGGTCACGGGGCACAGCTACATCGTCTACGGTCCGCTCATCTGCGGCGCGACGACGTTCATGTACGAGGGGGCGCCGACCTACCCGTACCCGAACCGCTGGTGGTCGCTCATCGAGAAGTACGGCATCACCATCCTCTACACGGCGCCGACCGCGATCCGCGGCCTCATGCGCTTCGGCGAGTCGTGGCCCAACCGGCACGACCTCTCGACGCTGCGGCTGCTCGGCTCGGTCGGCGAGCCCATCAACCCCGAGGCGTGGAAGTGGTACCACCGCGTCATCGGCAAGGGCCGCTGTCCGATCATGGACACCTGGTGGCAGACCGAGACGGGCATGTTCATGATCACGCCCGTTCCGACGATGCCGCTCAAGCCCGGCTCCGGGACGAAGCCGTTCTTCGGCCAGGAAGCGGAGATCCTGGACGACGCCGGCAAGCCGGTGGCGGACGGCGAGGAGGGTTTCCTCGTCCTGAAGAAGCCCTGGCCGGCGATGATGACGACCATCTACAAGGACCCGGACCGCTACGTGAAGCAGTACTGGTCGAAGTACCCCGGCCGCTACATGGCGGGCGACTCGGCCAAACGGGACAAGGACGGGTACTTCTGGGTGATCGGCCGCACCGACGACGTCATCAAGGTCGCCGGGTACCGGCTCGGCACGGCCGAGATCGAGAGCGCCCTCGTCTCCCACCCCGCGATCGCGGAGGCGGCGGTGATCGGCCTGTCGCATGAGGTGAAGGGGCAGGCCATCCACTGCTACTGCCTGCTGCGCCAGGGGTTCAAGCCGTCGGACGAGCTCGCCGAGGAGGTCCGCAACCACGTCGCGCAGCACCTCGGCCCGATCGTCCGTCCGGAGAAGGTGACGTTCGTCGAGACGCTCCCGAAGACCCGCTCCGGGAAGATCATGCGGCGCGTGCTGAAGGCGCGCGCGCAGGGGCTGCCCGAGGGCGACATCTCGACGCTCGAGGAGTGAGGGATCTCCCCCGCCGCGCCGGCGGGTGAGCGATACTCGCCCGCCGGTGCAGCCGACAGTGCCCATCTGGCGCCGCCCGCGCGCCCAGCTCCTCGCCGTCACCGGCGTCGTCTGGGCGATCGTCGTGGCGGTGCTCTTTGCAGCAGGGGACGCGCTCCTCCCCTTCGTCCTCGCCGCGCTCGCCGCCTACGTCATCGACCCGCTCATCGAGCGCCTGGCGCTCCTCCGGGTGTCTCGGCGGCCAGTCCCTCGCTGGGGAGCCGTCGCGGTGGTCTATCTCTTCCTCGCGGCCGGCATCTACGTCTTCGCCGTCTCGGTCGTTCCCCAGATCTACCGGGAGGCGGTGCGCGGGCTCCTCGAGCTCCGCGAGTTCCTCGCCGGCGTCGGACCCGAGAAGATCGAGTCGTGGGCGCGCTCGATCGACGCGTTCATGCTGCGCTACGGGATCCCGGTGGACGTGCTGCCGGGGGAGCAGCGCTCCGGCGCGCGACTGCACGTCGACGTCGCTGCGGGGATCGCCGACGCGCTGCGCGACGCCTCCGTCTCCGCGCGCGGCCGCGTGGGCGACGTCGTGGCGCTGTCGCGGGCGCTGCTCGCCGGCGCCCTGAAGACCATCTTCTTCTTCGTCCTGCTCTTCATGCTCACCGCCTTCATCTCGATGGACGCGCCGCGGATCGTGCGCTACGCCGAGACGCTCGTCCCCTCCCACTGGCGCGCCGATCTGCGCCGCCTGCTGCACGGAATCGACTCCGGCCTCGCCGGCGTGGTGCGGGGACAGCTCACCATCATGCTGGTGAACGGAACGCTCACCCTCGTCGGCCTCCTCGTCCTGCGCATCCCGTTCGCGTTCGCGCTCTCGGCGCTCGCGACGCTCCTCTACGTCGTGCCGATCTTCGGGACCATCCTCTCCTCGGTTCCCATCGTCCTCCTCGCGACCACAGCGGGCGGCATCTCGAAGGGGCTCCTCGCGCTCGGCTGGATCCTCGTCATCCACGCGCTCGAGGCGTACGTGCTGAACCCCAAGATCATGGGGACCGCCTCGCGCATCCACCCGGTGATCATCGTGCTCGCGCTCCTCGTCGGGGAGCGGAGCGGCGGGATCGTGGGCGCGCTGTTGGCGGTGCCCATCGCGAGCGTCATCGTTGCCGTGTTCCGCTTCCTCCAGCGAAAGCAGGCCGACCTGGAGGAGAGCTGCCGAAAGGAAGCCACATGAGATCCGCCGCCGCGCTCGCCGCCGTCCTCGTCCTTTCGCCGTCCCTCGCCGCCCGCGCCGAGGAGCCCCCCCGGCCCGCCGCTCCCCCTCCCGCGGCGGCCTCGCCGAAGCAGAGCTCGCCCGCGCCGGCGGCGCCGAAGCCACAGGACACCGCGAAGACGCTGTACGGGCTCGGCGTCGCCGTCGGGACGAGCCTCGAGGTCTTCGCGCTCTCCCCGGGCGAGCTCGAGTCGGTGCTGACGGGGATCCGCGACACGACCGCGGGGAAGCCCCGCTTCCAGCTCGACGCGAAGATGCAGGAGGCGTTGAACGACCTCGCCCGGAGCCGGGCGCCGAAGGCCCAGGAGAAGGCGGCCGCGCGCGAGAAGCAGCAGGGCCCGCCCTACCTCGCCAGGATGGCGAAGGAGCAGGGCGCGAAGAAGACCGCCTCCGGCGCGATCCTCATCCCGGTGAAGGAAGGGACCGGTCCGAGCCCGACCCCGGCCGACAAGGTGAAGGTCAACTACACGGGGACGCTCGTCTCCGGCCGAATCTTCGACACGACCGCGCAACGCGGACCCGCCGAGCTCCCGCTCTCGCAGGTGGTCGCGTGCTGGAAGGAGGCGCTGCCCCTCATGAAGGTCGGCGCGGTCGCGAAGCTCGTCTGCCCGCCCGAGCTCGGCTACGGGTCGGGCGGGAACGGCGCCGTGCCGGGCAACGCCGTCCTCACGTTCGAGGTGGAGCTCCTCGACATCGCGAAGTAGGAGGCGCCCCTTGGCAGACGACCTCGTCCTGTACGGCAGCGACCGCTTCACGAGTCCGTACGTCTTCTCGGCGTTCGTCACGCTCGAGGAGAAGGCGGTCCCGTTCCGGCTAGAGCTCCTCTCGCTCGAGCGCGCGGAGCACAGGCGACCGGAGTACGCCGGGCCGTCGTTCACCGGGAAGGTGCCCGCCTTGCGGCACGGGGACTTCTGGCTCGCCGAGTCCTCCGCCATCGACGAGTACGTGGACGAGGTCTTCGCGCCGCCCGCCCACCCGCGTCTCTACCCGGAGGATCCCCGCCGCCGGGCACGGGTCCGGATGGTCCAGGCCTTCCTGCGTACCGACCTCGCGCCCCTCCGCCACGAGCGCCCGACCTCCGGCCTGTTCCTCGGCGAGACGATGGCGCCGCTCGGGGCGGAGGCGCGCGCCGCCGCGGAGAGGCTCTTCCGGCTCGCGGAGCAGGTGCTCGCTCCGGGAGCGTCGTCCATCGCGGGCCAGTTCACACCGGGAGACGCGGACCTCGCCCTCATGCTCCAGCGGCTCGTCGCGAACGGCGATCCATGCCCCGACCGCCTCGCCCTCTACGCGCGCGCCGTCTTCGCGCGGCCGTCGGTGCGAGCGTGGCTCTCGCGGACGCGCTGGAAGGATCGGTAGTCAGCGCAGCCGCTTCCAGTAGAGCACCTCGGCGACGTCGGGCAGGACGAGCCCGGGCAGCGCACCGACGCGCACCCAGCCCTCGCGCTCGTAGAAGCGCTGCGCGCCGTCGTTGAAGTCGGAGACGAGCAGGAAGGCGTGCGCCGACGCGCGCGCGGTCTCCGCCTCGAACGCGCGCAGGAGCGCGGCGCCCACGCCCTTCCCCTCGCTGCCCGGGAGCACCGCGATGAGCTTCAGGTAGCCGCCCAGCGCGAGGGTGCCCGCCGGGAGGAACCAGGCGAGACCGCGGAGCGCGCCGCCGTCTTCCGCGACGAGCAGCCCCTCGCCGCGCGCACGCCCCGCCTCGAGCGCGCGGCCGAGCGCGCCCGCGTCGCGGCGGTAGCGGATCATGAGCGGCAGGGCGGCGAGCCCCTCGGCGAGGTCCGGGAGCTCGGCGGTTTCGAGCGGGCGTACGCGCATCCCCGGATCCTATTCGCTCGTGGGAAGGAGCGGCACCGGTTCGAGCGCGCGCCAGACTCGGAGGACGGCCCGCTCGCCCGGCTCGAGATCGAACCAGACCCGCGCGAGGGCGCCGTCGTCCTGGCGGCCGAGAAGGGCGGCCCCCTCGAGCGCGATCTCGAGGCCAGCGGCGGGGAGCGCCACCGTGAGCGCGGCGATCGGGTCGGCGCCGTGGTTGTGGATCTCGGCCGCGCCGTCCGGCCGGTAGACGACCTCCACGTCGCCGAGGGCGCGGAGCCGGTCGCCCGCCTCCGCCCAGGCGAGCGAGGCGAGCCGGCCGGCGCGGACATGCGCCGCGACGCGCGCGAGCGCGGCGTCGAGCGCGGGGTGGATGGAGAGGACCCCCTTCCCCTCCACCACGACGAGCCGCGCGAGCTGCTCCCGCGACTGGGTCGTCCGCGCAGACGGGCCGAGGTAGGTGTGCGCCACGAACAGCCCCCGCTCGCGCTCGAGCCGCGCGAGCGCCGCGTCGGAGAGGGCGGCGGCGAGCTCCTCGGGCGCGGCGTGGAACATCGACGAGCGGAACACCCACAGGCGACCATCCTGCGGCAGCGGGAAGATCGCGGGACGGGGCTCGGCCGGGTCGCCGCCGAGCAGGTTCACGATCCGCGTGCCCGCGCGGCCGTCCACGTCACCCGCGGCCCAGACCCAGCGGATGCCGCCGTCGGCGAGGAGATCGCGCACGCCGAACGGCCCCTCGGTGCCGGTGCCGCGCGCCGAGACCGCCTCGCAGTTCGTGTACGGCTCGTGGTCGATCCAGGTGTGCGGCCGCCACGCCGCGACCGCGGCGAGCCCCGCGCGCACCGCGTCCCGATCGTCCCGCTCGGGCGTGACCGAGTGCAGCGCGATCTCGGACCCCGCCGCCGCGAGCTCGCCCGCGAGCAGCCCGATCTGCGGATCGTCGAGCCCGCCCCGGCGCGCGTGGACGAAGAACGTCCGGGTGAGCTTGAGGCCGCGGCCGAGGAGCCCCGCGCCGACGCCCCCCTCCGCCCGTGGATCCGAGCTGCCCCACAGCACGGCGCGGAGCGCGTCGGGGTCGGTCCGGTCCGCGTGATCGGTGAGGACGACGGCGGCGCGGGCGCCCGCGGGCCAGCGCTCGACCCGGACCGGACGGAACGCGGCCGCGTCGCGCAGGGGATAGAGGGTGGCGCGCCCCACGTCCTCGTCGCCGGGCGCCCGCGCGATGCCGCGGACCGTCCGGCGCACTTCGAGGTCGGCCCAGCGCAGGGGGTGCCCCTCGCCGCCTTCGGGGATGTGGTCGCGGCACGTCTCGTACGTCGAGAACGGGCGCTCTGCGGCGTCGTCCAGGAACAGGACGACCTCGACCCCGCCCGGCGAGGGCGCGGCGCGCGCAGCCACGATGCCGGGCCCGCCCGCGAGCACCGCCGCGCCCGCCGCCACGAGCACCGGCGTCCCCCGGCCGGTCCGGAGCGGCGCGGCGAGCCGCGCGAACTCGAGATCGCGGCCGAGCGCGCTGGGCGCGCCGCGCCAGCCGAGCACGAGCGCGGCCCGCTCCAGCGCCGCGGGACGGGTCCAGCGCAGGACGAGCTCGACCGTGCGCGCGCCGCCCGCGGCGGGGGCGAGCCGGACCGTGGCCTCCCACTCGGGACCCCGGGCGAGCGCCTCGAGCGCACCGTCCGATCGCGCGCGCCAGGCGAGCGACGGCGTCGCGGCGCCCCCGGTTGTCCGCACCTCGAGACCGACCTCGAGCGCGAGCGCGCCTCCGCCGAGCGGCACGTCGACCGCCGGCGCGGCAGCCATGACGAGGGCCAGGCAGGCGAGCGCGTGCACGCCCGGAGGATGCCGGTTTCCTGGCGCCGATCAAGGGCGTCGGCCGGCGCCCGCATCGCACACGTCACAGAGCGGGCCGCACGCCTCGAGGCCGAGCCGATCCTCGAGGTAGCGGTGGAGCGGGTGCCACTCCCCCTCCTCGTCCTGGACGCGGCCGCACCCCTCGCAGACCTGGACGACGCCGGGATCCGCGAGCAGCGCGTTCGCGTCGGTGAGCGAGAGGATCGCGTGAGGGGCTCCGTCGCGGTCGAACGGCGCCGCGAAGGCGAGCAGGTGGAGGTCCGCCGGCCGGGCGCCGGGACCGCTGCGCAAGACGAACCCGCGCTCGCGCACCGACTCCTCGCGGAGCGCGCGCTCCACGGCCCGGTGGAACGCGCACGCGGCGCAGCGGGCAGCGGCGCCGCAGCCGCCCGGAGCGCCCGCCTCGACGCAGCAGAGGACCTCGCCGAGCTTCACGCCGTCCCGGGCGCCGAGGAGCCGTTGCGCGGCGCGGTTCGCGAGCACGATGCGGAACGCCGCGTCCACGACGAGCGTCGGCATGGGGTGCGCGTCGAGCACGGCGGCGCCGAGCTGGCGGGGACCGGGCGTGGCCCTCGGGACGAGCGTCTTCACGGAAAGAGCGTATCCCGGCGCCGCTCGCCGCGAATCCACATGGACGCGGGATGCGCTCGGGTCCGAGGCGCACCTACACGGGCGCCCCGTCGCGCGCGGAGCGGTCCTTCGCGTGCGCTCGCGTCACGCCTCGACGGCGCGCTTCAGCCCGGAGGCGAGGTCGTTCAGCGCCTTCGCCTCGGTCGCCACCGCCCGCGTGGACGACATCGTCTCCTGCGTGGCGAGGTAGATCTCGTTCATCGCCTTGAGGACCTGGTCGATCCCGTGGTCCTGCTGCTGGGCGACCGTCGCGATCTCCTTTGCGGCCTGCGAGGAGTCGCGCAGCGCGGTCGCGAGCCGGCGGATCGTATCGCCGGTCCCGGAGGCGACCGAGGCGCCCTGCTCGGCGCGGCGGACGCCGACCTCGGCCGCGGTCATGGCGGAGAGCATGGCCTTGTGGACGTCGGCGAGGATGCCCTTCACCTGCACCGCCGCGCGCTTCGCTTCCTCCGAGTGGCTGCGCATCTCGGCGACCACCTCGGCGAACCCGCCCGCCCCGTCGCCCGCGCGCTGCGACTCGGACGCGGCGCGGTCGGCGAGCTTCTGCGAACGGTCGGCGATGTAGTTCACGACCGAGGCGATCTCGAAGATGTCGCGCATTCGGCCGTTCAGGGCCTCGATCCGGCCGGAGAGCCCGCGCACTTCGTCGGCGAGCTTCATCATCTCGCCGAGGGAGCTCTCGACGGCGGAGAGCCCCTCCACGGAGGTCCGCTCCCCCTGCCGCGCGAGGCCGATCACCGTCTCCGCCGTGAGCGCCGCCTTCGTCGCGGTCTGGCCGAGCGACCCCATCGTCGCGGTGGTCTCGCGCACCGACGCCGCCGTCTCGGCGGTCATCGACGAGAACGACGAGACCGTCGAGAGCAGGGCCTGGGCGGCGGTGAAGAGCTCGGCGGCGGTCTTCGTGTACCCCTCGCGGCGCGCCTCGTCGACGGCGACGATCTGATCCTGGGCGCGGCCGATGAGGCTCGCGATCGTGCCCATGAAGAACGGCGCGGTGTCGATGATCCAGAGGAGCGGCGAGGCCGCCTGGGCGCGCGCCAGCCCGCCGAAGCCGAGCCCGTGACCGCGCGTGAATGCCTCGATGACGGTGCCGATCAGCGGAAACGCGACGCCGAAGACCGCGCCCAAGATGGCGTACCTGCGCGTGTACATGACGCTCCCCGGTGTCTTTCGACGACGGCGCCATTGTCCACCATGACGGCGGCGACCGCCAGGCGCGAATCGCGGGCGCGTGTGGTCGCGCGTCGCACTCGCCTCCCGTCCGTGCGCGCACACCGCCCGCCGCGGGAGGCAGCGGGATATAGAAGGACGCAGATGGTCAACGTCCCCGCCGCCGCCGGCGAGCCCCCGCTCGCCGCGCTCCTGCCGCCGCCTGGCGAGACGCTCGCCGGAGGCGCGATCCTCGAACGGTTCGTCGGGTGGGTCGCCTCGACGGGGCTCTCGCTCTACCCGCACCAGGAGGAGGCGATCCTCCACCTCCTCGACGGCGAGCACCTCGTCCTCGCCACGCCGACCGGATCGGGCAAGTCGCTCGTCGCGACCTTCCTCCACTTCCAGGCGATGGCGGGCGGTAAGCGCTCCTTCTACACCTGCCCGATCAAGGCGCTCGTGAACGAGAAGTTCTTCGACCTGTGCCGGCTGTTCGGGCCTGAGAACGTCGGGATGATGACGGGCGACGCGGCGGTGAACCGCGACGCGCCCATCATCTGCTGCACCGCGGAGATCCTGATGAACGTCTCCGTCCGCGAGGCCGAGCCGCAGGTGGACGCCGTCGTGATGGACGAGTTCCATTACTACGGCGACCGCGAGCGCGGCGTCGCCTGGCAGGTGCCGCTCCTCGTCCTCGAGCGGACCCGGTTCCTCCTCATGTCCGCGACCCTCGGCGACACGCGCGCCATCGAGGCGTCGCTGCGCGAGGTGACGGGGCGCGAGGTGGCGGCGCTGCGCGACGCGGCGCGGCCGGTGCCGCTCGAGCACGAGTACCGCGAGACGCCGCTCCACGAGACCATCGAGGAGCTCGTCTCGGCCGGGAAGGCGCCCATCTACCTCGTCAACTTCACGCAGCGCGCCGCGGCGGAGCAGGCGCAGAACCTCATGTCGGCGAACTTCTCCTCGAAGGAGGAGAAGGCGCGCATCGCCGAGGCGCTGCGCGAGGCGCGCTTCGACTCCCCGTTCGGGAAGGAGCTCCAGCGCTTCCTCCGCCACGGCATCGGGCTCCACCACGCCGGGCTCCTGCCGCGCTACCGGCTCCTCGTCGAGAAGCTCGCCCAGGGCGGGCTCCTCAAGGTGGTCTCCGGCACCGACACGCTCGGCATGGGCGTGAACGTGCCGATCCGGACGGTCCTCTTCACCCAGCTCTGCAAGTACGACGGGGAGAAGACCGCGATCCTCTCTGCGCGCGACTTCCACCAGATCGCCGGGCGCGCCGGGCGCAAGGGCTTCGACGAGCGCGGGTTCGTCGTCGCGCAGGCTCCCGAGCACGTCATCGAGAACAAGAAGCTCGCCGAGAAGGCCGCGGCGGGGAAGAAGGTCGTGAAGAAGCAGCCCCCGCAGAAGGGCTACGTCCCCTGGGACCGCTCCACCTTCGAGCGGCTGCGCGAGAAGCAGCCCGAGCCGCTGGAGAGCCGGTTCGAGCCCACCTTCGGCCTCCTCGTCAACCTCCTGCAGAGCGAGACGGCGCGGGTCGGCGGCGGCTACGGCCGGCTCGTCGAGATGATCCGGCGCTCGCACGGCAGCGACTACGTCCGCTCGCGCCAGCGGCGCAACGCCGCGCAGCGCTTCCGCACGCTGCGCGCCGCCGGGCTCGTCGAGCTGCACCGCGTCGAGGGCTTCCGCGGGGCGTACGTCCGCCCCGCGCCGGGGCTGCAGCGCGACTTCTCGCTCTTCCACACGCTCGCGCTGTACCTCCTCGACACGCTCCCGAGGATCCCGCCCGAGCGGGAGACGTACGCGCTCGACGTCCTCTCGATGGTGGAGTCCATCCTCGAGGACCCCGACGTCGTGCTCTGGAAGCAGCTCGATCGCGCCCGCGGGCTCGCCGTCGCGGAGATGAAGGCGAAGGGGATGGAGTACGACGCGCGCATGGCCGAGCTCGAGAAGGTGGAGTATCCGAAGCCGAACCGCGACTTCGTGTACGCGACCTTCAATGACTTCGCGGCGAGGCATCCCTGGGTCGGACAGGAGAACATCCGCCCGAAGTCGATCGCCCGCGAGATGGTCGAGAAGTTCATGACCTTCGCGGATACGGTGCGGGAGTACGAGCTGCAGCGATCGGAGGGGCTCCTGCTCCGCTATCTCTCCGAGACGTACAAGACGCTCGTCCAGACCGTGCCGGAGAGCTACCGGGATGACGAGCTGCTCGACGTGATCGCGTTCCTCCGTGGAACGGTGCGCGGCGTCGACTCGTCCCTCATCGACGAGTGGGAGCGGCTCCGCGATCCGGCCTACCAGGCCGCGGCGAAGGCGGACCCGCGCGCTGCGCTCGGCCCCCCGCCGCTCTGGGCCGACCCGCGCGCGTTCGCGGCGCGGCTCAGGAACGAGCTGCACGCGCTCCTCGTCGCCGTCGCGCGCAAGGACTGGGAGGCAGCGCTCGCGGCGCTCGCGCCGGCCGGCGACTGGACCGCGGCGCGGCTCGAGGCGGAGCTCGCCCCGTACTTCGCCGAGCACGCGCGCATCGACGTCACCCCCGCGGCGCGGCGGCCGGACCACACGTTCGTGAAGGAGCTCGCGCCGAGACGCTGGGAGGCGGTGCAGCGGATCGTGGACGAGGCGGGCGAGGTCGACTGGATGATCCAGTGCGAGGTGGACCTCACCGGGCCGCACGATCGCGACCGGCCGGTGATCTCGCTGCTGCGCGTCGGGACCTAGCGCCAGGGTTCAAGGCCGGAACACGTCCGGCGGCAGCGCCTTCGGGAACTCCACCTTCTCGAGCACCGTCTCGCCGGTGCTCCGCCCATTCGCCCAGTTCTTCTCGCGGAACGCCACGATGACGCCCTCGACGGCGCGGAAGTCCTCGTACGTGGTGGCGAACTCGAGCGGCATCGCGCGATCGCGCGAGGTGCCGCGGGAGCGAAGGATGCGGGCGGAGGCTGGATCGATCAACGCCTCCACGACGAGCCCCGGCGCGGGCTCGATGGCGACGACTCGGACCGTCCTGCCGTCGAGCTCCGCGGTTCCGTGGTCCTCGATGCGCTCCACCCAGGCCGAGAGGAGCGCGGGCAGGTCGAGCCGCGCCGCCTGGAGGATCATGGAGGCGAGCCGCGCGCTCTCCACCGCCTCGCCGTTGCGCCAGCCGCGTCCGCCGTCGAGGACCCGCGTCTCGGGCGGCGATCCCGGGAAGGCGGTCTCGACCCGCAGCCGGCCGGGACGGGCGTACGCGCGGACGATCCGCCCCGGCTCGGGATGGAGGATCGAGGTGACCCGCCCCTCCTGCCTCGTCACCGCCGACCGCGCGAGGGCGTCCTTGCCGCCATACGCGGCGACGCAGCGACGGACGAGCGCCGCGGGCGCTTCCGGGGCCGAGCCAGCGTGCGGCGCATCCCGGATCGCCGCGGCGACGAGCGTGAGGACGAGGAGGGAGGCGCGCAATGGGAACCTCCTATTCGGGTGGGTACGTCACCTTCCGTCCGTCGATGCGGGCGAAAGGCGTCAGCCGGTGCGGCCGGAGCGGGCCCGGGCCGGTGATGTGATCTACCACCACGCCGCGCGCGAGGAGCGCGTCGGCGAGCAGCGAGCGGTGGCAGCGCCAGGGCACCGCCTCGGCGCACATCACCGCCACCGCCCCCTCGCGCGCGAGCGCCCGGAGCTGGCAGAGGCCCTCCTCGAACTCCGGCGTCTGCATGTGGTCGGCGTAGCCACGGAAGCTCGCGTTGTGCCAGGCGGCGTTCGCCGCTGATCCCTTTCGCGCGTGGCGCAGCCCGCCGAGCGCCGGCAGGTGGACGTAGCGGATCCCCTGCTGCGCGAGCGCGCGCGCGAGGGTGGGACCCTCGAACTGCGGGTTCGCGCGGGAGCGCGGGATCGTGCGGACGTCGGCGAGCGTCCGCACGTCGGCGCGCGAGAGCAGCGCGAGGAACTCCTCGATCGGCCGGGTCGAGTGGCCGATGGCGAGCACGCGTGCGCCACCCCAACCGGGCGCCGCGCGCGGCCGCGAGGTGTCTCGTGCTCGCACGCCGGGTTCTTGCCGCGCGCGGAAGGCGGCCGCCACCCCGTCGACGGGAAGCGCGACCGCCGCCCCGGGACGGGGCACGTCCTCAGGGGCCCACGAGTTGACTTCCTCGCCGCTTTGGCGGAAACGTGGCCGCCATGCTGACGAGCAAGCCGGCGAGTGGTCCCAAACGGTGGCCACGGGGTCAGAAGTTCACGCTCTCGGCAGCGGGAGCCGAGGCGGCGGAGGCATACCGGAGCGCCGTGCTCGGCGCGCGCGCGAGCGGACGCACCGCGCTCGACGACGCGCTCGCCTCCTGGGCGACCCCGCGCCGGGTGGCGCCGGGAGACGGGGTCATCCTCGCGGAGCTCTCCGGGAAGCGGCTCGGCCTGTCTCACCTGTGCGAGGTCCTCGAGCCGACGGGCATCGTCCCCGACGAGGTGCGCGCCGCGGTCGGGCGCCTCGTGGACGCCGGGATCGTGGACGCCGTCCCGCTCGCGTCCCAGCAGCTCCGGCCCTAGCGCTCCTCGATCGCGGAGGTCCGGCCGCGCTACTCCCATCCGCGCCGCGAGGCCTTCCGCTCGCCGTGGTGCCGCTTCTCCGTCAGCCGACGCTCCTTCGACCCGCGCGTCGGGCGCGTCGCCTTGCGCGGCTTCGGCTTGCGCGCGAGCGCCGCCAGCCGCTCGCGGAGACGCGCCAGCGCCGCGCTGCGGTTCCGGATCTGGCTCCGGCGCTCGGTCGCGGTCGCGACGGCGCCGGTGGCGCGGTGGACGAGCCTCACCGCGCTCTCGGTCTTGTTCCGGTGCTGTCCGCCGGGGCCACTACCCGTGAAGAACGTCTCGTCGCACTCGGCGGCGAGCGCAGCGTCGGAGAGCGCGACCGCGCGGCGGGCGGCGGCGCGCACCTCCTCGGACACCGGCATCATCCCCCCCTTCCTACACCGCCTCCCCGGCGACGGGAAGATCCGGCGCCGCGCGGTCGTTTCCGCTGTCCGTACCAGTACGCCGAGTGCAAGCGCCGCGAGAGCGATCGCAGCGGGCGCTCGCCCACCCGACCCGAAGCGACGCCCACGGCCATGCACGAGACCCGTCACCTCGAGCGCGCGCTGGAGGCCTTCCGCCAGGCGGGAACCGAGCTCGGCGTCATCGGGTAGTCCCCCGCCTCACGCGGCCGCGCCGGACCCGTCCGGCGCGAGCCGCTCGACGACCGGCGCCAGCGCGGCGAGATCGAGCGGCTTCTCCATCACGGGCTGCGGCTGGGCCCCCAGGAAGCGGCGCACGGGCTCCCTCGTCGCGCCGCCCGTCAGGAACACGACCCGCCGCGCGAGCTCGGGGTGCTGCTCCCCCAGGGCGCGGTACAGCGCCTCGCCGCCCCCGTCGGGCATCACAAACGTCGCACAGCAGGACGTCCGGCTGGTGGAGATCGGCGAGCGCGAACGCCTCGTCGACGGACGCGGCAGTGCGCACCCCGTGGCGCGCCGCCACGAGGACGACCGAGTCCGAGGCCGACATGGTGATGGGGAGGTTCAGCGCCGCGTATCCGGCGATGGCGAGCGCCACGAGCGAGAACCGGCGCTGGTCGCGCCAGCCGGGGGCACGCGAGAACCGGTGGTTCAGGGCGGCCACGTAGAGCGCGACCGCGGCGGACACGATCGAGAGGGCGATGGGGAAGGTCACGTCGGCGCTGGCTCCTTTCCTCGTGTTTCACCGGTAGCAGAACTGCGCGCGCCGGCGCATTCCCCCGACCCCACGACGAGGGGGGACACCCGGGGTGCGGGGAGACCCGAAAGATCGCTTTTCGGATTCGGGATATCCTCGCAGCCATGCCCTCCATCCTCCATCCCGTCTGGAAGGACTATCGGACGCGGCGGCGCGTGCTCGCCGGCGCGCTCGCGGGGCTCGTGCCGGTCGTTTCGCAGGCCGCGGTCGCGCTGCGCGCGCTCACCGGCAGCGACACCCCGCACCACCTCCTCGCGTCGGCCTGGATCACCGCCTCCGTGGGAGCGCTCGCCTGGTTCGCGGCGTTCCGCTGCCCGTTCTGCGCGAGCCCGTTCCACTGGACGCTGTGGGTCGCGAACCCGTTCTCGACCGAATGCCTGCACTGCGGATTCCGGAAGTGGCGCGACCCGCGACCCGCGCGCGCCTTCGCGCGGCGCTGATCCTGCCGGAGCCCGCGTGTCCCGCCGCGGCGCCCGCGTCTCCGACCCGTCCCGCTGGGTGTTCAACCGGCTCGCCGCCGACTACCGGCGCCGCCCCGGCTATCCGCCGGCGCTCGCGGCGCGCCTGCTCGATCTCGCCGGCGGTCCCGGCGCGCGCGTCGCCGACCTCGGCGCGGGGACGGGTCACCTCGCGCTGCCGCTCGCCCGCCTCGGCGCGCGCGTCCACGCCGTCGAGCCCGCGCGCGCCATGCTCGACCTCCTCGTGGCGGACGGGCGCGGCCTCGCGGTCGAGCCGGTCCAAGCCGCCGCCGAGGAGACCGGGCTCGAGGCGGGGGCGTTCGATCTCGTCGTCGTCGCGGACGCGCTCCAGTGGGTTGACCCGGAGCGCGGCGGGCGCGAGGTGGCTCGGCTCCTCGCGCCGGGCGGCGCGCTCGCCGTCGTCGTGCCTGCGCTCGCCGACACCCCGTTCCTCGCCGCGCTGCGCGCGCGGATCGCCCTCGCGAACCCGAAGGCCCGGCCGCGCCCGCCGCCCATCGCGCTGCTCTTCTCCGTCGCGGGTCTCCCCGCGCCCGTCGAGGAGCGCCTCGACGACGCGGTGCCGCTCGACGACGAGGCGCTCTCGGCGGTGGTGCGGTCCCTCTCCTACGCGGGACCCGCCCTCGGCGCGGTCGCGCTCGAGCGGCTCCTCGCGGAGGCCCGCGCCCTTGCCCGGGCCCACGGGGGAGCCGTGTGGCGGCGCGAGATCGTCCTCGCGTGGGCGCGTCGACGCGAGCGTTGACCGAGGTCGCCCCTCACCCTGGCCCTCTCCCCGGTCACCCGCCGAGGCGCGGATGCTCCTCGCGCCAGCGCCGCACGGCGCCCGTGCGCTCCTCGCGCTCGCGGGCGAGGTGGCGCCGCACCGCCGCGTCGAGCCGGGGATCCGCGAGGAGGTGCGCCGTGAAGGTCTCGGCGGGCTCGAAGCCGCGCGCGATCTTGTGATCGCCTCCGGCGCCGCCCTCGAAGACCTGGACGCCGCGCCGGATGCACTCCTCGACGGAGTGGTAGAGCGCGACGTTGAAGTGGAGGAACGGGTGATCCTCGATCGCGCCCCAGTAGCGGCCGTAGAGGCGGCTCGCCGACGCGAGGTTGAACGCCATCGCGACGAGCTTCCCCTCCCGCCGCGCCTCCACCACCTCCACGGCGTCCGGCATCCGCTCCATCGCGATCTCATAGAACCGCCGGTTCACCCAGCGCATCCCCCACGTCATCCGGTCGGTCGAGGCGCGGTGCAGGGCGAAGCACTCCGCCGCCCGGCGAGCGGGCTCCCGCGCGAGCTCGTCGCCGCGCACGGTCCGGATCGCGATCCCCTGGCGCTCCGGCGCCGCGCGCTCCCGCCGGATCGCATTTCGCCGCTTCGACGGGAAGCGGGCGAGGAAGTCGTCCATCGTCCGGTATCCCTCGTTGCGCCAGTGGTACTGGAAGTCCACCCGCACCGCGAGGCCGAGCGCCTCGAGGAGGCGCGCCTCGTCCGTGGGCGGGAAGAGGACGTGCACGCCGCCCATCCCCTCCTCGCGGAGGAGCCGGCGCGCCCCCGCCACGAGCGCCTCGGTGAGGGCGGGGCGATCCTCGCCGGGCGCGACGAGCACGCGCCGCCCCGTGACGGGCGTGAACGGCACGCCGAGGACGAGCTTCGGGTAGTACCCGCTCCCCGCCTGCTCCGCCGCCGCCGCGAGGTCCCAGTCGCGCGAGAAGTCGCCGTCCGAGTCGGTGCGCAGCCAGCCGGGCGCCGCCGCGACGAGCGCGCCGCCGCGCCGGAGCGCGAGGTGGCGCGGCGACCAGCCGGTGCGGACCGACGCCGAGCCGCTCTCCTCGAGCGCGGCAAGGAAGGCGTGGCGGACGAACGGGCTCGCCGCCTCCCGGTCATGGGCGGCGAGCGCGTCCCACTCCTCCGCCTGGATCTCCGCGATGCCGCGGTGGACCATGAAGGAGAGGCCGGGCACCGCGTGTTGATAGCGGGCTCCGCTCGAGCTGCGCAAGCGGGCAGCTCAGGGCGGAAGCCCCTCACCCGACCCCGGTAGGGGGCCCCGCGAGCCCCCGCGTCGCCGCCCGATTACTTCATCGCCGTGCGCCTCGCCACGCTGCGCGATGGGAGCCGCGACGGCCGGCTCGTCGTCGTCCGCCGGGACGGCGAGGCAGTGCTCGAGGCGTCGCGCGTCGCGGGAACGCTCCAGGAGGCCCTCGACGGGTGGGAGGAGCGCGCCCCGTCGCTCCGCGCGCTCGCCGCGTCCCTCGACGCGGGCGACGTCGAAGGGGATCCGCTCGACCCCGCTGCCCTCCTCTCCCCCCTTCCCCGTGCCTTCGAATGGGTGGACGGCTCCGCGTACCTGAACCACGTCCGGCTCGTGCGGCGCGCCCGGGGGGCCGAGCCGCCTCCGACGCTCGAGAGCGACCCCCTCGTGTACCAGGGGGGGTCGGGCGTGCTCCTCGCGCCCGGCGCCGACATCCTCCTTCCCGATCCGGCCTGGGGGCTCGACTTCGAGGGCGAGGTCTGCGTGATCCTGGGCGACGTGAAGCAGGGGACCCGCGCCGGGGAGGCCGCGCGGTGCATCCGCCTGCTCTGCCTCGCGAACGACCTCACCTACCGCAACCTCGTCCCGGCCGAGCTCGCGAAGGGCTTCGGCTTCTTCCAGTCGAAGCCCGCCACCGCGTTCTCGCCGTTCGCGGTGACGCCCGACGAGCTCGGCACGGCCTGGCGCGACGGGCGCGTCCACCTCCGCCTCGTCGTCCGCTGGAACGGGCAGAAGGTCGGGGAGCTCGACGCCGGCGCGGACATGCACTTCTCCTTCGTCGATCTCATCGCGCACGTCGCGAGGACCCGCGCGTTCACCGCGGGGACGATCCTCGGGGGCGGGACGGTCTCGAACGCCGGCGAAGGCCGCGGGTTCGCGTGCATCGCCGAGCAGCGGGCGCAGGAGCTCGTCGACGCGGGCGCGCCGAAGACGCGCTTCATGCTGGCGGGGGACACCGTCGAGATCGAGATGCGCGATCCCGTCGGCAGGAGCGTCTTCGGCACGATCGCCCAGCAGGTGGTCGCGCCGTGATCCTCCGGCTCTACACGTTCTGGCGCTCGTCTTCGGCGTGGCGCGTCCGCATCGGGCTCGCGCTGAAGGGGCTCGCGCACGAGCTCCGGCCCGTGAACCTCGCCAAGGGCGAGCAGTTCGAGCAGATCCACCTCGGGCGGAGCCCGCTCGGGCAGGTGCCCATCCTCGAGATCGAGGAGGACGGCCGGACGCTCCGGCTCGCGCAGTCCATGGCGATCCTGGAGTGGCTCGACGAGCGCTTCCCGGACCCGCCGCTCCTGCCGCCCGACCTCGACGGCCGCGCCCGCGTGCGCGCGCTCGCGGAGCACGTGAACTCCGGGACGCAGCCGCTCCAGAACGCGATCGTCCTGAAGATGCTGCGCGAGAAGATCCCGGGCTGGGACCGCGAGTGGGCCCGCCTGCACATCGCGCGCGGGCTCGAGGGGCTCGAGCGCGCCGTGAACGACGGGCGCGCCGGACGCTTCTGCCACGGCGACGCGCCCGGGCTCGCCGACTGCTACCTCGTCCCGCAGCTGTACAACGCGCGCCGGTTCGCGGTGGACGTCGCGCGCTTCGCGACCCTCTGCCGGATCGAGGAGGCGTGCGGCGCGCTGGCCGCGTTCCAGGCGGCGCATGCCGATCGCCAGCCCGACGCCCCGCCGCCCGATCGGAGGACGCCATGACGCGAGAGCCGCTCGGCCTCGTGAGGATCGAGGCGCTCCACTACTACGTCCACGACCTCGAGCGGAGCCGCCGGTTCTACACCGACAAGCTCGACTTCGCCGAGATCGCGGCGAGCGGCCCGGCCCTCGAGCGCGAAGGGCGCCAGCGCAGCGCCCTGTTCGAGGCGGGCGGGGTTCGGATCGTCTGCTCCGAGCCGCGCGGCGAGGGTGGCCGCGCCTGGCGCTTCCTGCGCAAGCACCCCGACGGCGTCGGCGCGGTGGTGTTCGAGGTGAGGGACGCGGCGCGGTGCTTCCGCCTCCTCGAGGAGCGGGGCGGCACGCCCGTCACCGACGTGCAGGAGCACCGCGACGAGGGCGGGACGCTCCGGACCTTCAACGTCACGACGCCGCTCGGCGACACGACCTTCCGCTTCGTCGAGCGGCGGGGGGCGATCGCGCCGTACCCCGGCATGGTGAACCACCCCTCCCCGCGCGGCGGGCGGAACGCCTTCGGCTTCGGCGAGGTGGATCACGTCACCTCGAACTTCCAGACCATGAAGCCGGCGCTCCTCTGGATGGAGCACGTGCTCGGGCTCGAGGAGCTCTGGGAAGTGTCGTTTCATACCACCGCAGCGGGGGGGCCGGAGACGCAGGCCCCCCCGCTCGCAGATGCCGCGCGGCGCGCCGCCCTCGAGGCGCAGAAGGGATCGGGGCTGCGCTCGGTCGTCATGCACGACCCGGCCTCGGGCGTGAAGTTCGCGAACAACGAGCCGTGGCGGCCGGCCTTCAAGTCGTCGCAGATCAACCTCTTCCACGAGGACCACCGCGGCGACGGCGTCCAGCACGCCGCCCTCACGGTCCGGGACATGCTCGCGGCGGTGCGCGGGATGCGCGCGCGGAGCGTCGAGTTCATGCCCACGCCGGCGGCCTACTACGACGCGCTCCCCGAGCGGCTCCGCACGACGGGCATCGGCCGCATCGACGAGGATCCTGCGATGCTGCGCGAGCTCGAGATCCTGGTGGACGGCGCCCGGCCCGGCGCCTACCTCCTGCAGATCTTCCTGCGCGACGCCGCCGGGCTGTACCACGAGCCGGAGGCCGGCCCGTTCTTCTTCGAGATCATCCAGCGCAAGGGCGACCAGGGATTCGGCGCCGGCAACTTCCGCGCGCTGTTCGAGTCGATCGAGCGCGAGCAGGAGCGCGAGGGGCGCCTCTAGCGGCCATGCTCGACCGGATCGTCCAGGGAGCGGTGCCGCGCAAGCACCACCTCGCCTTCCGCGACGCGGAGGGACGGCTCCTCCACGAGGAGGCGTACACCCGCGCCGGCTTCGACGGCCCGTACACGCTCGCGTACCACCGCGGCCGTCCCCACGCGATGCTCGGCGCGGAGGTCCGACACGGGTTCCGCCTCGCGCAGGCCGCCCCGCCGCGCCGCCTCGCGAAGCGCCACTACCGCACCTCGGAGCTCGCGCCGCGCGGCGGCCCCCCGGTGGACGCGCGCGTCGCGCTCCTCTTCAACGCGGACCTCGTCCTCTCGATCGTGACGCCCGACGCGCCCGACCCGGTGTACTTCTCGAACGGCGACGGCGACGACCTCCTCTACGTCTTCGAGGGAGGGGGGCTCCTGCGCTGCCCGCTCGGCGACCTGCGCTTCGAGAAGGACGACTACCTCTACGTGCCGCGCGGCCTGCTGCACCGGCTCGTCCCGGACGCCGGGCCGCAGCGCTGGCTCGCCGTCGAGGCGGCGGCGGGCGTTCACCTCCCGGCCCAGTGGCGGAACGCCACCGGCCAGCTCCGCATGGACGCACCCTACTCGCACCGCGACTTTCGCCGCGTCGAGTGGAAGGGGCCGGTGGACGAGGGGATCCGCGAGCTGCTCGTGAAGCGCGGCGGCGCCTTCCACGGCTTTTCCGTCGAGGCCTCCCCGCTCGACGTCGTCGGCTGGGACGGCGCCCTCTACCCGTTCGCCTTTCCGATCCTGAACTTCCAGCCGCGCGCTGGGCTCGTGCACCTGCCTCCCACCTGGCACGGCACGTTCGCGCTCCCGGGCGCGCTCGTCTGCTCGTTCGTGCCGCGCCCGCTCGACTTTCACCCCGAGGCGGTGCCGTGCCCGTACCCGCACGCGTCGGTGGACGTGGACGAGGTGCTCTTCTACGTGCGCGGGGAGTTCACCTCGCGGCGCGGGATCGGCGCGGGCTCGATCTCGCATCACCCCGCGGGCGTCATGCACGGGCCCCACCCCGGGGCCTACGAGGGGTCGATCGGCGTGCGGACGACGAGCGAGCTCGCCGTGATGCTCGACTGCGCCCGGCCGCTCGAGGCGACATCCGATGCGGTGGCGATCGAGGATCCCGGGTACGAGGCGAGCTTCGTCCGGTGAGCGGATGAGGGCCCCGCCCCCACCGTCCGGGGCGTGCATGGCGCGGCGCCCCGGGTTACCCTCCTTGGCTCCGTGCTCCTGTCCGCGCTCCTCGCCTTCCTGTCCGTCGCGGCGCCCGGCGAGCTCCCCTCGTCGGCGACCGCGCTCGCCCCCGCGAGCCTCGCCGCTCCGGCGGTGCCCCGCTCGAACGAGACGATGGAGTACTCGGTCTCCTACCTCGGCATCACCATGGGGAAGGTCCGCCTCTTCGTCGGAAAGGTCGACCCCACCGTCGCGCCGGTGTTCCTCCAGGCGCAGACGAGCTCGATCATGAGCTTCATCACGATCAAGCAGCAGCTCGCGACGTACCTCGACGTCGTCACCGGGCTGCCCCGCTCCGCCTCGCTCGACGCCGTCGAGGGCAGCTACCGTCACACCGACACGGTGAAGTTCGACCGGACCACGAACAAGGCCACCGTCCGCGAGAAGGGGAAATACGACAACACGTACGTCGTCGACGTGCCGCCCGAGACGGTCGACTTCGTCGCCCTCGTCTTCAAGCTGCGATCGCTGCCGCTCGAGCCGGGCATGCACCACGAGTTCCCGGTCCTCTCCGGCCGGAAGCTGAAGACGGTCGTCGCGGAGGTGGTCAGCCGCGAGACCGTCTCGACGAAGATCGGGGAATTCCCGGCGCTGAAGGTGCGCGTCCCGACCGGCTTCACGGGCAAGTTCAGCGAGAAGAACCCGACCTACGTGTGGTTGAGCGACGATCCCCGCCGCGTCGTCGTCCGGATCACGTCCGACTTCGCGATCGGGCACGCCACCGCCGGGCTCGTCTCGTACGCGCCCGGGGCGGCACCGCCCGAGATGTCCGTCCGGCCCTGAGCCCCGCCTTCGACGCTCACCACGCCGACCCGCGCGGGGCCTGTTACGCACGAACGGTCGTGCTATTATGCGTTCATGGGCAAAGGACTCGATACGCGGGACGCGATCCTCGAGCGCGCCATCCGCATGGCGAGCGAGGCCGGGCTCGAAGGGCTCACGATCGGTCGGCTGGCCGCCGACCTCGATCTCTCCAAGAGCGGCCTCTTCGGCCACTTCGCCTCGAAGGAAGGGCTGCAGGTGGCGACGCTCGACCGGGCGGCCGAGCGGTTCGTCGACGTCGTGATCCGTCCCGCCCTGAAGGCGCCGCGCGGCGAGCCGCGGCTGCGGGCGCTCTTCGAGCGCTGGCAGCGCTGGCCCATCGACGTCCCGCAGCCCGGCGGCTGCCTCTTCGTGCAGGCGGCGGTGGAGCTCGACGACAAGCCCGGCCCCGCCCGCGACCGCCTCGTCGCGCTCCAGCGCGAATGGCTCGGCGCGCTCGCGACCTCGGTGAAGGGCGCCGTGGCGGAGGGACACTTCCGCAGCGACGTGGACCCGGACCAGGTCGCCTTCGAGCTGTACGGGATCATGCTCTCCACCCACCACGCGGTCCGCCTGCTGCACGATGCTCGCGCGAACGATCGCGCGCGACGGGCAGTGGACCGGCTCCTCGCGTACTGCCGCACCGAGTCGTAAGCGTCTCACCCCAACCGGAGGTCGTCATGGCGTCGCCACAGAAAAGCACGAACGGTCGTTCTCCTGTCGCCTGGCCCGTGCGCGCCGGGTTCACCCTCCTCGGCGCGGTCTCCCCCGCGCTCGCGGGGCGCGCCGGCGCGCGCCTCTCGCTCACCCCGCCGCGGCGCCGCGCCGCGCGCCGGTGGGGCCGCGAGGTGCCGGCGGGCGCGGATCCGTTCACGATCCGGTACCGCGCGCGGGCGATCCGCGGCTGGGCGCTCGGGACCGGCCCGGCGGTGCTGCTCGTACACGGCTGGGGCGGCCGCAGCGACCAGCTCGGCTCGATCGCGCGCGCGCTCGCCGCAGCCGGCTGCTGCGCGGTAGCGTTCGACGCGCCCGCTCACGGCCGCTCCGGCGGCCGGACCACCTCCATGGTCGAGTTCGCGGACGCCGCCGCGGAAGTCGCGCGCCGGTTCCGGGCCCGCGCCGCCGTCGGCCACTCGCTCGGCGGCGCGGCCGTCGCCTTCGCCGCGTCGCGAGGGCTCGCGCTCGACGCGGCCGTGCTCGTGGCGCCGCCCACCACCCCCGTCGCGTTCGTGGACGCGCTCGCCGCCGCGCTGCGGCTCTCTCCCGCCACCCGCGCGGCGCTCGACGAGCGGATCGTGCGCCGCGTCGGCCTCCGCTACGACGAGGTCGACGTCGCGCGCTGCGCGCCCGCATCGCCGCCGCCGGCCCTGGTGCTGCACGACGACGAAGACGCGGAGGTCCCGCTCGCCGCGGGGACGGCGCTCGCACGCGCCTGGGGGGCGCGGCTCGTCGTCACCACCGGTCTCGGACACCGGCGCATCCTCGGCGACGGCCCGACCGTGGACCGGATCGTGGCGTTCGTGACGGCTCGCCTGCCGCGCTGCGAGTGCGGGCGCCTCGCCAGCACGGACGGCGACGGAGAGGTGCCGCGCTGCGACGGCTGCGCGATCGCGGAGGACCTGTGGGCGCGCGAGGCGCGGCGCGGCCGCAACGCGATCGGCGACGCCGCATGAGCCGCGCGGCGGGATCGCGCCGCGGCGGCGGCTACCCCGCGCCGTCCCGCGTGAGCGAGACGAGCTGCTCGGCCGAGATCGGGATCTTGAGCCCGCGCCCGCCGTTCTCGAGGAAGAGCCGCAGGCCGTAGTCGAAGTGACGCTTCACGGCGTTGATGATCGAGTCGTAGATCGGCTGCATGGCAGGCTGCCTAGCCGCCCGGGCGCCCGGCAAGAGGGCGACTAGGGTAGCATGCTGCGAACGAGGCGCGGTTATGATGCGCGCCATGTCTCTCCTCCCGTCGGCGTGGAGCGGTCGCCCCACCTGGGCCGAGATCGACCTCGACGCCCTCGCCGCCAACGTGCGGCTGCTCACGGCGCGCGCCTCGCCGTCGCGGGTCTGGGCGGTCGTGAAGGCGAACGCCTACGGCCACGGCGCGGTCGCGTGCGGACGCGCGGCGCTCGGCGCGGGCGCGGCCGGGCTCGCGGTCGTCTGCGTGGACGAGGGTGAGGAGCTCCGGCAGGCCGGCGTCGACGCGCCCGTGCTCGTCCTCGGCCACACGCCGCCGTCCGATGCAGAGCGCGTCGTGGCGCTGCGCCTGCGGCCCACCGTGGCCGCGCCGGAGCTCGTCGACGCGCTCGCCGCGGCGGGGCGGCGCGCGGGGTGGACGGTCCCGCTGCACCTCGAGCTCGAGTCGGGGCTCAACCGCCACGGCCTCGCCCCCGACGCGCTCGTCGCGCTGGCCGAGCGGGCCCGCGCGACGCCCGCCGTCGAGGTGGAGGGGCTCTTCACCCACTTCGCCGCCGCCGAGGAGGGCGACCAGCGCTTCACCCGCCGTCAGTTCGAGGTCCTGCGCGAGGTCTCGGCCCGGCTCCCCTTCGTGAAGGAGCGCCACTGCTCGGCGTCCGCGAGCGTCCTGCTCGACAAGGAGATGGGGCTCGACGCAGTCCGGATCGGGCTCTCGATGTACGGCTACCGCCCCGCCCCGTGGTGCGGGACCGACGCCGACCTCCGCCCGGTGCTCTCCCTCCGCGCGCGCGTCGCCCGCGTCCTCGACGTCGAGCGCGGCGCGACGGTCGGCTACGGGCGGACCTGGGCCGCCGCGCGCGCCGCGCGCATCGCGCTCGTGATGTGCGGCTACGCAGACGGCTACCGGCGCGGGTTCGGGAACCGCGCTCACGTGCTCGTGCGCGGCCGCCGCGCGCCCGTGGTCGGGCGGGTGGCGATGGACATGTGCATGGTGGACGTCACGGCGGTGCCCGGCGCGGCGGTCGGCGACGTGGCGACACTCCTCGGCCGCGACGGCGACGAGCGGGTCGACGCGGACGAGCTCGCCGCGCTCGCGGACACGATCTCGTGGGAGATCCTCGCCGCCGTCACCGCGCGCGTGCCGCGCTTGTACCTGCGCGGTGGCATCGTCGAGGCGGTCTCGACGCTCACGCGCCGCGCGCCCGCCCCGCCCGGCGCGCGCTGACGCCGCGCCTCCGTCTCACTCCTCGCGCGGCTCGCCGGTGAGCGCCCGCACGAGCATGTCGATCGCCTCGGCGGCGTTGAGCGGCACCCCGGGATCCTCGAGCGGCCCCGCGTCGCCCCAGGCGAAGGTGGCGACGTGGCCCTCGCGATCCACGATCGCGAGCGCGCCCAGCGGGCGCTGCAGCGGCGCCGCCGGCGCAGGAGGGAAGATCGTGCCGGGCAGCGCGGGGGGCGGGAGATCGGGCGGCCGGCGGAGCTCGAGCCGGTGATAGCTCGCCACGGCGTCCACGCCGAGCTGGGCGACCGCGGCCGCCGCGTCCTTGCCCGCGGTCCCGACCGGCGTCGCGACGCGCTCCGGGCGGCTCGCCCCCGCCCGCGCCTCGAGCTGGGCAAACAGCCGCTCGAGGGGCGCGAGCTCGGGCGGCGGCTTGCGGGCGAGGTCGACGACGCGCGTGCGGAACCCTCGGGCGCGCAGCGTCTCGTCGAGGGCGTCGAGCGGATCGCGTGGCCGACGGGTCCGCTCGTCGGCCGAGCGCACGAGCACGAGCGAGCTCACCTGCCGAAACGACGGCGGCGGAGGCGCCACCGCCTCGCCCGTGGTGGCGCATGCGGCAGCGGCAGCGAGCGCCAGCGCGAGCCTCCTCATCCCTCACCTCCCAGCGCGGAATCGCGCGTATATTCCCACCCATGCCCGTCACCGTCGAGACCGGCGCGACGCTCGCCTTCGACCGGTTCTGGCGATGGTTGAAGCGTCACCCGAACTGCATCCTGCGCGCCGGCACGCCCGACGCCTACCTCTATGACGACGAGGACCTGCACTGGCACCTCGACGAGGACGAGGACCGAGTCCCCACCGTCCAGCTCATGCGCGGGAAGCAGCTCCTCGGCGAGCTTGTCATCGAGGTGCGCGACGTGCTGTTCGTGCAGGCGATCCCCGATCCCGACGGGGAGCAGGGACAGTACGTCTTCGAGCTGGTGGGGGGCACCGCCGAGGAGCCGGCGCCCGTGTACCACTTCGTCGTCGCCCACGGCTTCGAGGAGGGCGCCGGACACCGCCCTCAGCTGAAGCAGTGACGTTCCGTGCGCCTGCCCGAATACGACCAGCTCGACGCGCTCGCGCTCGGCGAGCTCGTCGCCGCGCGCGAGGTCACGCCGCTCGAGCTCCTCGATGCAGCGCTCGAGCGCGCCGACGCGCGCAACCCCCGCCTCAATGCGATCGTCGCGCGTTACGACGACGAGGCGCGGGTCCGCGCCCGCGGCCCGCTACCGCCCGGGCCCCTCTCCGGCGTCCCCTTCCTCCTGAAGGACCTCCTCGCGGCGTGGAAGGGACATCCGCTCACCGGATCGAGCCGCCTCCTCGAGGGCTGGATCGCGCCGCAGGACTCCGAGGTCGTCCGGCGGCTCCAGCGCGCCGGGCTCGTCCTCTTCGGGCAGACCAACACGCCCGAGCTGGGCATCCTCGGCACCACCGAGCCGGTGCTGCGGGGCCCCACCCTGAACCCGTGGGATCCGGGCCGCTCGGCGGGTGGATCCTCGGGCGGGTCCGCCGCCGCGGTCACCGCGCGCATCGTGCCGGCCGCGCACGGGAACGACGGTGGCGGCTCGCTCCGCATCCCGGCGTCGGCGTGCGGCGTCTTCGCCTTGAAGGCGACCCGCGGTCGCGTCTCCCATGCGCCTCACCATGGCGAGGTCTTCTGCGGGCTCGCCGGGGACGGCGTCGTGACGCGCACCGTCCGCGACTCGGCAGCCCTCCTCGACGCGATCGCCGGGCCGGCCCCCGGCGATCCGTATGCGGCCCCGCCGGTGGGGCGGCGCTTCGCGGCGGAGGTGGGCGCGCCTGCGGGGCGGCTCCGCATCGCGGTGACGCACGCGCCGCTCTTCGGCCGGACCACCGCGCCCGAGTGCCGCGAGGCGGTCTATGACGCCGCGCGCCTCCTCGCCCGGCTCGGGCACGACGTCGTCGAGACGGCCCCGGAGCTCCCGCGCGAGGCCCTCGTCCGCGCCTACGTCGTCGCGCTCGCGGCCACCACGGCCGCGGAGGTCGGGTGGGCGGCGCGCGCGACCGGCCGCACCCCGGGTCCCGACGTCCTCGAGCTCGAGACCTGGGCGCTGGCCGTCGGCGGCCGGGCCCTCTCGGCCGAGGACCTCGTCCTCGCCCAGCAGGAGATGCACCGCGCCGGGCGGACGATGGCCGCTTTCTTCGAGGAGCACGACCTGCTCGTCACCCCGACGATGGGCCACCCGCCGCTGCCCATCGGCGCGCTGGCGCTGCGCCCCCTCGAGCGGCTCGGCCTGCGCCTCGTGGCGAGGCTCCGGGCGCGGTCCTTCCTCGATCGCTTCTTCGATGAGGTCGGCGCCCGCTCGTTCGAGGCGACCGGGAACACCATGCTCTTCAACCAGACCGGCCAGCCCGCGATGAGCGTGCCGCTCCACTTCAGCGCGGACGGGCTCCCCATCGGCGTGCAGGTCGTCGCCGCGTTCGGCGAGGAGGCGACGCTCTTCCGCATCGCCGCGCAGCTCGAGGCGGCGCGGCCCTGGGCGGAGCGTGCGCCGGGGTGGGTCGCGGCGGCGGGCGCGACCTCCGCTCTCGCCGCGAGCGAGCCGTGACGCCCCGCTGGGGAGACTGCTCGCCGGATCAGGCTGTGGGGCGCCAGCCCGCGAGCAGCTCACGCACGCGCTCGTACCCGTCCACCTCCCGCGGCACGAGCAGCGACACCCCGGCCCGATCGCGCACGACGAGCCCCGCCGCGCGCTCCTCGATCGCGGACACCTCCGCCCGCGCGATCCGGACGGCTGGGAAGCCGCACACCTCGCGACCGACCGCCTCCGGCTCCACCCGGATCTCGAACGACGACCACCGCGCGTGGAGGCGGCGGAGCCGACGGCGCAGCGAGAGGAAGGCGAGCAGCGCGAGGAGCCCGAGCGCGACCGCGAGCGCCGACGCGCCCGCCCCCTGCGCCCGCAGCACCGCGGCCCAGACGGCGATGGTCGCGCCTGCGGCGCCGACGAGCGAGACGAGCAGCCGGCGGCGCGTACGACCGGCGGCGGAGCGGAGGACGTCCTCGGGGAAGCGGAAGCGCTCGGGATCCATGTGGGGGAGATTCTACTTCATGCGACGTTCCCAGCCATCACCCACAGTGGAGCATCCCCCGGCGACACGACAGGCGAAACCTCGCGGACCGACGTACGATTGCCACGTCGTCCCAGGAAGGAGCGCCCATGCTGCGCCTCGCCCTCGCCCCGGCCGCCGCCATCCTGATCGCGGCGCTGCCCGCGGCGGCGAACGATCCTCCGGACTGCGCGCGAGAGCTCGCGTCGGCGCGCAAGCTCTTCTCTTCGCAGAAGGCGCAGCGGCTCCGGCTCGCCGAGCCGCTCGCGCGGGCCGTTCGCCACGTCCTCGACCGCACCCTCGACGACGCCGATCGCGAACTCCTCGCCCGCTTCGCCCGGGGTGAGGTCGCGGCGGACGACGTGGACCGGGCGCTCTGGCCGAAGCTATTCCCCGCGCTCGACCGCTTCAACCGTGCCGGCTGCAAGGACCTCGGCGGCGTCGTTCGCGCCGAGGAGATCGTCGAGACGTCCACCGCCCTGCGCGGCGGGAAGGGGCTGCACACCGGCGTCGTCGTCGAGTGCGCGCGCCGCCCGCTCCAGGGCGAGGCGCGCCGCTTCCTCGGCCTGCGGCTGAGGCGCGGCGACGCGGGCGCGGCCGTCGCGCTGTACGGGTTCGTCCAGGCCCGCGAGACGGTGTTCGCGGAGGAGGCCGACGCGGAGTGGAGCGGGCTCGTGCTGAACATCCCGCTCGGCGATCGCGCGGGGGAGGCGAAGGTGCTCGACGACGTCCTCGTCGCCTACACCGGCTCGGAGGACGACTTCATCTGGACGGTGCCGCCCGCCTGCCAGCCGCGCGTGAGCCTCGCTCGCTGAGCCAGCGGGGGCGGCCGGCGCCGGCTCGGGCGCACCACGAGCGCCGTGCGCGTGCGAGAGCCGCGGCCGCTCGCCCGGCCCCCGGCGCTTCCCTCGCGCCGTCCATCGTCCGTCGATCGAGCGGAGCGCCGCCGGGAGCGCCCGTTGACGCGTTGCGACGCCGGCGCGCGATGCCGACATTGCTCGCCATGGCGCAGACCCACACATTCGACGCGATCGCCGTCCTCAAGAAGGACCACCACGAAATCGAGCAGCTCTTTCGACGTTTCGAACGGGCGCGGAGCGCGACCGAGCGCAAGCGCCTCGCCGACCGGATGGTGCGCGAGCTGTCCATCCACGCGGCAATAGAGGAGCAGCTCGTGTATCCCGCGCTGCGGCGGCGCGCGAACGGCCACGCGCCGCAGGTGCTGCTCGCGCTCGAGGAGCACCACGTCGCGAAGGTGGCCCTCGCCGAGATCGAGCGCCTGCGTCCGGTGGACGAGCGCTTCGAGGCGAAGGTCCAGGTGCTCATCGAGAACGTGCGCCGGCACGTCCAGGAGGAGGAGCGCGATCTCCTCCCCGCGATGAAGCGAACCCTGCCGCCGGAGGAGCTGCACGCGCTCGGCGACACGCTCGTCCGTGCGAAGGCCTCGGCCCCGACGCGCCCTCACCCGACCGCTCCCGACGAGCCGCCCGCGAACGCGTTCGCGAACGCGGGCGCCGCCGCCTACGACCGCGGCCGCGACGCCCTCGGACGGGGGATCGCCCGCGTCCTCGACCGCGGACGCGGCGTCGTCGAGGAAGCTCTTCGCCGGGGGGAGGTCGCCGCGCGCACCGCACGGCAGCGGCTCGGCCGCGGGCTCGAGCGGGCGGGCCGCGAGGTGCGCAGCGAGCCGCACTGACGGGAGCCCTCGTCTCGACGCTGGCCCGGCTTCGCGCGGCGCGGTAGGACGTGGCGGGCGGAGATGGCGCGGGCCCTCGCCGCCGAGCGCGCGGCGGGGGTCTCGCACGTGGTCTTCGGCGATCTGTTCCTCGCTGACATCCGCGCGTACCGGGAGGCGAAGCTCGCGGGAACGGGGATCACCCCGCTCTTCCCGCTCTGGGACCGCGACACGTCCGGGCTCGCCCGCGAGATGCTCGGGGGTGGCCTCGCGGCGACGCTGACCTGCGTCGACCCGCGCAAGATCGATCGGGCGCTCGCCGGGCGCGCGTTCGACGCGGCGCTCCTCGCGGCGCTGCCCGCCGGAGTCGACCCGTGCGGCGAGAACGGCGAGTTCCACACGTTCGCGTCGGCCGGGCCGATGTTCACCACGCTGATCCCGATCGCGGGGGGCGAGGTGGTCGAGCGCGAAGGCTTCGTGTTCGCGGACCTCGTCGCCGCGGTCACTGGGCGATGACGAGCGGCGTGCCGCGCCGTGTGCCGCGCTCGTCGGTGACCGTGGCGACGCCGTCGCTCGTGCACCGCGCCACGCCCGGGACGAGCGCAGCGTCCGCCAGCGGCGGGACGACCCGCGTCTCGCCCACCCGCACGGCGAGCGGGCCATAGGTCGCCGTCGCGCCCGCCACCGCGCCGGCGGCTCCGAGGAAGACGAGTTTCACGACCAGTCGCCGCATCGCGGCCGAACGTGTTCACGCCTTTCGCCGTCCGCAAGCGGGGCTGCGGCCCCGACGCGCAGACCCAAACCGGCCCCGCGTCTCCTGACGAGGTGTGAACCGCGCTTCGCGGTGCGTAGCGAGCCGCGCAGCTCGGGAGCTCCCCGTCCGCTGAAAGGCGCCCGATCCGAGCGGACGGAGCGGCGAACGCCTCACGGCACGCTCGCTGCACGAGGCGCGCGCATGGTGAAGACGCGGATCGCGACGGCGGCCGCGATCGGGACTTAGGGGCAGGGCTGGTTCGTTGAGAAGGCGCAGCGGAGCGCGCGAGCGGCCGCTAGCGAGAGAGGAGTCGAGCCGTGCTGATGGTCTCGAGGATCACGCCGCGCCAGGTCGTGGCGAAGATGTCCCGGAGGGAGCCCGTCGCATTCGTGGACGCGCGGGCGGAGGGGAGCTGGGCGGAGTCCGGGGAGCAGGTCTCGGGATCGGTGCGGGTGCGCCTCCCCTCCGTCGTCCGCGACGCGACGCGCGTCGCGCGCGACTGTCCGGTGGTCGTGTACGGCGCGGACGATCGCGACGCGGACGTGCCGCGCGTCGCCGACGAGCTGCGCATGCTCGGCTTCGCCCGCGTGCGGATCCTGGCAGGCGGCTTCGCCGCGTGGCGGGAGCAGTGCGCCCCGGTCCAGCTGAAGGGCTCGGCCTAAACGGGCGAGCACGATTCGCGATCACCAGAACCCCCGTTCGTGCTGAGCGTAGCGCCCGCATCAGCGGGCGCGGAGTCGAAGCACGCGCCTTGGAACGCTGGCGCCCTTCGACTTCGG
>Ga0137374_10000672_pt1 | contig 35829 bp, 31 predicted proteins | sample SagtaG_20_FD_104811 | JGI IMG/M metagenome (GOLD analysis project Ga0137374, IMG submission 104811) | Vadose zone soil microbial communities from Sagehorn Ranch, Mendocino, California, USA - Sage1_R_100_16 metaG | ecosystem: Environmental > Terrestrial > Soil > Vadose zone | place: USA... | reverse complement strand
GACGAGCATGGCCGGAGATCAGTCGCTCGAACAAGATGCGATGATCGTCCCATGAGGTATGCGTGAACTGCGGCCCCCCATTGACGTCGCCCAGCGCGAACACGCCTTCTGCGCTGGTGCGATAGGCATCGTCCACCGCGACGAAGCCTTGCGCGTCGAGATCGATCCCCCCTTCGCGGCAGCCCAGGTCGTCCGTATTCGGCGTGCGTCCCGTGGCAACGAGAAGGTGCGAGCCCCGAAGCTCGCGATCGTCGGCGAGACGAATCGCGACACCGCCCGACGTCGCTTCGAGGCTCTTCGCCTGAACGGCGACCTCGAGACGGATTCCTTCGCTGCGGAGCGCCTCCTCGAGCGCAGCCGCGGTGTCGGAATCCTCGTGACTCAAGAGGTGGTGACCTCGGTGGACGATGGTCACGTCGGACCCGAATCGGCGAAACATCTGGCCGAACTCGCAGCCGATGTAGCCACCCCCGAGAACGATCAGGTGAGCGGGCAAGTCGCGTAGGTCCATTACTCGATGGTTGTCGAGCCAAGGCACGCCTTCGATGCCGGCGATCGAAGGCTTCGTGGCGCGGGTGCCCACGTTGATGACGACGATCGGCGCGGAGTACCGCGCTCCTTCGATGTCGACCGTTCGTTCGGCCACGAAGCGAGCATGTCCCCGCACGATCCGCACCCGTTCGCCGGCACGCTGCAAGCGTTTCTCGACCCCGTCGCGCCACCTTCGCACGATGGCATCCTTGCGTTCGACGATGGCCGGTAGATCGACATGGATATCACCCGTTCGAATCCCCAGCCGGGCGGCCGTGCGAGCGACGTGCGCGGCGCGCGCGCTCGCAATCATCGTTTTCGTAGGAGTGCAACCGTAGTTGACGCAAGTGCCGCCGAGCGCCCCCCGCTCGGCGATGACCACGGTTTTACCTCTGCCTGCCAGCCGTGTAGCGAGCGGCACCCCGGCCTGCCCGCTGCCGATGATGATGACATCTGCCTTCGAGGTGGCGACGGGCATGCTGTCCTCCCAGGTGCGTAAGTTGTGATCGCGTTAGCGTCGACCACCGGCGGCCGACACGGCCTCCTCGAGAGTGAACACCTTCTCGTAAAGCGCGCGACCGACGATCGCCCCAGCGATGCCGGGCAGCTGCGCCAGCCTACGAAGATCGTCGAGAGTGGCGATGCCTCCCGATGCAAGGACCGGCAGCCCCCCTTGTTCGGCCAGCCGCGCGGTCGCTTCGACGTTGGGTCCCACCCGCGTGCCGTCGCGAGCGATGTCGGTATAGAGAATTGCCGCGAGCGGCAGATCGGCGAGCTCGCGCACGACTTCCACGGCGGTCCTGCTCGAAACCAACAGCCAGCCGTCGGTCGCGACGAGACCGTCTTTCGCATCGAGGGCAAGAACGATGCGATGTGGGTAGGCTTGGGCGGCGTCACGCACCAGCGCGGGGTCGCGGATCGCGGCCGTGCCGAGAACGACCCGCTCGGCTCCGAGTGCAAAGTAGCTCTCGATGCTCGCGCGATCGCGAACTCCGCCGCCGATCTCGACGCCCGCCCCGAAAGCCTCGACGATTCGCCGGACGAGGTCGGCTTCCACCGGCCGGCCCGCACGCGCCCCCTCGAGATCCACGACATGCAAATGCTTGGCGACGCCGCGCCACGACGACGCGAGCGCGACCGGATCGCGGTGATACACCGTCACCCTGTCGTAGTCGCCTTGATGGAGGCGAACCGCCTGACCGCGCAAAAGATCGATGGCCGGCCAGAGCTCCACGTCCTAGCTCCGCAGAAATGCAGCGAGCAGCGCGAGTCCTGCCGCCTGGCTTTTTTCGGGGTGAAACTGGGTAGCGAACACGTTGTCTTTCGCGATGGCAGCGGTCACCTCGAAGGGGCCATGCTGCGCGGTCGCGACGAGCAACGAGGGATCGCTGGGAACGGAATGGTAGGAGTGGGTGAAATAGAAATACGTCCCCTCGCCGCCCGACGCCGCGAGGTAGGGGTGCCCGCCCCCCCGCAGCTCGATACGATTCCACCCCATGTGGGGGATCTTCACGGCCTCCTCGGTCACCGGATCGCGCTCGCCGTCGGGCAGACGAACGTTGGTACCAGGGAACAGCGACAGCCCCTCGTAGCCCGGCGCTTCCTCACTCGACGGAAAGAGCGTCTGCAGCCCCAAGCAAATGCCGAGAAATGGGGTCCCCCCCTCGATGCGCGACTTCAGCGCGTCGCCGATTCCTCCGGCCAGCGCGATTGCGCAATCTCGAAAAGCTCCTTGGCCGGGGACCACGATCTTATCGGCCCGGACGATCCGCTCCGGCAACGGCGTAATCACCGCCTCCCAGGACAGATTTTGATCGAGCGCCGCTCGCTCCACCGCTTTCTGCACCGAGCGGAGGTTTCCGATCCCTACGTCGACGATCGCAACGGTGGCCATCGCCGATTTACAGCGCCCCTTTGGTGGAGGGCACGCCCGCGATCCGCGAATCGATCCGCGTCGCTTGCGCGAGCGCTTTGGCGAACGCCTTGAAGGAGATCTCCACGATGTGGTGCAAGTTCTCACCCTCGTGCAGCCGAACGTGCAAGTTACATTGCGCCGCGCGCGCGAAGGCCTCGAAAAAAATGGGAGCGAGCTCGACGTCCCAGGTGCCGAGCTTGGCTTTCGGCAGAGGGACCTTCCAGACGAAGAAAGGTCGCCCCGAAAGATCGATCGCGGCGGTCACCAGGGCCTCGTCCATGGGAAGGGTCGCCCACCCGTATCGGACCAGCCCGACCTTGTCGCCGATCGCCGAGAGCACCGCCTGCCCGAGCACGATCCCGAGGTCTTCGGTCGTGTGATGGCCATCGATTTCCACGTCGCCTTCGGCGCGGACCGTGAGGTCGACGAGCCCGTGGCGCGCGATCTGCTCGATCATGTGCGACAGAAATGGCAAGGGGGTCTCGACGTCGGCTTTGCCCGAACCATCGAGCTCGAGCTCGACGGTAATGTCGGTTTCGCGGGTCTTTCGAGCGACTTTCGCGGAGCGGTTCACGGCGGAGCCATAGCACGAAAGGGCCTTTTTGGCGCGCCGATGGTGATAGTCTGCGATCTATGCAAGGTGGTCCTGGCGATCGAGGAAGAAACTCGGACTATCGATACCGAGCGACCACACCCGACGCCACCGAGGACTTTCTCTTCCACCTCTATCGCGGCAGCGAGCTGCTCCAAGACAACCGAGTCCACGAGGCCAAAGAAGAGCTCGAGCAGGCGCTCCGGCTTCAACCGCGCGACGCCAAGGGGCAAGATCTGTTGGCCGTCGTGTATTTTCGGCTCGGTCTCTATCCGCGGGCGATCGAGATCTACGAAGAGCTGATGCGCGAGTTTCCGCGCGACGGGGCGCTCACGCAGAACCTTGCGCTCTGCTATCTGAAGACGGGACAGCCGGACAAAGCGCGCACGCTGCTCGAAAATCTGGTGCTTTCCCAGCCCGATCACCTGCGGGCGTGGGCCTACCTCGGCTTGGTGCACGAGCGGCTCGGCGACTACGAGAAGGCACGCACGGCGTTCGAGCGGGGCCAGCAACCGGGCATGGCGCGCCGCATGGACGACCTTTTGGCTATCGCCGCTCCTCCTCGATCGCTCTCGGTACCCGCCGCCTACTCCGTTCCCGGGCCCAGCGAGCCGAAGCCTCCGCCGGAAGCCTTTCACGATCTCGATCGCGAATCGACGCTCGTGGGATTGCCCACCGTAGCGGCCACCAGCGCCGTTCCGCCGCCGCCGCCGCTGCCCACCGAGAGTCTGCCCTCGCCGCCGCAGTCGGCACCACCGCCCACGAGCCGAAACGGTCCCGCCGCCGTTTCGTTCGACGAAGGGCTGGCCAACGCACCATCGTTTGCGCCGATCTCGCGCGTCAGCGTGGGAGCCCCGGCAGCTTCTGCGCTGGCCGAAGTCGCGACGCTCAGCCGACTCACTCGCGAATCGATGCTGGCCTTCCCGCAGGAGCCCGGGCTGGCCGCGCTTTCGAATGGTCTCGTTCTCGTCCACGTGCAAGCAAGCTTCGCGGCACGTCTCTCGGGTATTCATCTGATGGCTGCCGACGCGCATGGTTTCAAGGGGACGGCGCTCGCCCGCAAGATGCGCAACCGCTCTCTCGACGAACCGCTGGGCGGTCACGACTCGCCTCTCGTGTCGCTGGCCGGTCATGGTTACCTCGCTCTCGCGCCAAGTCGAGACGAGCGCCTTTTGGCGTTTCAGATGGAAGGGGACTTTCTTTTCTTGCGCGAGGCGATCTTGGTCGGCTTCGAAGAAAGCCTCACCTACGAAAACGGGCGTCTGGCGGCGTTCGAAGGCGAAGCGGTCGCACTCGTGCAGCTCCGAGGGCGCGGCGGCGTCGTGCTGCGGACCAAGGGCGCCGTCATCGCCACCGAGGTGCGCACCGACAAGTCGGCCGTTCTGGTACGCGAAGCCATCTTGGGGTGGGCGGGTCGGCTTCTGCCCCGCGAGCTTTCTCCCGACGAAGCTCCAGGCGGTGCGCCCGGCCTCATTTCTTTCGCGGGCGACGGCACCGTACTCGCAGGGATCGGGGCCGGCATGGTCCAACCGTGAAAAAACCGACCCCGTCGCTGCGAGCCGCCCGCCGGAAACGCGGCCGCACGCTGCGCGAGGACGCGCTGAATCTGCCCAATCTGCTCACGATGGCCCGGATCGTCGTGATCCCGCTGGTCCTCCTGCTTCTCGATCGAGGGGGCCCGCGCGATTGCTTTTGGGCGGCGCTCCTGTTCGCGGCGGCGGCGATCACCGATTTTCTCGATGGCTACTTGGCCCGAAAGCGGGGACTGGTGAGCGTGCTCGGCAAATTTCTCGATCCGCTCGCAGACAAGCTCATCGTGATGGCGTCGCTCGTTTGGATGGTCCCCATGGGACGGATCGCTCCCTGGGTAGTGGTGCTGCTGCTCGCTCGCGATATTTCGATCACCGCGTTGCGATCCATTGCCGCGAGCGAAGGGGTGGTCATCGCCGCCGGAGAGAGCGGAAAGTCCAAGACGGCGCTGCAGATGGTCGGAATCCTGATGCTGATGATCGGCTACCCCTATCGAATGAACTTCTTGCTCTTCGATCTCGGCGTGGTCGACGTGGTTCACGTCGGGCGCTGGCTCATCTACATTTCCCTGGTGTACTCGCTGGCCAGCGCAGCACAGTACTTCGGGCTGTTCGCCACGACGGTGGAAGCGCGCCGCGGCCGCGAGAACCGGCCGTAGCTCGCTCGACCCCATGGTTCTGCTTGGCGGTGGGCGGAGAACCTGCTAGCAGACGGAGCCAATGAAGGCCCTCGCGCGTCGTGCCGTTCGGACACGCCAGTCATCCGTCGCGCTCGTTTTCGTGGGATCCTGGCTGGTGGCCTCGATGGTCGGAGGATGCCGTAGCCAATCCGAAGGACAGCGTTGCGATACGGCCAATGGCAGCGCCGATTGCGAGGAAGGGCTGGTCTGCATCGACAAGGGTTCGTACCCGTTCTGCTGTCCTCCGCCAGGCCAACCGATCTCGGCCGCGATCTGCAATGCCGGAACTCCCCAGCCCGAGGCCGGACCCACCGAAGACGCCGGCGCCGAGGCAGCGCCCGACACGGCGCCTCCCCCCGATGGCGGCGCGGACGTGAATGGGGAGGCCATGCCCGACGCGGCCGAAGAACCTGCTCCCGATACTTCCGTCGAGCCGCCCGATTCCGCCACCGAGTAGACGATGTCTCCTGCCGAGCTCGCTCATCGCGCACAAGAAGCCCTGCTTCTGTCGGTAGTGATCGCCCTGCCGGTGGTGGCCGTCGCGGCGGTGGTGGGGCTCGTCGTTGCAGTCGTGCAGGCCGCGACGCAAATACAAGACGTGACGCTCGCCCACCTGCCCCGATTTCTGGCCGTTGCCGTGGCGCTCGCGATATTCGGCCCCTGGATGGGTCGGCAGATCGCGGCCTTCGCGGCGCGGATCTTGGCGGGGACTTAGCGCTTGCGGACGTTCCGCGAGCTGGCCGAGCTCCTTCGCCTCCAAGAGGTCGGCAAGAATGCCACGTTCTCGACGCCTTTCGGGCCTCGACTTCTCTTCTATGCCGATTCGACCGCGACCGGCAGATTCGTGCACTTCGTGGAGGCGTGGCTCTCGCAGGTTCGCCCCTACTACGGCAACACGCACACCGCCGTGTCATCGACGGGCCGGGTCACCAGCCAACTCCGCGAAGAAGCACGAAGCGTCATTCGCGGCGCGGTCCACGCGGGACCCGACGATGTCGTGGTCTTCGTGGGATCGGGTGCGACCGCCGCCATCAACAAGCTCGTCGGCCTATTGGGCATTCGTATTCCCGAACCACTGGAGCGCGAATTCTCTCTCTCGTCCCACATCAAGGAAGCGCGCCGGCCGGTCGTTTTCGTGGGACCCTACGAACATCACTCGAACCAGCTTCCGTGGATCGAATCGATAGCGACGGTGGTCGAGATCGGACTGGACGATCGAGGCCACATCGCGCTCGAGGATCTGCAAGCCAAGCTGGCAGCGCACGGCGACCGTCCTCTGAAGATCGGCGCGTTTTCGGCAGCCTCCAACGTGACGGGCCTGCTCACCGACGTGGCGATCCTCGCGCGAACGCTGCATCGCGCCGGAGCCTTGGCCGTCTTCGATTATGCCGCTTCGGCACCCTACGTTCCGATCGACATGCACCCCTCCGATCCCGAAGAGCGCATCGACGCATTGTTCGTCTCGCCTCACAAGTTCATGGGCGGTCCCAACTCTTCGGGGGTCCTCGTGGCCCATCGCGCCCTCTTCCGTAGCACGCGCCCCGAGAGGCCGGGCGGCGGCACCGTGGATTATGTGGGCGGCGTCGACCGTTCTCAGATCGATTACGTTGCCCGTCTCGACGAGCGCGAAGAAGGCGGCACCCCGTCGATCATCGGCGACATTCGCGCCGGCGTTGCTTTCTTGCTCAAACAGATGCTGGCACCGAGCCGCATCCTCGACCACGAGCTCGAGGTCGCTCGACGCGTGATCGGCAGGCTAGCCGCACACCCGCGCATCGAAATCTATGGCCCGACCAGCGAACCGCGTCTGTCGATCATTTCATTCAACGTGAAGGGGCTCCACCACGATTTCGTCTCGACACTGCTCGATCACCTTTTTGGGATTCAGAACCGCGCCGGCTGTTCGTGCGCGGGCCCCTATGGTCATCGCCTGCTCGGAATCGATGAGCAGCGAAGCGCCCTCTATCGCGCCCAGATCGGGCGAGGTCGGCTCGGCATCAAGCCGGGGTGGGTCCGCGTCTCGCTCCCGTACTATGCGAGCGACGAAGAAATCGAGTTCGTTCTACGAGCCATCGAGTTCATTGCCGACCGCGGGGACATTTTCTTGCCGCTCTACCGCCTCGGCTGGGACGACGGCTGCTGGCAACATATCGAGCACCCGATGCACGACGTTCGACCAATCGAGCTTACCTTCGAGGCGCTCGAAAATGCAGTCGGGCAGTTCGGAAGCGCCTCGCCGCCATGGACGATTCCCGACGCGACCATCGATCGCGAGCGCACCCGCTACCTCGACGAAGCTCGGCGCCTGGCCGACGAGCTCGAAGAAAGATGGCGCAAGCACCCACCGCAGTATCGCTCGTCGATGGGCGATGCCGAGCTCGACCCCCTCATCTGGTTTCGCTTCGTCCACACCAGCTGAAGGTTCGTCACGTTCCCCCCGCAGGCGGGCCGAAGGCCTCGCCGAGTAACATCCACCATCACGAAGGTCGCCAGCCGATGGTGACGCGTGTCACTCCGAACTTCTGAAGCAGATCCCCCAGCTGCCGTTCCGCTTGCTTGCGAGCCTTCTCCATGACGTCCCCTTCGCGGGCGGCTTGATCGATGGCGCGCACGGCTTCTTGACGAGCCTTCGATTCGAGCTGCTCGTTGCGCTCGGCGAGCAGGCCCGTCGTGCGCTTGTAAACGTAGGTGTGCTCTTCGTCGAGCCGAACCGAAAGGATCTCGGGCAGAGGCAGCGTCAGTCGCGCTGCGCCGGTAGCTCGGTCGACCTCGAAGTCCCCCTCGCCCAATTTCGTGAGATCGACGCCGACGGTAACATCGCCTGCCGCGACGAGGAGGATGGCGTCGCTTGCGGCAACCAGGCCGAAGAGCCGGCTCTGCTTGTCGGTCAGGTCGATCACCTTTTCCATGTGAAGCTCGTTGGTCTCGAGCCGGGCGAGGTCCCGCACGGACATCAGGATGGTGCCCGTCGGCCTTACCACGGTACGCGACGACGCAGCGGGGGCGAGACGGTTCGCGATGACGTACCCCGCGAGCCCCGCGCCGGCGAGCGTGAGAAAACCGATGATGGCGATGATCGCGAGCGTCGGCGTGGAGCTGGTTCCGGCGTGGTCCGGAAGCGTTTGACGGTCTCTGGTGCTCGGCGTCGAGTTGCCTCCGACGCGGTCCGAAGGATTGGGACCGTCTTGAATGCTCGGCTCAGTCATCCCGCTCTGTGCAATATACCCCCCCGGGAGACCAAAGTGCCGCCTCCGCCGAAAAAGCCACTCTTCCCGAGCGACCTCGTCGCGCGACCCACCGACGAGTTTCTCCTCGCCGGCCGCGTCGTACGAAGTGACGCCCGAACCTTCGTCATCGCCGACGCTTTCTCCACTAGCGTCGTGGCAGGGGCGGCCGAGGTGAGTGTGGGAGATTTGGCGGTGGTGTCGGTGCATCCTGTCGGCGAGAACCTCACGCTCGAGCGGGTCGTCGAGCGCCATCGACCGCACAGCCCGCTCGGTGCGGAGTACCGGCGTTTCGTGAGCGACGGCGTCGGAAATCACCTCCGTACCCGCGCACGAGCCTTCGACATCGTTCGATCGTTCTTCGGCGCCCGAGGCTTCCTGGAAGTGGACACACCGCTGCTCGTCCCGTCGCCGGGTCTCGATGTGCACCTCGATGCCGTGCAAGCCGCCGGCGGCTATTTGGTCACGTCGCCCGAGTATCAGATGAAGCGGCTTCTCGCTGGTGGCCTGCCGAGGCTCTTTCAAGTCGCGCACGTCTTTCGCCAGGGCGAAGTCGGCAGCCGGCACAACCCCGAGTTCTCCATGCTCGAATGGTATCGAGCCTTCGCAGGCGTGGAGGACGTGATGCAGGATACCGAAGAGCTCGTTTCGGAAGTCGCTCGATCTCTGCGCGGCACGCGCGATCTCGACGGCGAGCAGGGCCCCCTCTCCGTCGCCCCCCCCTTCGCGCGCCTGGCGGTACGCGAAGCGTTCGAACGCTTCGCCGGCGTGGACGAGGATCGTTTCTTCGCGATGGCCGATCACGATGCCGATCTTTTTTTTCGACTTCTCGTCGAGCGCGTGGAACCGGCACTCGCCCGCGAACCGAAACCCGTTTTTCTCGTCGACTATCCCCTTCCACAAGCTTCGTTGGCGCGCCGCAAACCCGACGACCCCCGGGTGTGCGAGCGGTTCGAGCTTTACGTGGGCGGCGTCGAGCTCTGTAACGGCTTCGGCGAGCTCACCGACCCCGAAGAGCAGCGGCGTCGCTTTCTCGAGGACCAACGGGTGCGCGGCACGCTCGGCAAACCCATCTACCCCATCGACGAGCGCCTACTCTCGGCTCTCGAAGAAGGCATGCCCCCCTCAGCCGGCAACGCGCTAGGCCTCGACCGCCTCGTCGCGCTCTGCCTCGGCGAACCGTCCATCGCTCGCGTCATGCCCTTCCCCTCAGGAACCCTCTGAGCACAAACTTCCCCGCGACTCGCCTTCCTTCAGAGCGCCGTTCGCCGACGCACTTCCAGAGGATTCAGATCCTCATGGAGAAATACCGCGATCTACCGATGGATCTTGCCGACGCTCCCTTGGTCCTCGCCGCCGAAGAGCTGGGCAGCGGACGGATTCTGTCCACGGATCGCCGCGACTTCCAAGCGTTTCGCTGGAACGTCCGCCGACCGTTCCGGAACCTCACAGGGTTTGCGAAGGCGGGTGGCCCGTGGTGCGTCTAAGTGGCGGCGCGACGCAGCGTGCCTGAGGCCGTCCGGAGGTGCCCTGCGGCGGCCGGGCGTGTCGTGCTATTCGTTCATCCCGTAGTGAAGAAGCGAAACTACGGGGACGGGCATGAGCCTCTCGCGGCCCCCCAAGAAGTCGAGCTCGAGTAAGAACGCGAAAGACGCTACGTAGCCACCCTGCCGGCGAACGAGTTGCGCCGTTGCCGAAGCCGTTCCTCCGGTCGCCAAAAGGTCGTCGACCACGAGAACCTTCGCCCCCTCGTGGATGCTGTGCTTGTGCATCTCGAGCTCGGCGCTGCCGTATTCGAGATCGTAAATGACGCTGTCGACCGCTGCGGGCAGGCGACCCCGCTTTCGCACCGGAACGAAGCTCGCGTTCAGTCGAGCCGCCAGCGCACTACCGAAGATGAACCCTCGCGACTCGATTCCGACGATCGCGTCGATGTGCTCGCCGATGAACCGCTCGGCAAGCGAATCGATCACGATGTGAAAACCCTTCGGATCCGCGAGAAGCGGCGTGATATCCTTGAAAAGAATGCCCGGCTTCGGAAAATCCGGCACGGTACGGATGAGCGCCCGCACATATGCGAGCGTGTCCACGCTCGTGGCCGGCACGACCACCCGCAACGGCGCGGGTTGAGGGCGTGCGGACACGCCGCGGGGAGTCGGTGCCGCGCGCGCGGGAACCCGTTTTCGGGACGATTTGGCTGCCGAACCTTTTGCCTTGGCCATCGTGGGAGCCCTGACACTACTAGCACTACTCTGCCAATTTCTCGCCACCAGATCGATCATTGGACCCCATGGACGATGCGGCAGCCGCCAGTCGGTGCGAAAGAACGGCACCGTCCGCCGAAGTGAGGTCGAGCAACAGCGGCGTGACGCTCACGGCGCCGCGATCATGGGCGTCGGTGTCCGAGCCGGCCAATTCCTCGTGGCGGACACCCCCACCTCCGAGCCACAGATACTCTCTGCCCCGCGGGTCCTGCCGAAATTCCACGATGTCCTCGTAGAGACGAAGCCCGAGACGCGTGGCTAGCACCGGCCAGCCCGCACCGGGGGGGACGTTGACATTCATGAGTGGCGCGGGGACGCGGCGCGCGGGAGACGTGCCGGCCGGCGAAACGGGCGCGAGCTCCACGAGACATCGCGCGATTTTCGCGCACATCTCCGCGGCGCGGGCCGGATCCGCCGAAGCATCCGCGGACGCCGCCATCGCCGGAACCCCGCGTAGCGCCCCCTCGCGCGCGGCGGCAACCGTGCCGGAATAGAACACGTCGGACCCGAGGTTGAGCCCATGGTTCATCCCCGAAACGACGAGGTCGGGCGATCGCGGTAGCACCCGCGTTCCCCCATTGAGAGCGACGTAAACGCAGTCGGCGGGGGTTCCGTCAACGGCGAACACCTCAGGTTCGACGGCACGAAGTCGTAGCGGACGCGTCAACGTCAGGGAGTGGCTGGTCGTGCTCTGCTCGGCCTCGGGTGCGCACACGATCACGTCGGCGAATGTGCGGAGCGCCCCCGCGAGCGAGCGAAGGCCCCTAGCCCGATAACCGTCGTCGTTGCACAGAAGGATGAGAGGGCGAACCAACGCCATGTGTGGCGAACCTTCCTAGCACCCCGGACAAAGAATCAACACACCCATGCCCGGAGCTACCCTACACTTGTCATCGAATGACACCTTTCAAACCGTTCTTCGTGGGAATCGCGGGCGGAACCGGCTCGGGAAAGACGACGGTAGCTCGCAAGCTGAAGGATGCGTTGCCGGAGAAGGATGCCGTCATCATCGACCACGATTCGTACTACAAAGATCGATCGGGCATGCCGCGCGACCAGCGCGACCTCGTCAATTTCGACCACCCCGATGCGCTCGACAACGAGCTTCTCGTTCGCCACATGGACGACCTCGCGCACGGCCGTTCGGTCGACACGCCCATCTATGATTTCGTCACCCACTCGCGGCGTGCCGACAAACGCAAGCTGGCTCCCGTCCCCGTCATCATCGTAGAGGGAATCCTCATCCTCGCCGACCCGGAAATCCGCCGCCGCTTCGACGTCAAGATCTTCGTCGACACCGACGCCGACATCCGCGTGTTCCGGAGGGTGCGGCGCGACATGGAATCGCGCGGACGCACTTTCGCACAGGTCGATGAGCAATACCATAGGACCGTTAGGCCCATGCACCTCGAATTCGTCGAGCCGAGCAAGCGCTGGGCGGACATTCTGATCCCCGAAGGGGGCAACAACGAGGTCGCGCTCGACCTCGTGATCAGCAAACTACTGAACGTAATCGAAGGTAGGAGGCCGGGTGGTAACGGTGGAGAAAACCCCGCGACACGTTGAAATCAATAAGCAATCCATCGCCGGCCGTGCCTGCTGAAATTCATTGAGAAGAAAATTGGGGTGGGATATGGTGTGAGCTTGCCCGTGTGCGCCCTCGTCGCAACACGGCACGACACGATGCAACACCACAACGCGCTTCTTACTGGCTCCAGAGGTCTTGCAGTTCCCCGGCGGGGCCATACCCGCTCGGCGCGCCATCGGACGAACGCACTCAGCCACGCGGATCGGTCCTTCACCCCTGCGCCGAAAGGCACCGCTCTAGCGCGGATCGTGGGTCGGCGGAACGGGTCATGCACAACCCCTTCCGCTGACAAGCGATTATGTAAACGCTGCTCTCATACATGCAAACCCGGTCACTGCCGTATCGCAACGCAACCTGAGTAACCATGAACTCCTCCTATTCCTCGTGTGAGAACACACCGCCTGCGCGCCGCAACGGAACAGTCGAGATCACTGTGCCGCCTTGCAGCACTTCTCCGCAACCCGCGTCCGCGTCCGCCTGTGCGGTCGTGCGCGACACGCAACCTCCTTCCGACGGATCCGTGCCACCAGCCAGCCGCGCAGAAGGTCGCCGCAGCAGTCATGCCGTCTTGCAGGGCATCAGCAAACTCGCACCCGGCATCACCTCGAAGCTCAATCTCGCTGCCGATTGCTGTCTCGTCATCGCAGCGACGGCCATCTCGACGATCGGACGAGGATCGTGGGATCACGCGGCCCTGCTGGTTTGCATCGCGGTCGGCGTGTGGATGCTCGGCGCGCGCGTTCTTCGTCATTACGATGCATGGTCCGAGGGCTTGATCGGCGAGCTTGCGGTGACATCCGTGCTGGTGATCAGCGTCGCCGTTGCGCTGCAACTTTTGAATCACGTCCCCGGCCACGAAAGCTCATCTGGCGTCGGCACGTTCTTGCTTCTGACTTGGCCAGCCGTGTGGTTCGTCCGCTCGATCGTCGTGGCGTTTCGAGCTTGGCGTCACTCTCCACCCGAACAAGTGCTCGTCATCGGCACCGGTCCGCTCGGCCGCGTGACGGGCGAAGATGTTCGCGACGTGAGCCAGCATCGCCAGGTATTCGGCTACCTCAGCTGGAAGGACGAGGCCAAACAGCGACGCTTGCCGGCTCCTGTGCTTGGAAGATGGGACGAGCTCGAGAACTGCCTCAAGCAGAACGCCATCGCCGAAGTCTACATTGCTGGCAACCCGGCGCGTAACGGCGAGGCGATGCAGGCTTCGATCCGAACGTGCGAGCGTTTCGGAGTGCCTTTCGCGCTACCGGCATACGGTTTCCGCCTCAGCCGAGCTCGCCCGGTGAACGGGCGAAGTTTCCGCGATGGCTACGTGCACTTTCTCAACATCGAGCACAAGCCGGTGCAGATGGTCTTCAAACGACTCTTCGATGTCGCGGCCTCGGCCTTTGCGCTGTGGATTCTCTCGCCGCTCGTCCTGCTCACAGCGCTGCTCATCAAGCTCACTTCGCGTGGCCCCATCTTCTTCAAGCAAGAGCGGGTGGGCATGCACGGTCGGCCGTTTTACATGCTGAAGTTCCGCTCGATGGTGGTCAATGCCGAAGAGCTCAAGCTGAAGCTCCTGGCACAAAACGAGGCGGACGGCCCTGTGTTCAAGATTCAAAAGGATCCGCGCATTACGCCGATCGGCCGCTTCATCCGCAAATTCAGCATCGACGAGCTTCCTCAGCTGATCAACGTGTTGCGGGGTGAAATGAGCATCGTCGGCCCGAGGCCCCCCATACCGGCCGAGGTTGCCCAGTACGAGCCTTGGCAGCGCCGGCGCCTGTCGGTTCGTCCAGGACTCACCTGCCTCTGGCAGGTGAGCGGACGGAACAAAGTCGGATTCCAGGATTGGATGTACCTAGACATGCAATACATCGATCATTGGAGCCTCGGTCAGGATTTCAACTTGATCCTCAAGACCGTCCCTGTCGTTCTGACGGGCAAGGGCGCCAGCTGAGTGTCCTGAGTCCGAGATTCGCCGACAGCAATCCACGGGACGCCGGGGGTTTGGGGCGTAGCCCCAAGAAGAACGTGAGTGTGGCGCGGCCGCGATGCCCCGCGAAGGCGATTCTCGACACTAGGTCGGCGCCACGCAGCACCGAACCAACGGAAAAGTGGCCGGCTTTCGTCGTATCGACTCGACCGCACGCGGCGCTAGACTGGCGGGTGCATGGGCGAACATCAACCGCCGTCGTTCCTCGAGAGGCTCTACCATCATGTGGTCGATCATCGAGTGAGCCCGGAAAGAGCTGCTCGTCGGCGCCTCGTGTTATTGGTCGACGATGAGCCATCGCTCTGCAAGCAAGTATCGGAACACCTGATGAACCTCGGCTTCGAGGTGAACACGGTCACCAATGGCGACGACGCCCTATCCGCATTGCGCGAGCGTCGCCCCGATCTCCTTTGCCTCGATCTCAGCTTGCCGCGCACTTCGGGTTACGAGGTCTGCGAGCAGATTCGCAACGATCCTGACTTGAAGGATCTGGTGGTGCTGATGACCAGTGAGCGTGCCTCGATCGAAGCACGCGCGTACTCCTTCGAGGCGGGCGCCGACGCGTACCTCAACAAGCCTTACACGCTCGACGAGTTGGCCGGCGAGGTGCAACGCCTGCTGAACGGTCCGGTCCCCACCGGGCGCAGGTACTTGTAAACGCCCCAACTCCCGTTTGCTCAGCGAATCTCGATTCGCTCACCCTTCGGATCGCGAAGCGTGCGGTAGAGGATGGGCAGGATCTTCGGATCTTCCAGCAGATAGCGCTTGGCGAGGCGGCGCGGCTCTTGCGCGAGGCGAAACAGCCACTCCAAACCACTCTTCGATACCCACCGCGGAGCGCGCTTGAGCCGTCCCGCAATGAAATCGAAACCCGCGCCGACGCCGATGGCGACGGCCGGCCGAATCGAGTCGATGGCGCCGTACATGAAGAGCTCCTGCTTCGGAGCACCGAATGCCACCAGAAGCACGTGCGGGCGCGCCTTCACGATGCGGTCGAGCACGGCCTGCCCTTCGACCGGTTTGCCCGCGGGCGTGACGTGCGGGGCATCGATGCCCACGATCTCGATCTCGAATTGCTCGTTGAGACGCTCGGCGGCAAGCGCCGCCACGCCAGGAGCGCCGCCCAACAAATAGATGCGCCACCGCCTGCGCTCGGCACGGCGCAGGAGCGGCAAGATGAGGTCGGACCCCGAAATCTTCTCGGGCAGCGGCGCACCGAGCACATGCGATGCCCAGATCAGGGGCTGCCCGTCGACGAGGCGTAGGCTGGCGGCATCGTAAGCAGCCCGGAAGGCCTCGTTCGACTCGAGCTGCACGATGTGGTCGACATTGGGGGTGAAGACAGTCCCCCCCTGGCCCGTTTCGATGAGGCGCTCGATTTGATCGATTGCTTCGGCGAACGTCAAAGCGTCGATCCATGCCCGCCCCACCCGAATACGCTTGTGCGGGTTTGCTTGGCCGAAGGCGGGCGGGCCCTCGGACGCAGATCCTTCTGAGCGCGAAGCTGCCACCATTACATCGGCTAGATAGACGTTCTTGGCCCTGAGCTCAAGCAAGTCGGTCACGGTAACCCCAGCCGTCGACCTGGCGGGCGAACGGCTGGGCGTCGGTCGCCGGAAGCTTTGCGATCGAAACGGTCCTTGGAATCGATCACCGCAGGGCGTGGCCCGAGCTCGCCGTTCGTCTGCAAACGCAAAAAGTTGTCCACGAACGCGACCACCTCGTCGTTGTTCAACGTCGCGCAGGTGAGCATCGACGTATTGAGCACCTGAAACGGACGCGTCAGCCCGACCATCTTGCCCGGCCGGGGCACCTCGTGCCGAACCAGAGGGAGAGGTTGAACGAACTTCGTTCGGTGGACGCGACAGTACGCGAGCTCGCCGCGCGGCAGATCCGGAAAGATCCGCAGAAGACCGCGGTCCAACAAGCTACGCTGGATTTCGTCGTCGTCCGCGGCGAGACGTGGGTCCTCGCTGTCCATGTATTTGGGAACGTAGACTAGAGAGAGCCCGGCGGTCTCGACCCGGCGGTCGATCAAGTTGGTCATCTCGATGACACCGGTCAGTTCGAGATTTTCATCCCCGACATTCAGCACGTAAAAGGGGGTAAGCGGACGCGGCAAGGCCAAGACCAGGCATGCTACGCCGAGGTAGACCGCGGAGGCCGGATGCTCGCGCTCCACTCGCTCGACAGCGGGAAGAAGCGACGAGCCAACGACCGAACGGGCGAGCCTCGTCGGTCCGGTGAAGAAAACCTGATCGAATGTTGCTTGGCGACTTTCACCGGCCGAATCGTAGGTAACCTCGCATCCTCGCCTCGGCTCGGCCTTCGGCCCGCCTGCGCTTGTGTTACTCGGCGAGGCCTTCGGCCCGCCTGCGCTTGTGGTTTCGCGGATGGCGGTGACCGGAGCGCTCTTGTGGACGGTGACACCAGCCTCTTTGAGTTTCGTTTCGAACCGCGCGAGGACCGTGCGATAGCCCCCTCGCACGTACCCGAGCTGCTCTTTCGACGCGGCACCCGAACGCGCGCCGAACAGTCGTGTCAGCGTTGCCCATATGAACACCGCTGCCACCTGGTCGTAGAAAGAACCGAACTTCGCCTTGAGGAGAGGCCGCCAGAACACTAGGTAGCCTCGGCGGCCGCACCAGCGTGTGAGCCACTCCTCGGCGGTAATGGAGTAGAGCTTCATCGGATCGGCAGCTCGGGTTGCATAGAGCACCGTGGCGCCTACCCGGGCCTTGTCCGCCCACGAGAGCAGCGGGAACTTCAGATAGTCGGCGCTCGTGCTCATCGAATAACACCGCCCGCCGGCATAATATCCGGTACGCGTCTGGCGCCAGACGAGCTCCGATTCGAGCCCGAGATCTTCGAGAAGGCCGAGGAGGTGAACGTCCTGGGGCAAGATGCAGTGATAAAAACGGTCCCACGTGAAGCGTCCGTAGTCGTGCCAGCCGGCAAGACCTCCCAGACCCGAGCTAGCTTCGAAGAGCTCGACGTTGTGTCCGAGACGCGCAAGACGATAGGCGAGCGTGAGCCCGAGGATCCCGCCGCCGACGATACCCACCCGCAGCTTCATGACGGCCGCTGCCGCAGGGCGCCGTTGTCGAGCAGGTAGAGACGACCGCATGACTCGCAGCGCAGCGACCGCGGGTCCTCCCCTCTCTCCGGCTTCGCGCCGCTCTCGCCGTCTCTCCAACGCAAGAGCGGATGGCCACATACCGACACCCAGCCCACCTGCCGCGCGGGATTGCCGACGACGAGCGCGTGCGCAGGAATGTCACGGGTGACGACCGAGCCCATGCCCACCATCGAGAACTCGCCGAGCGTCACCCCCGGACCGATGGTGGCGTTGGCTCCTATCGTCGTCCCCCGCGAAACGCGAGTCGCCAGAGTCTCGTCGGTGGGAGCGGACGTTTCGAGCCCCGTCAACGCGCGGTTGCCGGCGCGTGGAAAGCGATCGTTGGTGAACACGGTGTGCGCCGAGATCATGCAGAAATCTTCGATGGTGACCTGGGCGCAGATGTAGACGGAGGCGTTGATCTTGACGAAATTACCGATCACGACGTCATAGGCGACGTACGTCTTTTCGCCGACGATGCAAGAATGGCCGATCTTGGCCCCGCGACGCAGGTGCACGCCGTCCCACACGCTGGTGCCGTCGCCGAGCACGACGCCTTCCTCGACGAGCGCGGTGGGATGGACGGTTGGCGCTTGCGACGACATCACGCGGCCATCCCGACCGGCAGCCAGTTGTTCTGACGGGTGGACGCGTAGGCGGTCTCGATCGCATTGACCGATGCCAGCGCATCTTCGGGCGTGATGAGCGGCCGCTCGATGCCGGACAGCGTGCCCACGAAGTTCTCGAGCTGCTTCCGGAGAGCGCCGATCTTGTCGTAGCCCGACCCGAAGTGGACCCAGCGCGAGTTGCCGTCCTGCTTGTAGCTCGAGCCTTTCCACCCGATGAGAAGCGTCCCCTCCGATCCGAACACGCTGATGAAGGTGTCGCCTTCCTTGTTGATGCTCCAGCTCAAGTCGATCATCCCGATGACGCCGGCACGCGTGCGAAACTGAAGCCGTGCCGTATCCTCGACTTCAAGCGCCTGCGCGAAGATGCCGTTTTGAGCTTGGACTTCCTGGATCGGTCCCAACAGGTAGCGGGCAACGTCGACGGAGTGGGTTCCGTTGTCGATGAGCACGCCTCCGCCGGCCATCTCGCGCGACGCGTTCCAGCGATCCTTCATCATCGCTTTGGCGCAGAACGTGTTCTCGTAGAGGATGACCCGCCCCAGGATGCCCGCTTCCAGGATCGCTTTGGCTTTGATGATGTCGTCCACGTAGCGAAACTTGGAGGCCATCATGAGCTCGAGCTCATTGGTTTCGGCCAGGCGCACCAGCTCTTCGGCGTGCGGCGACGAGATGGTGAGGGGCTTCTCGCAGAGAACGTGCTTGCCATTGGCGAGAAAGTGACGGGCGATCTCGTAGTGCAAGTAGGGCGGGGTGCAGATGATGGCCGCCTCGACGCTCTCGAGGAGCTCCGGATTGCGGTAGTCTTCGAACCATCGCACTTTTTTCTGCTCGGCGACCGCTTCGGCCGCAGCACGACGGGGATCGACGACCGCTTGCAGAGCCGCGCTGTCCACGTGCGACAGCGCCTCGAGGTGACTCATACCAATTCGTCCGGCGCCGACCAGCGCGAACCGGGTCGACTTGATGGGTACGTGTTTCATGGCTGTTTTCTTGCGAGTTCGACGCTTGCGCTTCGAATGGCGCCCGCGATGTACTCGACATGTTCGGGTGTGTATTTCTCGTTCCAGGGTAGAACCACGACGGTAGCGAGCCCCTCGGCCGTGCCGGGCGTCTCGCGGATGTCGTAGACGACGGGCGGCTCACCTTTTCGGTGTTCGCCCTCGTACGGAAAGCGACTCTTGCCGAAGGTGTTTCGATCGCGCAAAACTTCGCATTCGAAAGCCGGTTTCTGGATGTAGCGCGGCGCGCAAAACACCCCCGCGTCCTTCAATTTTTGGCCGAACGCATCGGCGCCACCTTCGATGATCTGCGGTTCGATCCGAAGCGGATACTTCCAGTAAGTATGCCGTCCGCCAGGCCGAACGGTCGGTGAGTGGACGCCGGCGATGCCTCGGATCGTCGAGGTCAGGAGCTCGGCCATGCGAACACGCTGCTCGACCATCGCAGGCAGCTTGTCGAACTGCGCCAGCGCCACCGCCCCGGCCAGCTCGGTCATCCGATAGTTCAGCGCCAAGAAGTAGTGGTCGGGTTTGGGATCGCCGTAGCCCCAGGCCTTGTCGATGAAGAGCTGCATGCGCCGCGACAGCGCCGGGTCGGATGCTACGACCATGCCCCCCTCGCCGGTCGTCATGTGCTTGCCCTGTTGCAGGCTGAAGCACCCGATCTGGCCGAAGGTCCCGACGTGGCGTCCGCGGTACGTCGTTCTGTAGGCTTGGGCACAGTCTTCGATGAGCGCGAGCTTCTTTTGCCGACAGAGCTCGACGATCGGATCCATATCGCAGGGATTTCCGAAAAGGTGAGTGACGATGACCGCCTTGGTCCTGCGGGTGATTTTTCGCCCGATGGTTTCGGCCGTAACGTTGTAGGTGTGAGGATCGACATCCGCGAAGGTCGGGATCGCCGATTGGTAGAGGATCGGCGTGATCGCGCCCATGTCGGTAATGGCTGTGGAGATGATTTCGTCACCGGGCTCGGGATCGATCGCAGCAACGGCCGCGTGAATGGCGGCGGTGCCCGACGTGGTGCAGCGACAGAACGGCACGTCGAGCGATTCGGCAAACCGCTTCTCGAAGCGAGCCACCATCGTCCCCTTGGTGCAATTCAAGACGCCCGACTCGATCACTTGCTTGAGTAGCTCTACCTCTTCGGAACCGAACGAGCGCCCGCTGGCGTTGGCGTCGGACGGCAATGTGATCTTCGACATGTAGTGACCTCCTAGTTGGATCCGGGCCGGGTGATTTCTCGTCAAGGTCTATCGTCGTATCGCTCGAACGCCCTTCGCCGGCGCGGCGGTGGCCACCTCGTCGGACGCCGGACTTGCTCGATGGCGGCGAATTCTTCGGGTGCATCGGCGCGACCGAAAAAGTAGAGCAACGCCTGCAAGATCCGTTCGGCACCGCGCCCATCGCCAAAAGGATTGGGCTGAGGAATCGAACCGTGCCGACTCGCTCCGGCACCGTCGAGCAGCGCCGATAGCGCCCGTTCGATATCCTTGGGATCCGTCCCAACCAGCTGGTTGACCCCCGCTTGCACCGCTTCGGGACGTTCCGTCGTTCGGCGTAGCACCAGAACGGGAACGCCGAGGGAAGGTGCCTCCTCTTGGACGCCGCCCGAGTCGGAGACGATCGCCGTCGCGTTCGCCATTGCCCCCACGAACTCGATGTACGGAAGTGGATGCGTCAGCTTCACGTTGGAGGAGCGTCCGAGCACTCGCTTGGCCGCCATCTGTACTTTGGGATTGAGATGAACCGGATACATGAAGTCGACATCGGGGTGGCGCTCGGCGGCCTGACGAATCCCGGAGAGAATGTCGTCGAGCACCGATTCGCCTCCGTTGGCGGACGGGGTCTCCCATGCCTCGCGCCGGTGCAAGGTGACGAGCACCGTGCGGCGTTCGTGTTCGCCGTCGAGGCCATCGGTCGCGGCGCCATGCTGCTCGCGCAACGTGAGCAGCAGCGCATCGACAACCGTGTTGCCGGTCACCGTGATGCGATTGCGCGGCACTCCCTCGGCCAACAAGTTCTGGGCGGCCCATCCGGTGGGAGCAAAATGCAGATCGGCGACCGCCGACAGCATGCGCCGATTCGATTCTTCTGGGTAAGGGTGCAATCGATCGAAGCTGCGCAGGCCCGCTTCGACGTGGCCCACGGTGACGCGCCGATCGAACGCCGCCAATGCCGCGCAAAAGGCGCTCGTCGTATCGCCCTGCACGAGCACGATGTCCGGCCTCTCTCGAGCATACAGCGCATCGAGCCGCGGCATGGCGCGGCAGACGATGTCGTTCAGCGACTGGTTGGGCTGCATGATGTCGAGATCGACATCGGGAACGATCTCGAATGGGCGCAGTATCTCGTCCAGCATCTGGCGATGTTGGCCGGTCACCGCCACCAGCAGGCGAAAACGGTCGTCGTGGCGCAATGTTCGAATGACCGGCAAGAGTTTCACTGCTTCCGGCCGAGTACCGAACACGGCGGCGATCGAGATGGGAGTATTCGTAGTCACCATGCGCAAATCGAGCTCGAAACGTTGTTTTTCAGCTTAGTGTCGTCTGTTTCAATCGGCCGCCGTCCAAAAGGACCCGGGCGTGCTCTTGCATGGTGACGGGCTGGAAGGCGTCCTTCAGCAATGCCGCCACCTCGTCGAACAAGCGAAGCTTGAAATCGGTGCTCGCTTGCATGCCCGGGAAAAATGCAAGCTCCTGCACCTTGTCATTGCCCAAAAAATCCAGAGGATGCAGGAGAAACGAAAGCTCGAGACCACGCTTTCGAACCAGGCCAAGCGCTGCGCGAATGTAGGCGCGCGCGAGCTGTCTCGAATGCACCGCCAAGTAGATGATGTAACTCATGTGAATCGGCACACGCGCGAACGGCATCGTGGTCACTGGGATCTCGAGCAGCTGCCGCGGATTGTCGGACTGACGAGCTCCGTTGGTCGGCCGATCGGCCGCCGGCAATGTCCAGAGGTACGGCTTCAGATCGCGCAGCCCCTCGCGGGCGGTGCCGAAGAGTTGCTTGCGTTTTTCTCGCTCGTCCTTGGAGAGACCGCGACTGTTCCAGAAGTAGTACGCACGGGCCAAAGGACCGAGGAAAGTGGGAAACGTGGAGGCGTCGTAAAGATATCCCCGATCGACCAAAACGCGGAGCGTGTCCGGACTGAGGCTGAAACCCGGACCACGGAATCCCCTCGGCCTTTGCGAGGTCGCCCGTTCGATCGCCGTCTCCGCCTCGGCGATCTCTCGCTCGACCTGGTCGGCGGAATACGTGTGGAACCAAGGCTCGTGCGAGTAGGAATGGTTGCCGATCTCGTGACCGGCGCCGGCGATCGCTCGCATGGCGTCGGCGTTTTTCGCGAGCGCGGCATCTTGACCGACGATGAAGACAGTCACCGTGAGCCGATGAGCGCGAAGACGATCGATCACGATCTCGCTCACGGTATCGAGGTACGACGGGAACGACGTCCAGCCGACGTCGCCGTGGATCTTCATGTACGACCACAGGTTGTCGAGATCGAGCGAGATGCTGGCGAGCGGCTTGCGCTCGCGGTGACTCGACTCGCCGTGGCCGTTACCCGACCGCACGATGCACCCCCTGGCCCGCTTTGGTCCTTCGCGTGCGAGATCGTCGCCCCGCGCCGCGACCAAATCGTGCCCTGGGCGCCGGGCCCGTCCCGAGCGGGGAAACGTGGGAGATGAACGCGCCCTGCCTTCGCGCAATGGCAATCTTTCGAAGCAGGCCGAGATGACCGGCGATGGTGCGAACGATCTTCATCTTCGATTCGCCGAACAATCTCGACTCGAGCGTGGCCGGAAATTCGACGATGCGGTAACCACGTCGCTTGGCCTCGAGAAGCATCTCCGCCACCCCCAAGAAGCCGCCGTGCGAAAGCTCGAGATCCATGATGGCACTCTTGCGATAGACACGACAGCAGCTCGTGAACGTGTGAATGCGCTCTCCGACGACGGCGCTGTAGAGCTTGGACAGCGTCTTGGAAAGGAGGAGCCGCCAACCGGGTACGTTCCTCACGCTCCCCTGCGGGTGATAAGGAGATGCGGTCACCATCTCGGCGGCCTCGACCAGGGGAATCATCTTGGCGAGCGTGTTCGGGTCGTAAGAACAATCGCAATCGATGGAGCAAACGATTTCGGTGGGCGCGTTCTTGATTCCGGTCAGGAGGGCAGCCGCGACGCCTCGATTTTGCGGGTGCCGCAGCAGCGAGCAGTCAGGTATGCCGCCGAAGTTCGCGGTGAGCAGTTCCCATGTATCGTCGGAGCTGCAGTCGTCGACGAGCACCAAATGGATGTGGTAGACGGCCGCCAGCCGAGACCGGAACGCCAATAGCGTGCGCTGCAGATAGGTGATGTTCTGCCGCTCGTTGTAGAGGGGCACCACCAGCGAGACCGGCTCCGGCTGGCTGTCGGAACCCACCTCATCGAGGGGAGGCGATGCGACGGCATGCACCGTGGGTGTCCGTTTGGGCAACGGCTCGTGAGTAAGGCCGAAGTAGTCGGCAATGCCGTCGAAGCGGTACTTCGCCAGATACTCTTCGAGGACGTACCTCGTTTTCGACAGGTTGCGATAGTGCCGAACGCGTTCGACGAAAGAGATGCCCTGGATGTGTGGTTGCTCGACGTCGAGCTCCCACGGCATGAAATAAAAGACGACCGGATGCGATCCCCTCTGCGTCTTGTGACGCACCGCACGCGAGAGGAGTCGGTGCGGCAGTTGCCGGATGTAGTTACCGCCCGAGATCGCGATCCTGACGCCGAACAGTCCAGTCGTCGTGATCGGAACTTCCCAGAGCGCTGCACTGTTGCGGCTGTGCCAGTGCTGATGCATCTGCCATCGGAATCGATCCCGTGCGAATCGAAAGAGGATGGGATTGATGCTCGAGTCGTACAGATAACCCTGCTCGATCAGCCGATCGAGCATCCACAAGTGCTCCTTCGAGATCCAGACCGGCGATCGATAGCCTACGATTTTGTTGGAGCCGGCGGCCTCCAGCGCTTCCTTCGCTCGCCCGAGGTCATCCACGAACTCGCCGGGGCCGAGCCCGAGAAGGCTGCGCGGCCAATAGCCGCGGCTCGCGATCTCGTGACCGCGGGTGACGATCTTCTCGATGATCTGAGGTTGTCGATCGGCGATGCAGCCGAATACGAAGAAAGTTGCTTTCGCGCCGTGTCGCTCCAGGAGCTCCAACAACGGGTCGAGGCTGGCCTCGAGTCGTGGGTCCAGACGATCCCAGTGCTTGCGCATCACGGCGTCGGAACCTCGGAGCGCCCAAACGTGGAAGTAGTCTTCCACGTTCACCGTCAGAATCTGTCTATGCATCCGTGAGGGCACCCCTGGCATTCGAACCGACCCTTCGCTTATCGTGACCGGAACAGAGGTTCACTACCCGATCGCTGCATCGGAGCAGCCATAGTCCCAAGAGAGTACTGACCGAACAGGCGGGACCGGCCCTCGGCAAAGCCGCAGAGGCGAGGCCCGACGGCCATTCCGATCCGACGCGCAGCTCCGACGGCCTCGCCGTACGTTACGTGACCACCTCGCGGATATTGCCGATCGTGATCTGTCATAGCCAAGACCTGACCCAGTAGTGCTGAGCGTCGACCTGTTTCCGAGGGAGCGACTTTTGTCCCTCAAACCTACGATCGCCGCTGTTTCTGCCGAAAACCAACAGGTTCGATGAAGAGGTTTCGGGGACCGTTGCGGCGGTCCGGTTACACCAAATGTGTTCTACCGGTCGAAGGACCGGAGTCTCGATCAGCGTGGACGATCGCGCGGCGTACGATGCGGTCGAACATGGCGGCAGTGAGACGACCGGTCTGGGTATTTTGTTGGCTCACGTGGTAGCTGCCGAGCAGAACCCATCGACCGATCGTCGCTTCCGCTCCATGCGCGAAGCGCGGGCGCGGGCGCGGCACCGCTTCGCCGCGGCGCTCCAGGTGATCGAGGCATGCCTTCCAAGCGATGGCACCGAGAGCAACGAGAACGCGAGCGCTTCGAAGCGCCGAGAGCTCGCGGCTCAGGTAAGGGGCGCAGGTCTCGATTTCGACGGGCGTCGGTTTGTTGTCGGGCGGAACGCAGCGCACCGGACAAGTGATGAAGACGTCGTGCAACACGAGACCGTCGTCGCGCGAGGTAGCCTGCGGCTGGGAGGCGAGTCGTTGACGGTGCAGCGCGGCGTACAAGAAATCGCCCGAGCGATCGCCGGTAAAAATACGCCCTGTCCGGTTGGCGCCGTGCGCGCCGGGCGCGAGCCCGACCAGCACGATGCGCGCACGAGAATCACCGAAACCGGGGACCGGGCGCCCCCAATAAGTTTCGCTGCGGTAGGCCGCGCGCTTGACCCGCGCCACATTTTCGCGAAACGCGACGAGGCGCGCACAGCGGCGACACTCGACGATCTCGCGAGAGAGGACGCGAAGGCCGTGCAAGCGCGCCGCCGGCGTCACCCTTTGATGAGCGGGTCGAGCTCGCCGCTCTGGTCGAGCTCGGTAATGATGTCACAGCCGCCCACGAACTGCCCCTTCACGTAGAGCTGGGGAATCGTGGGCCACGAGGAGAACTCTTTGATGCCCTCGCGGACCTCGGGATCGGCGAGCACGTTGACGTCGACGAACGGCTCGCCCACCTTCTTCAACGCTTGCACCACTCGCGCGGAAAAACCGCATTGGGGGAAGTTCTTCGTGCCTTTCATGAAAAGGACGACCTTGTTGCCGGAGACGGTCTCTTCGATCTTCTTTCGAACTTCGTCGCGCATGGCTGATTCATGAAGAGGACCTGCGCCGCTGTCAAGAGGAGGCGGGCGATTCCGGTTTTGGCGGGTTGACCAGCTTGACCGAACGGATCATGTCAGTGAACCGCACCCGCTGCTCGTTGACGCGCATTTCGACCTCGACTAGCTTCTTCGTGATCTCGTCGAGCCGCAGCGAGTCTTTGGCGAGCCGCTGGGTCAGCGTTCTGCGCAGATCGCCGGCCGCCTGGTTTTTCTCGAGCGCCCGCAGGTTACGGCGGGTTTCATCGGTCGATTTTTGCAGCTCCCGCTGCTCATCGGCGAACTTCGTGCGCTCCTCGACCGAGCGCACCAGCGTCACTCGGACGTCCCAGGCCGCACGAAGGGCGGCCACGATGGCCGGGTCGGCCCGCTTGTCGGCCATGTACAGCCGCACGGCATCGTCGGCCTGTTGCGATAGCCAATCGACGGCGCGTTCGGTCGACTGTCGCTCGTCGACCGTGAGATCGGCAACGGCGTGCCCGGCCACCTCGACCGGGACCAAGGCGCTGGCCGTGCCGACGTTGTCTTCGGTGCCTTTGGGAGGATTGTAGAGGCGCGCCTGCACGTTGCGCGGATGCTTGACCAGGAGCTTGGCCAGCTTGTCGCCGCCGTTCTTCACGCGGTACCGGGTGCGCGCCACCGAGTCACGTTCGATCGTGAGCACCGCAGACTCGATCTTCGCGATACGTGCACCCTCTTCGGTGGAGGTGCGCTGCGTCTCGACGGCGAGGCTTCGTTCCAAAGCAAAGGGGACGGTCGTGGTCGCCCCGTTGGGCAACGGGTCGACCATACCCTGCCCTAGAAACGCCCCCTGTTCGAAGATCGCGATGGGACCCCTTTCGAGCAGACCGCCGCTGCGATTGGTGAAGCGCGCCACACGAAAAGGGTGGGACTGCGAGTCCGGAACGCCGCCATCCGGAGCGAAGAGGAAAATCGATTCTCCGGGCACGCGTTTCGACAGCAACATGACCATCGTCGCGCTCTTGTCAGGCACCGTGACCGGCGTAGGAATGTCGTAGCGGGTCGCGCCTGATTCGATGGCCACGGCGGCGAGCGCCGACAAATTGCGGGGTGCCGAAGGATTTTGCCGCGGCTCGGGGCGCGGCGCCGACATCGGCATCGTCGGCGCGGCAACCGCCATCGCCTTCGGTGTTGCCGTGGCGACACGCGTGGCGGTGGGCCGTTTGACACCGGCCGCGCCTCCGCTCGCTCCATCGGCGCGGGTAGCTTGCCGGCGCTGGTCTTTGCTCGCCTCCTTCTTGTAACTCGACTTTTCAGCGGCCTCCGCTCCGGCATCGAGATCGCCCATGGTGACCGCGTCGGCCGGTGGTGCGGCCGGAACCGGCGCAGGCGGTGGCGGGGGCGGTTCTTGACTCAAGCTCGTCTCGCTGCGGGGCACGTTGGCGATGACTTCGCCCATGTCCGTTACGGTGGGACGCGGCGGGATGACCGGCGTTCCGAGGGTTGCCTCGAACGCGAGCGGCGCGCCTGCGATGAGCGAAAGACGAACGTCTTTCCAATCCTCCCCCGAAAGGTTCTGCACGATACCCCACGCCTGCAGATCGCTGCCGTTCTTGTCGATCACCAATCGGTACGACGGCCTCCATACGGGTGTCTCGGCCACGTAGCCGACTTCGAGGTCGTGCTCCTTGCCGTCGAGCTCGAGCACGACGGTTTCGAGCTTGTCAGGGTCTTCTTTTTTCGGCGGAGGAGCCGGCGTCGGGCGTGGGCGGGGCCGAACGTCTTCTTCGTCGGCCAGCGGCACCGGCGGCGGGTCCTTGCCGTCCTTGTCCTTGCTGGGCACCTTGATCGGAAACGATGCCGACCGGACCGAGCTTCCCCCCTTCTCGATCACCGCCAAGGTCGCGAGAAAATCGCCCACCTCGCTGCCCTTGACCCTGAACTGGACCCTGTCGGCGCGGATGTGACCTGCTCGTTCGAAATAGCCGACGCCGTTTCGGTAGATGACCACCCGCTTGAGAGCGAGACCCTCGGCCGAAACCGCAGGGCGGCGCGCGCAACCCCAACTTGTCAGCAGAAGGCCGGCCATGATCACCCATCGTGTGGGACGTTGCATCGAAGTCTCCCGGGAGCGTCCGCGCATTCTCACTCGGTTGTACGGCCGAGCGTCAACGAAGATCTGATCAGTAGGCGCGGCCCTCGGGGGCTCCTTTGAGGGTCCTGCAGGCGTAAGGGTGAACGTCGTTGATTTCTTTTTGCTTCTGTTTGTAGAGGGCGACCATCTCGTCGAACTTGGCGCGGTCGGTTTTCTGCAGCGACCGGCTCTCTTCCGGATCGGTCTCGATGTCGTAGACCTGGTAGTTGACGTCGTCGCCATAGGCGATGAGCTTGTAATGGTCGTGGATGATGGCGCGCCGGCGGTCGTTGGTGCTCGTGCGCGGCAGATCGATGATGATGTCGCGCGCCTCGGGTTCCACGCGACCGTAGAGTTCCGGAACGAGGCTTTTGCCCTCCATACCTTCCGGCGAGATTCCCATCAGCTCGAGCACGGTCGGTGCCAGATCGATGTGGCTGCGCTTCACGTCGACGTGCTTCGGGGCAAGGCCGGGGACGACGAACATCCACGAAACTCGGACGAGCGGTTGCCAGAGCTCGAATGCGTGGCGGAATTGTCCATGCTCGCCGAACGCCTCGCCGTGGTCGGCGGTGACGATGATCGCCGTGCGCGCGCCCCACGGCTGCTTCGCAACGAAATCGAGAAGCTTGCCGATGTAGCGATCGGTGAAGGTGACCTCGCCGTCGTAGAGATCGCGAACTTTCTTGCCCCAGGGCTCGACGTCGCCGTGCCGAAAATATTGGTCGTGCGGATCGAGAAAATGAAACCACGCGAAAAAGCGGCCCGATGTGTTGGCCGGATCGCTCAACATCTTCTCGGCGATCCTCTCCGACTGCGGACTGGTGATGTTCTCATCGGTCGTCGCGTTCCATTTCAGCCCGGGGACCATCTCGTATTGATCGAAGCCCCGCTCGAAGCCGGCCCTTTGCAGGTAGAGATGCGCGTGCGCGCTGACCGTCCGAATGCCGGCCGCCTGCAATCGTTCGGGAAACATGGGATTGTCGCGGTAGTGGCCGAAGAAGTAGCCGTCCCTCTTCATCTCCCCCGGATACCGGCCGCCCAACATTCCGCCGACGCTCATCGAGGTGTACGACGACAGCGAATACGCATTCGTGTAGCTGACCGCTCGCTTCTCCAGATCGGTGAGATTCGGCGCGATCGGGCGCTCGTAGCCAGCCCAGGGCATGTCCGCCCGCAGACAATCGACCGTGATGAGAAGCATGTTGAGGTCGGCCGGCGGCCCGAGCGGGTGACCTGCATCGACCACCGGGGGCGTCCCGACGTGGGCGGCAGGCGCCGACGGCGTCTCGCGCGGCGCGATGCCGGCGTTGGCGTCGGCGGGCGGTGTCTTGGAGCAAGCGAGCTCGAGCAGACCCACGACAATGAGAGCGGTCGGAGCACGAAACAGGGACCGGAACAGCACGACGACTACGATACACGCCGCGAGGACGGTCACAAAATCAGCGCACGATCTGCACGAGGGTGCCCTCGCCGTCGGTGATTCCGGATCGCACGCTTTGCCATCCGCTGGGGATCGGCGGATCGGTCCACGAGAACAGGTGTTCGGCATCCTGCGGGGAGAGATTCACGCACCCACCGCTGTGGGGCTCGCCGAAATCTTCGTGCCAAAACGCCGCGTGCAGCGCGTAAGGCCCGCGGAAGTACTGAATGTGAGGAACGTCGGATAGAAAGTACCGCTTTTGCTCGGGGTCCGGCGACATGATCGCGTAGCGGTCCTTGTATTGAATGCGATAGACGCCGAGCGGAGTCGTGTGGCGCGCGGCGAGCTCGCGCGGCGACGCGCGCTCGCTGCGCGGCAGGCCGCCGCGCCCCGGCGAGACCAGCGTCGTGAAGACGGGCTCGTCGCCCACGTACGCCGCGAGCGTGCCGCTGGAGATACTGATCTGAATCCACTTCTCGTCCGGACCCACCGAGTAGGGGCGCCTCGAGCTCTTCTCGACGACGGTTGCGTCCTGTTCGTCGATGAACATGCCCGACTCGACCGTCTCGAGCCACACGCGATCTCCTTGGTTGATCCGATTGCCGGTCAAACCCACGGCCGTGCGTACGTTCCACACGCCGGCGGTAGTGACCATTCGGCCGTCGACCTCTCGACGGTATTTGGGGCGCGCCTGCTTGCGCATCCAGGCGATCGGCAGCGACAACGAGCTGTCGAGCTTCCGTCCGTGAAATGAGCTCGTGCGGTAGACGCGCACGCGATCGGCAGGGACGAGCGACAACTCGGGGGTCACCAGCCAGGTGCGCCCCTCTGCCTCGAAGCTCGTGCCGAACGAGATCATCGAGCCGCGCGGTGCGACCTTGCGAACGAGCCGATCATCGTGCCCGCTGGTATTGACCGGCGAAAAGTCTCCATTGGCGAAAAACCAAGGGACCTCGGGGAGCGTTTCGACGGGCCCCGACGTCGCCAGCCCATCGTGGCCGTGCGCCCAGGTTCCGAGCTCTTCACCCGGCGGTCCGTACGTCGTCTCACTCTGCTGCTGCTCCGCCGCGTCTGGAATACGACCGTACATCGGCGCTCCCAGCGACAGCGCGTAGCGATAAGGAAGCGAGCCCTCCGCGGGCGCAGTCTCCTGGCGACTGCGCAAGAACCGAATGGCGCTCGGGTGGAGTTGTCGCTCGGAAGTCTCCAAGATCGTCGTGGTGTCGTTGCAGATCCAGCCGCGCGGTTCGACGGCGTACCAGGCGGCAGCGCACTTCGGCCCGCGCACCCGCTCTGGGCTGCGCAAGGCAACCGAGCTGCCGACGTGTACATACCCGAGCTGCGTCCTGTGGCGGCCTGGTCGGTCGTAGATGTAAGTGAAAAGCGCCACGCTGGTGATGCGTGGCAGCGGCGTGGCACGAGGTTCCTCCGCCGTTTTTTCCGGCGCGTCACGGAAAGGGATGGTCGACTTCGCCGACCCGGGGTTGGCAGCCATTCCCTTCCCTTCGACCGACGTGCTGGTTCGATCCGGTTCGTTTCGCAACGCCGCCACCCGCGGCGCGGTCACCGGCGTTACCGCCCGCCGCGGCAAGGAGCGCTCCACCTTGCCGCTCCCACGCGAGGAAGCGCAGCTCACTGCCAGCAGCAGAACGACGAACTTTGGCCCAGCGTCACCCAGCGACGGCATCATGGCGGTACGGCCCCTAACCTCCTATCGTCCAGGGTCTGACTCCGGGCGTCAACTGCAAGGAAAGGGGGGCGGCCGCTCTACTGTCCCCCAGAGTCCCCGATCAGTGTTATTTGCAGCCGCTCGATGAACCCGCGCCTCAAGAAGGTCGTCCTGGTGACCGTGAAGGTCGCCATCCTGGCGGGCATCGTCGAATATGTGCGCCGCCAAAGCCAGATCGGCGACGAGATCGCGGTGCCAGCGCTCGACCAACCAGGAGCCGCGATGCTCGCCGAAAGGGGCGCCGCGACGGGATCGGGCTCCGATCCGCGCTTCGCCTTGCGCGGCATCGACGGGGGCCGCGTGGAAGTCCGGCCGGGTGCCAGGCTGAAAGTCCTCGAGAAGCGAATCGCGCCGCCCGTCTACCGCGCGCTCACGCCTCAAGGTGGCCAAGTCGACATTCTCGCCGGCGACATCGAGGGGACCTCGGGTAAAGCGGCTGCCGACGACCGCCCCTTCGTTTTACTCTCCGGCCTGCGAACGCTCTTCGAGAACCTCGATTTCCGGCTGCTGGCGCTGGCGTTTGCGCTGTTCGGGCCGCCGCTTTTCTTGATGGCCGTTCGCTGGCGCCTGCTCCTCGTGTTGAGCAACATCCACATTCCGTTCTTCACGATTCTGCGGCTGCATTACCTGGGATTCTTCTTCAACACTTTCATGCCCGGCGGCGCAGGCGGGGACATCATCAAAGCGGTGTACGTCGCACGCCACTGTTCGCAGAAAGCCGAGGCGGCCACGATGGTGCTCATCGACCGCGTGGTCGGGATGGTGGGCCTCCTCGTGATGGCGGGCACCGTGGTGCTGGCCGATTACCGGCGCATGCACGGCATTGCCCTTCAAGTCGGGGCCATCTCTCTCGCGCTCGCCGTCGGAGCGCTGCTCTTCTTCTCGTCGCAATTTCGCAAGCTCGTTCGGTACGAACAGATCATTGCCAAGCTACCTCGCCACGAAGTGATCCTACGCATCGACCGAGCTCTTTACGACCTGCGCCATCACAAGACCGGGTTGGCGCTCGGGCTTTCCCTCACCCTGGGTCTGCAACTGATTGAGGTGGTAGGCGTTTGGTTCGCTGGACGCGCGGTAGGTATTTACAAGGCGAGCTTCACGCACTACCTGGCGTTCGTGCCGATCGGTTACCTCGTCAACGCATTGCCCATCAGCTTCGGCGGGATCGGACTGATGGAGGGTGCCTACCTGAAGCTGTTCCGCGACGCCGGCGTGGCGACGGGGACGCAAGGCTTCATGCTCGGCGTGCTGGCCAGGCTCATCGTCATCGGGTGGAGCCTTCTCGGCGCGCTCTCGGCGCTCTTCCCGCCCGAGGATAAAAGGTCCGACGCGCCCGACGAGGCGGCCGCGCCAGCGACGGTGACCCGGAGCGAGACATGAGGCGGGCGCTGGTGCGTTTCCCTTCGCAGAGCCGGTCCGCGCCAGGCAGGCTCGTGCTAGCGTCGAAAATGTCGATGGACGCGAAGCCCGGCCCACCGCCGACGTCGGAAGGCGCGGAGACCTCCGACGCCGTCCTGCGGTTCCTGGAGAGCATCGGCCGCAGGTCGGAAGCCGAGTTTTACCTCGCGCTCTTTCGCGCCGAAAGCAAGGAGAGCTTTGCCAACCTGGTCATCGGGGCGAGCGTCCTTCGCGACGCCGCCGAAGCCGTCGTGCTCGACCTCAAGTTTTTGCGTGACCTCGGGTTGGTACCCGTCGTTTCGCTCGGCTTGAGCAGCGCGGGGTCCGCGGCCGCCGAGCATGTCGAGCGACTGCAACGGCGACTCGAACGGGCTGAGGTCCCATCGGCGGCGTTCGCGGCCGACACGCCGTCGCTCTCGCAGCACGTCGCCGAAACGGCCCGCAGCGGCACCATTCCCATCGTCGCATTCACGAGCGGCGATCCCAACGACGCCGCGGCGAGGTTCGATGCCCTCGGCGATCTGTCGGTCGGTCTCAAGACGCGCAAGCTCATTTTTGTCTCCCGGCGCGGCGGGCTGCGCCTGCGTCAGTCGGAGATGGAGCTTCCCATCATCAACCTGGCCACCGACTACGACACGCTCGTGGCCAAACGCTCGCTCAGCCCCAAGCGGCTCTTTCTCCTCGAGCAAGCGCGGCGGCTGCTCGTCGAGCGCGCCAGTCACCGCATGTTCGTCGCCATCACCTCCCCGCTCCTGCTTTTGCGCGAGCTTTTCACGATTCGCGGCGCCGGCACGCTCATCAAACGCGGCTCCAACATCATCGTCAAACCGAGCCTCGCCGACCTCGACGCCACCCGTCTTTCCGCGCTGCTGCAATCGAGCTTCGGGCGCGACCTCTCACCGGATTTTTTCGAGCGCGAAGTCGCGCGCGCCTACGTGGAAGAAAACTACCGCGGCGCCGCCCTCGTTCGCCAAACCCCGCTCGGCGCCTACCTCTGCAAGCTCGCCGTCGATCGCGAGGCACAAGGCGAAGGCCTCGGCCGCGACCTCTGGCATCTGGTCATCTCCGATTACAAGAGCCTTTTCTGGCGCGCTCGCCCGGACAATCCGATCGCCCCTTTCTACATCCAAGAATGCGACGGCATGGCCCGCGCGGACGAGTGGCTCGTCTTCTGGAAAGGGCTCGCCGCCGCCCGCATCCCCGAAGCGATCACGACCGCGCTCGCCCAACCCGTGGATTTCACCCCGCCGTAGGCACGTTTTCAAACTATCGGGCTCGGCCGGCGGTCTCTAGCGCGCCCTCCGACCCTTCCGTGAGCGACGTGCATCGATCGACTCGTCGTTGCAACGCACGTCGTCATCAAGATTTGACTCCCTCCGTCGCCGCCATAGCCAGCCAGTTTCCTACCTGATTTCCCCGCCGATCCCGCCGACCGCTTGATTGCCGCGACGGCCCGCTCCGAGGGTCTGGCCCTCATCACCGCTGGTCAAGACGATCGGGTAGTCGTCGACACCCGGCACCAAGAAAAGAAGTAGGGTAGCTGGCGGCCATGGCCTTCGCGATACGACCCGACCTCGCCTCCTGGCGATCGATGCGCTGCGTCACCACGTTCGTCGTCCTCTCTGCGGTTGCCTGTCTCACGCGTGGGTGCGGCAGCGAGACGTCAGGCGAAAATACGGCGACCGGCAGCTCCGGGGCCGGTGGCGACGCCAGCTCGACCGGGGGAGCGGCGGGCAGCCGAGGAACGGTGACCGACGCTGGGGGCGCCGGCGGCTCGGTGGACGCGTCCGCCGCAATGGATGCTGGCGATTCCGTCTACTCCGACGTCGCAATCGAAGGCAGCGGCCAGCGCGACGGTGGGGTTTCGCGCGTCCCGGATCTCAAAATCCTCACGTTCAATATTCGGTACGGCACGGCGGCCGACGGCGCCAACGCCTGGCCGAACCGCCGAGAGTTGGTCTATCGCGTCTTACGCGAGCAAGATGCCGACAGCGCCGGTCTTCAAGAGGCGCTGATCGGCCAACTCCAGGATGTCGCGGCGGCGCTTCCGCAATACCAGCGGATCGGGGTCGGTCGAGACGATGGCGTGACCGCCGGCGAATTCAGCGCGATCTTGTTTCGCGCGTCGCGGTTCGAGGTGGCTTCGTCGGGCACGTTCTGGTTCTCGGATACGCCCGAGGTTCCCGGCTCCACGAGCTGGGGCAACACCACGACGCGGATCTGTACCTGGGGCAGGTTCGTCGAGAAGCAAACGGGACGTTCCTATTATCACTTCAACGTTCACCTCGATAACGTTTCGCAGCCGTCGCGTGAGAAGAGCGTCCAGCTCCTCATGAAGCGCGTAGCCGAGCGACCAATCGCCACCGATCCGTTCATCGTGACCGGCGACTTCAATGCCGGAGAATCAGAGCCGGCCGTCCGATACATGGTCGGTGCCGCCTCGATCGGTGGAACGGCCAACCCCATTCCGCTGGTCGACTCGTTTCGCCAGGTTTATCCAACGGCGACCAACGTGGGCACGTTCAACAATTTCCAAGGCATCACGACCGGCGACAAGATCGACTTCATCTTCATGGGACCGAACGAGAAGGCAACAGCCGCCGAAATCGTGCACACGCAGGAGAACGGCCGCTATCCTTCCGACCATTTTGCGGTCGCCGCCGCGATCGACATGCTCGGCTGGAATTGAGTCGATCATGCATCGAAGACCATCGATGCCACGAAGCTTCGTGAAGCTTCTGGAGGGGTCGGCCCATTTTCCATTGGGGCTTTCTGGATCGAGCAGGACAAACTGAACCCTTGCTCGATCTTTCGAATCTCAACGCAAAGACGTCCGTTTCTGACGATTACTTTGAGCTGGTTTCGCTCTCCCGCCGCCCAACGGAGATTGATATGACGCATCGACGCCTCGCCTGGATGATTGGCTTTCTTTTTCTTGCCGCTTGCGGAAGCGAAACGAGCGGCCCGGGTGTTGGACCGGGCAGCGGCAGCTCCACGGGTCCAAGCGGCAGCGGCGGCAGCGGAAGCGGCACAGCGGGCAGCGGCAGCGGGGGCGACGTGAGCGGCACGACCGGAAGCGGAGGCGAGACCACCGGCCCCGGCGGCAGCGTGGGAGGGACGAGCTCGGGCAGCGGAGGGTCGAGCGTGCTCGACGGATCGGTCGGGCAAGACGCCATCGCGCCGGGTGGCTGTTCGGACAAGGGTCCCGATCCGACGCCCAGGGCCCCCTTCGTGAAGGCGAATCCGATCGACATGCGCTTCCCCTTCAGCACGCATTGGATGGGGATGTTCAACGACGATCCGACCAAAGCTCGCTGCATTTCGATGACCTCGTTGACCGACATCGACAACGACGGCGAT
>Ga0137374_10000660_pt1 | contig 36002 bp, 32 predicted proteins | sample SagtaG_20_FD_104811 | JGI IMG/M metagenome (GOLD analysis project Ga0137374, IMG submission 104811) | Vadose zone soil microbial communities from Sagehorn Ranch, Mendocino, California, USA - Sage1_R_100_16 metaG | ecosystem: Environmental > Terrestrial > Soil > Vadose zone | place: USA... | reverse complement strand
GGACCAGAGCGCCTCCGTGCGGGGCAAAGCGACGAACCTCCACCGCACGCCGAGCGCGCCGTTCAAGCTGACGTTCGATTTCCTCAACGCGAAAGGCGACGTCGTCGCGTCCACCAGCACCGATGTGCCGGCGATTCCGGCGAACGGCGAGCAGCCCTTCCAGCTTCAGGTCATCGGCGCGGGGGTCGTGGCGTGGAGGTACAAGAAGGGCTGACCAGCCGGGCCGAGCCTCGACGTGAGGCGGATTTGGGCGGATTGACGGTTGCCAGCCATCAACTAAGGCCATGCCCCGCAGTGTCTTAGCAACACGAGATGACCAAGCGGGACCGTTTAGGGCCCAAATTGTACCCGCGTATTGCAACAATTAATGCATGCTGCAACACCACGCGAACCTCCGAGAAACCTACCTGTGCTCGGAGAGGCCAAGTTACGACGTGGCACCGCCTTTGCGATTTAGGGCGCGCGGCAAGTCCGGGTAATGGTCCCCGGGCCCTGAGTTTTGTGTTCTCATTGACCTAGGCTGGAGAGAAACGTATGCGCGTCCTACTCGTCGCTCTCGGTTTGGCTGTGACGCCGTTTGTGGCGGGCGTCTCGCAGGGTCGCGGTCACGACGCCGCCCATTGTGCGCGGCGCGCCGACCAACACCCGAACAAGGATATCAATAAGTGCCCAGCCCCGGCCCCGGTGCCCGCGCCGGCGCCTGCTCCGGCGCCTGCTCCGGCTCCGGCCCCAGCGCCTGATCCGGCTCCGGCTCCAGCGCCTGCTCCGGCCCCGGCTCCAGCGCCTGATCCGGCTCCGGCCCCGGCCTGCGCCGTTTCTCCGGTGCCGGCCTCTGGCGAGACCGGCAGGATCACCGGGCAGTTGTGGAACGAATCCGACTGGTCATTTTTGGTGGGCTGGTGCGTTCACCTGAGCGGTTCGGTCAGTGCTACGGTGCAGACGCTCAGCAACGGACTGTATGACTTCTTCGGTTTGCCGGCCGGCACCTACACGGTGTGCGAGGACACCCAGGGTTGGACGGCGGACCCCGTCTTCAGCCAGGCGTGCCAGACCTTCAATCTCCCTGCGGGGAGCTGGTTCGCCGGCAACGATTTCGTGAATATTCCTCCTCGATAAGCTTCCGCTCCGCTTGAGCGGCGTAGGGCAGGTCGCAAGGCCCCGGACTAATCGCCGGGGCCTTGCTGTTTCCGGGAGCGGCGTTGACCCTCGTTCTCGACCTGGTCATCTTACTACCACTCGCGGGCGTAATTCAGGGGTAGAATGCCAGCTTCCCAAGCTGGACGTCGCCGGTTCGAATCCGGTCGCCCGCTCTGACCGACCCCGGCCCGTGACTACGGATCGGGCGGCTGCAGCCCCTCGAGCAGGCAGGCCGTGTTGATCAGCGCGGCGTGGGACAGCGCCTGGGGGAAGTTCCCCAGTTGTGCCCCCGTCGCCGGCTCGATCTCCTCCGCCAGCAGCCCCACGTGGTTCGCGCGCCGCACCAGATTGCGAAACAAGCGGTCCGCTTCCGCCACCTCCCCCATCATCGCCAGGCTCTGCACCATCCAGAAGCTGCAGAACAGGAACGCCCCTTCGGTGCCCTGCAGCCCGTCGGGGGAGCGGTAGCGGTAGATCAGCTCCTCACACGGGCTCGCGAGCTCGCGCCGGATCGCCTCCAGCGTGCCGCGGACTTTCGGGTCCGCCGGCGGCAGGAAGCCGACCTTGGGCAGCACCAGCACCGCCGCGTCCAGCTGCGGCTCGTCGTACGCCTGCACGAACGTGCCGCGCGCCGGGTCCCAACCGCGGGTCAGCACGTCCGCGCGCAGCGCCTCGGCTTCCGCGCGCCAGCGCTCCACATCGGCCGGCAGGCCCAGCTCGGTCGCCATGCGGATGCCGCGGTCCAGGGCCACCCACGCCAGCACTTTGCTGTAGACGTAGTGTTTGGGCTCCTGGCGTGCCTCCCAGATGCTCCAGTCGGGCTCGCGCCAGTGCCCGGCCGTCCACTCCACGAGGTCCCGCAGCACTTTCCACAGGCCTTCGGTGATGGCGTGCGTGCGTCGCCAGATGTCCGTGGTCTCGAGGATCTCGCCGTACACGTCGAGCTGGAACTGGCCCGCGGCGCCGTTGCCCACGCGCACCGGATGGGCGCCGCCGTAGCCGGCGAGGTGCTCGAGCAGGACCTCGGGCAGATCCCGCCGCCCGTCGACGCCGTACATGATCTGCAGGTGCCGGCGGTCGGCGCGCCGACACACGCGTTTGAGGAACTGCCAGAACGCGTCCGCTTCGGCGTCGAAGCCGAGGGCGGTCAGCGCATCCAGCACGAACACCGCGTCGCGGAGCCAAGTGTAGCGATAGTCCCAGTTGCGCCCGCCCCCTGGCGCCTCGGGGAGCGAGGTCGTGGGCGCCGCGACGATCGCCCCCGATGGATCGTAGCAGCACAGCTTCAACGCCAGCGCGCTGCGCTGCACTTCCAGGCGGTACGGCCCGGCGTAGGTGAGGCGGGACACCCACGCATCCCACCACCGCGCCGTCTCGTCGAGCTTGCGCTGCGACGCGTAGGCCTCCACGGGATGCACTTCGTCGTCATCCACGCGCAGGACGAACCACGCGGTCTCGCCTTCGCGCAGCGTGAACTGCGCCGTGGCGCCGCCCGCGGTGACGGTCCAGGGCACCGGGGCGGCCGTCGCGACCGTCGCCACATCGTCGTCCTCGTCGGTGGCGATCACGCCGCTCTTGCGACGGCTGAGCTGCGGCGCCGCCCGGGCGTAATTGAACCGCGGCTCGAAGGTCACGGCCATGTCCACTTCGCCGCGCGGGCAGTGCACGCGCCGGTGAATCTCCGACCGCCCTTCGCGCGCCGGGCCGACCGGCATGAAATCCGTCACCTGCACGACGCCGCCCGCTTCCGCGTGAAACGAGGTCTCGAGGATGTTGGTCGCGGGGAGGTAGCGCTGCTCGCTCTCCCAGCGTCCCACAGGCGCGATCTGCCACCGCCCTCCCCGCTCGGGGTCCAGGAGCGCGGCGAACACGCTGGGGGAGTCGAAGCGGGGAACGCAGCACCAGTCGATGGAGCCGTTGCGTCCCACCAGCGCGGCGGTGTGCAGGTCGCCGATGACGCCGTAATCGGCGATGGGGAGGACGGCCATGCGCGCGGAGCTCTACACGGCCGGGTCGGCGAAGGCGCCGGAGGCGAGCCAGCGCAGCAGGCGCAGCACGGCGTCCGGATCGGGCAGCCGAAAATCGGCCCATTCGCTTTGGCCCGGCCCCACCCAGATCGACCGGCCGATGCCCCGCAGGGACCGGAACGCGTCTTCGTCGGTCATGTCGTCGCCAATGTAGAGCGCCCGGGTGCGCGCCGGCCAGTCGGCGCCGTGGCGCTGGCGCAGGACGTACAACACGGCGTGCCCCTTGTGCCAATCGACCGTCGGCCGGCCCTCGACGACCTCGTTCCCCAGGCTGGCCCGCAGGTGGCGGCGCCGCAGGATGGACGACGCCCGGTCCCGCGCCTCGTCCGCCACGCCGCGCTCCACGCCCCGCAGGTGGAACGAGAGGGTGCACCCCTTGTGCTCGACGCGGGCACCGGGCACGGCAAGCGCCCGGAGATCGGTTGCGGCTTCGTCCAGCGCGCGGCGGAAGCGATCGAGCTTCTCGTGCCGGAAGCTTACGCCCGGCCCCTCGATCTCGAAGCCGTGGTTCCCGACATACGTCAGCCCCGGCACGTTGACCAGGCCGGAGAGATCAGCGAGCGCTCGCCCCGATACGATCGTGACGTCCAGGCGCGGCGTCGCCGACGCCTGGCGGAGCAGCTGGCGCGCGTCCTCGGAGAGCACCGCGGTCGCCGGATCGTCCACCAAGGGCGTGAGCGTTCCGTCGTAGTCGAGAAACAGGGCCACCGCCTGGCGGTCGCCCAGCCAGCGCGTGAGTGCCCGTTGGATGCGCTCCGCAGGGGAGAGCACGCTGACGCGCGCCGCTCCGCTCGCGACGTCCGCCGCCGTCAAGAAGCGGTCCACCCACGCGTGCACGTCGTTCGATCGCACCCGGTCCCGGAGAATGGACATGCGCGCCCGGCGCTCGTCGGGGGGCATCGCCAGGGCCACGGCGAGCGCGTCCGCCACGGCCTCGACGTCGAACGGATTGACGAGCAGGGCTTCCTGCAGCTCTTCGGCCGCGCCGGCCATCTCCGACAGGATCAGCACGCCGTCGTTGTCGAGCTGGGCCGCCACGTACTCCTTGGCGACGAGATTCATCCCGTCGCGCAACGGTGTCACCAGCGCGACGTCGGCCAACCGGTACAGCGGGACCAGCTCTTCAGGGGGAAGGGAGCGGACCAGGTAGTGGATCGGTGTCCACCCCCCTTCGGAGAACCGCCCGTTGATGCGGCCCACCGCCTGGTCGATTTCGCGTTTCAGCTGCTCGTAGTCCGAGACGCGCTCCCGGCTCGGGACCAGCACCTGCGTGAAGCGCAGTCGCTGGTGGTATCCCGGATGCGTCTCGAGGAGCCGCTCGATGGCGTGCAGGCGCTCGTGGATCCCCTTGGTGTAGTCGAGCCGGTCGACGCCGATGATCTCAGCCACGGCGCCGTCCGGGGACCGCCGCGGCGCGGCGGCCGCGAGCCGCTCCACGGACGCCACGTCGATGCTGATGGGATGGGCCTGGACCGCCACCTGACGTCCGTCGTACTGGACGATCCCCGCGCTGCGATCCACCTCGCAGCCGAGCAGCCGTTCGGCGCACAGCAGAAAGTGGTCGACATAGGTGCCGACGTGGAACGCCACCAGGTCCGCGGCCAGCAGCCCGCGCAACAGCTGCCGGCTCCACGGGAGGACCCGGAACACGTCCGTCGCGGGGAAGGGGATGTGCAGGAAAAAGCCGATGCGCGCCGCGGGGGCCAGGCGGCGCAGATGGTGCGGCACGCGCAGCAGCTGATAGTCGTGCACCCAGACGAGGTCGGCAGTGCGGGCGTCGGCGGCCGCCGCCTCGGCGAAGCGCTCGTTCACCCGGTCGTACGCGCCCCACGTCGACGCATCGATCTGCGTCCGGCTGACGAAATAGTGGAACAACGGCCACAGCGTGCTGTTGCAGAACCCCTCGTAATACTGCGCCACCTCACGCGGCGACAACGGCACGGGACGGTAATTCACCCCCGGGGGGCCGTCCGGCAGCTGCGGCGGCGCTGCCGCCGCGCCGTCTTCGGCGGGCACGCCGGGCCAGCCGATCCACGTGCCGCGGCGCCGGGCGAGCACCGCCTCGAGCGCGCTGACCAGGCCTCCCGGGGCACGGGTGAAGCGGGGACCATCGGGGGTGGGCTCGGCGACGAAGGGGAGGCGGTTGCTGATGACGATGAGACGATGTGGGGCGGAGCCGGTGGGGGAGGCCGGCGGACCGTGAATGAGCGAGGCGTCACCGTGCGGCATACCGTGTACTCTTACCTCATCGCCACCTGTTGACAAGGCGCCACGGCCGGGGAGATTGAGGAATCATGCGCGCGTCCGCCGTCACCGCCGCCGGCGTGCTCTTCGCAAGCCGGCTCGTCGCCCAGGCGGCGTGGGTACCGCCGCAGGCGCCGTGCGACATCGCGCCGGGGTTCTTCCGCCTCAACAGCGTGCCCGTGAACTTCAGGATCGCGGCGACGCAGCCCAATCAGCGGGACCACCTGCTGGCCCAAACGCTCGACGTCCTGACTCGGTCGATCCGCGACGACCACCAGGATAAGAACCCCGCCGCCTGGTACTATCTCGGTCGCTACTACGTGGAGACGGGCAACGCCGCCGGGGCGGACACGGCGTTTGCCAAGGCGCAGGTCCTCGCCCCGCAATGCAAGCAAGACATCGGCGGGTACCGGGCCCGGCTCGCCGCGGACGCCTTTCAAAAGGGGATGGCGGCGTGGCAGGAAGGCAAGGAAGATTCGGCCGTGGGACTGCTGCGCGGCGCGGCCCACATCGACCCGGCGAGCCCCAAGCCGCTGTATCAGCTGGGCACGTTGTTCGCGAATCGCAACGATCTCGACTCCGCGACCGCCTACCTCCGGCAGGCTGTCGCGGCCAGCACCGGTGACACGGCGTACCAGGAGGCGCGCCGCGACGCGCTCATCACGATCGCCCGCATCAGCGTGCGCCGCGCCCAGGCGGCCCCCGCGGTGCAGCGTGGCCAGCAGCTGCGGCTCAGCCGCGACTCGCTCGCTCCGTTCATCGCCAACGACTCCGTCGTGCTTGATCGCATGAAGCAGTCGGCCGCCTCCCGGAGGGCCCGGGGCGCCCGGCTCAGCCCGACCGACCAGCGTGCCTTCAGCGGCGATTCCACCGCCCGGGAAGCGGCGCTGGCGCGGGGGCGGGCGACGCGCGCCGCTCTGGAGCAGGCCGCTGCCGGTGACAGCGCCGCCATCCGCGCGGCCTATGATCCCGCCATCACCGCGTACCGCGATCTCGCCGTCGCCTACCCAACGAGCCTGGATGGAGCCCTCACCCTCGCGGGGCTGTACGCCCAGAGCGGGCGCTCGAGCGAGTCCCTTGCCGCGCTCGATGTCTTCTTCGCCCGCGCCGGGGACATCGCGGCCGATACGCTGTTCACCCTGGGCGAGCGCCTGGTCCGCGCGCGGCTCTTCGCCCCGGGGATCAAGGCCTACACACTCGGCCTGCGGAAGAACCCCTACCACCGCCCGGCGCTCTACGAGCTGACGTCGGCCTACGCGGCGACCCACGACACGGCCAATGCCGCCGCGACCGGACGCCGGCTGCTCGCGGTCGATCCCCTGAACAGCTCCGCCCTGCGCCTCATCGCCCAGACGTGGGCCGGGGCGGGCCGGCGCGATTCCGCGCAGAAGTATCAGGGGCGGGCGGACTCGCTGCCGGTGGACATCACCGTGTCCAGCTTCGTGCCCGATTCCGGCGGGTACATTCTCACTGGCGTGGCCGCCAACGCCCGATCCGGTCCCTCCCGGCCCACGCGCTTGAGCTTCGACTTCCTGGACGCGCAGGGGGGCGTCCAGGCCACCCGGATGGTGGACATTCCGGTCGTCCCCGGAGGGCAGAGCAGCGATTTCCAGGTCCGGGCTACCGGGCCGGGAATCGTCGGCTGGCGCTACCGACCGTCCTGAGCGATATTTAACGCCGCCCAAGTTCCGGCCCGCATTGAGGTTGCACGGGCCGGGCTCATAAACTCCTTTAAGGGTCGGCGGTGTCGTGATTCGAGTAGAAGCAGTGGCGCCGAATTCGCTCGGCGCGGCTCTGGGTCTCGCCTCCGGGTTGGAGTTGCTGTCGGTCAACGGCCGGGAGCTCGGGGACTTTCTCGACTGGGAATTCCTCACCGCCGACGATGCATTCGTGCTGCGGGCGCGGACGCCGTCCGGCGAGGAAGTCGAGTACGACGTCGAGCGCCCCGAAGGGGTGCCGATGGGCGTCGCGCTCGAGGCCCCGCGCATCCGCCGCTGCGCCAACCACTGCGACTTCTGCTTCGTCGATGGCAACCCCCAGGGCCTGCGGGACGCCCTCTACATCCGCGACGACGACTACCGGCTCTCCTTTCGCTACGGCAACTTCGCCACGCTCACCAACCTGAAGCCGTGGGACGAGGAGCGGATCGTCGAGTACCGCCTCTCGCCACTCTACGTCTCGGTGCACGCGACCGATCTAGTGGTGCGGCGCTGGCTGCTGCGCAACCCCGAGGCACCGGACATCCTCACTCAGCTACGCTGGTTCGGGGAGCGGGGCATCGGCTTCCACGCGCAGATCGTGCTGGTCCCCGGGGTGAACGACGGGCCACAGCTGGTCCGCTCCCTGGACGACTTGTACGCGGTGGGCGATCCGGTCCTCTCGGTGTCGGTCGTGCCGGTGGCGATTACCGAATTCAGCAAACACCACCTGGTGCGCGACCCGACGCGCGAGCAGTGCCGCGGGGCGCTGCGCGTGGTGGGGGACGTCGCGGCGCGCGCGCTGGCGGAGCGGGGGCGGCCGTGGTGTTTCGGAGCGGACGAGCTGTACCTCAAGGCCGATGCGCCGCTGCCGCCGGCCCAGTGGTACGGCGAGTTCGACCAGCGGGAAAACGGCGTGGGGGCCGTCCGCTACCTCCAGAACCGGATCGCCGCGGCAGCGTCGAGGCTTGGGGAAGGGGACTGGCACGGTAAGCGCATCGCGGTCGTCACCGGGACGGCGATGGGACCGCTGATGCCGCAGGTCCTGGCCCCGCTCACCGCGGCGACCGGCGCTGTGTTCGAGTTGCTGGTGTTGGAGAACACGCTGTTCGGCGCGTCGGTGACCACCGCGGGCCTCTTGCCGGGGGCCGCCTTCCTCGCCGCACTCAAGGACCGGGCCGATCTGGATCTCGCACTGCTGCCGGCCGAAGCCGTCAATGACGACCTGCGATTCCTGGACGATGTCGATGCCCGGGAGCTCGCCGATCGCCTGCCGGTTCCGGTCACGTTTTCGTATGACTTCGCCGATGCGCTGGCGGGCGAGGGGGTGGCGGTGTGAGCACGCCCACCGTCGCCATCGTGGGGCGCCCCAACGTGGGCAAATCCACGCTCTTCAACCGCATCATCGGGCGCCGCGAGGCGATCGTGGACGCGCGCCCCGGGGTGACCCGGGACCGCAACTTCGCGGCCGCGGAGTGGAACGGCCGGCGCTTCTGGCTGGTGGATACCGGTGGCCTCGTCCGCGCGGGCGATCCCTTGAACCGCGCCATCCGCGGACAGGTCGAGGCGGCGATCGCCGAGGGCGACGTGGTGTTGTTCGTGGTGGACGTGATCGATGGCGTGACGCCGGCGGACGCGGAGATCGCCCAGGACCTGCGGCGCGCCGGGCGGCCCGTCCTGCTCGTTGCCAACAAGGCCGACCTGCTGCCTGACGACCACCGCCACCTCGTCTTCTACGAGCTGGGCCTCGGGGACCCGCTGCCGGTGTCCGCGGCGATCGGGAAGAGCAGCGGCGACCTGCTCGACCGCGTCGCGGCGATGCTGCCCGAGACCTCCCCGGATGAGGATGCCGACACCATCCCGGTCGCGGTGGTGGGGCGGCCCAACGTCGGGAAATCGAGCCTGGTGAACCGCCTGCTCGGGGCGGAGCGGGTCGTGGTTGCCGCCGAGCCCGGGACCACGCGCGACGCCATCGACACGCCGCTCACCTATCAGGATCGGTCCCTGGTGCTCATCGACACCGCCGGCCTGCGCAAGCGCAGCCGCGTCGAGGACGAGATCGAGTTCTACTCGACCCTGCGCACCGCGCGGGCGGTCGAGCGCGCGCACGTCTGCATCCTCGTCGTCGACGCTGCCGACGGGATGCACGCGCAGGACCTGAAGATCGCCAACGATGCCTGGGAGCGCGGCGCCGGCATCATCGTCGCGGTGAACAAGTGGGATCTCATCGAGGAGAAAGACACCAACACCGCGGTGCGCGGCGAGGAGGTGCTCAAGGCCAAGGCCCCGTTCCTCGAATACATCCCGTTCGCGTACGTGTCGGCGAAGACCGGCCAGCGGGTCTCCCGCCTGCTCGATCTCGTGCTCACGGTCGCCGAAGAGCGGGAGAAGCGGGTGCCGACGGCCGAGGTCAACCGCGTGCTCGAGGCGTTGCTGCAGCGACAGCAGCCGCCGCAGCCGGTCGGCGAGCCGGTGCGCCTGTTCTACGCCTCGCAGATCGGCACTGCGCCGCCGCGCTTCGCCATCGTGGCCAACCGGCCCGAGTCGATTCCCGAGTCGTATGCCCGGTACCTGGTCCATGGCTTCCGCGAAGCGTGGGCGTTCACCGGCGCGCCCCTCGACCTCAAGTTCCGCCGTCGGCGGGGGCGAGGGTGAGCTGGCTCCCCTGGCTCGCGGGCGCGTACCTGCTCGGCGCCTTTCCCACCAGCTTCGTCGCGGCGAAGCTGGGGCGGAGGATCGACCTGCGGGCGCACGGCAGCAAGAACCTCGGCGCCACCAACGTGTTCCGGATTCTCGGCTGGAAGTACGCCATTCCCGTGGCGCTGGTGGACATCGCGAAAGGCGCCGTCCCCGTCGCCCTGTTCGGCGCGTGGTCGGGGTTGAGCGCCGCGTGGGCGGCGGCGTTAGGCGCGACCGCCGTGGTGGGGCACGTCTTCTCGCCGTTCGTCGGGTTCAGGGGGGGGAAGGGCGTCGCTACGGCGGCCGGCATGTTCATCGCCCTCGCCCCGCTGGCGGTGGCGATCGCCCTGCCGGTGTGGGGCCTGAGCCTGTGGTTAACGGGCTACGTGTCGGTCAGCTCGATCGTGGCGTCCGTCACCTTCCCGGTCTGGGTCCGCCTCACCGAGCCGGCCGCCCCGCCTGCCTTCTACGCCAGCCTCGCGCTCGCCGCACTCATCGTGTTCTCCCACCGCGCCAACCTTCGGCGGCTGCTCGCGGGCACGGAGAGCCGGTTCCGCACGCGGAAAGAGATTCCCGCATGACGCGCGTGGCGGTGCTGGGCGCCGGCGCCTGGGGCACCACGCTTGCGGACCTCCTCGCCCGCAAGGGAGACGACGTCACGCTCTGGGCCCGGGAGCCGGAAGTGGTGGCGGGCATCGAGCGCGACCACGTGAACGCCGTGTTCCTGCCGGGCGCCGCCCTCTCCCCGGCGATCCGCGCCACGAATGAGATCGCGACCGCGGTGCGCGACGCCGAGGTCCTCGTCTCCGCCGCGCCCTCGCACGCGGTGCGGCCGGTGATGAGCGAGGCCGCCGCGGCCGTGGCGGGCGGGCCGCTCATCGTCAGCGTGTCAAAAGGGCTGGAACCCGAGCAGCTGCAGCCGCTGTCCTGCGTCCTCGCGGAGCTGTTTGGTGCCGCCGCGGCGATCGCCGTGCTCTCGGGCCCGTCGTTCGCAGAGGAGGTGTACCGGCGCCAACCCACCGCCGTGGTCGCGGCCGCGCGCGACGAGGCGGTCGCCCGGCGCGCCCAGCAGGTGTTCGCCACCGCACAGTTCCGCGTGTACACCGCGGCCGACGTGATCGGGGTCGAGCTTGGCGGCGCATTGAAAAACGTCATTGCGGTGGCCGCCGGCATCCTCGAGGGGTTGGGGTTGGGTTTCAACACGCGCGCCGCCCTGATTACGCGCGGCCTGGCGGAGATCACGCGATTGGGGGTCGCGCTGGGGGCGGAAGCGTTAACCTTCGCCGGACTCGCGGGGATGGGTGACCTCATCCTCACGGCCACCGGCGCGCTGTCGCGCAACCGCAGTCTCGGCGTCGCGATCGGGCAGGGGCGGACGCTCGAGGAAGCGCTCGCGGGGAAGCAGTCGGTCGCCGAGGGCGTCAACACCGCGCGGGCCGCGGTGGAGCTCGGCCGGCGCCACGGCGTCGAGCTGCCGATCGCGGAGCAGGTGACGGAGATCCTGTTCCGCGGCAAGGAGCCGCGACGGGCCATCGCCGACCTGATGGAGCGGGACCTCAAAGCGGAGCAGTGGCGATGAGCGTCCCGCATCCGGTTCAGGAGTTCTTCTCGATCGGGGAGGTCTGTCAGCTCACGGACTTGAAGCCGCACGTCCTGCGATACTGGGAGAGCCAGTTCCGGTTCCTGAACCCCGCCAAGAACCGTTCGGGCAACCGCGTGTATCAGCGCCGCGAGATCGAGCTCATCATGCTCGTCAAGCACCTGCTGTACACCGAGAAGTACACGATCGAAGGGGCGCGCCAGAAGATCGAGCAGTACCGCCGCAGCGGGGAGCTCAAGCCGGAAGCGCGACGGGCGCTCGCCACGGAGACGGTCCGCGACCTGAAGACCGAGATCAAGGCCATCCTGACGATTCTCGAGGGGGCGTCGGGTTCGAATGCCGGGTCGCGCTGACGCGCTCCGCGCGCTCGCGCTCGTCATTCCCGCGTACCGGGCCGCCGCGACGGTCGGCGATGTTGCCACCCGGGCGCGCCGCGTCCTGCCGGGCGCCCGGTGCTACGTCGTGGACGACGGATCGGACGAGGGCACCGCGGCGGCCGCCCGCGCCGCCGGCGCCGACGTCCTCACCCACACGGGCAACCGCGGGAAGGGCGCCGCGCTCGCGACGGGGATCGCCCGCGCCATCGCCCACGGCGCCGATACGCTCGTGACCCTCGACGCCGACGGGCAACACCTGCCGGAGGAGATCCCGAAACTGATCGAGCCCGTTGCCTGCGGCGCCGCCGACCTCGTGCTCGGCGCGCGGCAGCGATCGGGTCGGATGCCGCTGGGGCGGCGTGTCACCAACTGGCTGTCGGCCGCCCTCGCCTCCCGGCTTGGCGTCCCGGTCCCGGATGCCCAGACCGGCTTTCGCGCGTTTACCCGCGCGCTCGCCCTCGCGGTGCAGCCGCCCGAATCTCGCTACGATTACGAGACTGCCTTTCTGCTCGGCGCGCTGGCCGGCGGCTACCGCGTGGCGTCGGTGGCCGTCGCCACGGTGTACAACGGCGAACGCAGCCACTTCCGCTACGTCGCCGATACCTGGCGGCTGGCGCGGGTGTTCTCGCGCTATGGGCGGTGCATCATGCTGGGCGCCGAGGGGCGGGGCGGTCGGAGCGCATGAAGATTCTGATCTCGAACGACGACGGTATTCTCGCCCGCGGACTCGAGCTGCTGGCGGGCGTGTGCGCGGAGGTGGGGCAGGTGACCGTGGTGGCGCCCGATCGTGAACAGAGCGCGACCTCGCACTCCTTGACGCTGCACCGACCGCTGCGGGCAATCCGCCGGGCCGACGGTGCGTTCCAGGTGGACGGCACCCCGACCGATTGCGTGCTGCTCGGCTTGGGCGCTCTGCTCCCCGAGAAGCCGGATTTTGTGATCTCGGGCGTCAACCACGGTCCCAACATGGGCGAAGATGTGCTGTACTCGGGCACGGTAGCCGCGGCCATGGAGGGGCTGGCCGCCGGCATCCCCGGTATCGCGTTCTCCTACGGCAGCTTCGACCTCGAGCACATGGAGAGCCATCGCGACGGCCTGCGGCGTCTCATTGAGCGCATTGTGCAGGTCAAGGACTTCCCCGAGGAAACCCTGCTCAACATCAACCTGCCCCCGATTCCCGGCGCGGAGGTGAAAGGGGTGCGCGTCACGCACCTGGGCAGCCGCGTGTTCCAGGAGGAGATCGCCCGCATGAAGGACCCATGGGGGCGCGAGATCTATTGGATCGGGGGTGGGCACGCGAAGTGGTCCGGCGACGCCGACTCCGACTTCCAAGCGGTGCGCGACGGCTACATCTCACTTACTCCGCTGCACGTGGACCTGACGAATTACAAACTACTCGAGGTCGTGGACGGGTGGTTTCGCGGGGACTAGGGGACAGCTTCGGCGGCTACCGGACGCGCCTTGCCGAGACGCTGCGGGCCGCCGGCATCCGTGATCTCGCCGTCCTGCGCGCCGTCGCCGAGACGCCGCGGCACCTGTTCGTGCCCGAAGCCGTGCGCCACCGGGCCTATGAGGACGCAGCGCTGCCGATCGGCGCGGGCCAGACGATTTCCCGCCCCTTCACCCAGGCCCGCTACCTCGAGGCGCTGCGGCTCACGGGTCGGGAAAGGGTCCTGGAGGTCGGGACCGGCTCCGGTTACCAGACGGCGCTGCTGGCCGCGCTCGTCGCCCAGGTGTTCAGCGTCGAGCGGGTCCGGGCGCTGGCCGAAGCCGCGCAGCGAGCGCTCAGGGCGGCGGCCGTCGCCAACGTCTCGATCCTCATGGGCGACGGGACGCTGGGGTGGAGCGCGTATGCGCCCTACGATGCCATCGTCGTCGCCGCCGGGGGACCCGAGGTCCCGCCGCCCCTGGTGGAGCAGCTGGCGCCGGGCGGTCGGATGCTGATCCCCCTGGGACACGGCACCGACCAGACCCTGACGCTGGTGGAGCGCTCCGGGGCGGCGGGGCAGGGCGAGGTGCGTCACACCCCACTCGGAGATGCCCGTTTCGTCCCGCTGGTCGGGGAACACGGCGTCGATGCTTGAGCACTTCATCCAGTGGTTGCTGGACCGGTTCCGCGACTTGGGCTATCCGGGCATCGTGGTCTTGATGGCGATCGAGTCGTCCATCCTCCCGCTCCCCAGCGAGCTGGTCATGCCGCCGGCGGGGTACCTCGCCGCCAAGGGGGAGATGAGCTTCGCGATTGCGGTCGCCTGTGGCGTGCTCGGCTCGATCCTGGGGGCGCTGGCGAACTACGGGCTGGCCCTCTGGCTGGGGCGGGCGTTCGTGCGCAAACTGGGGCGGTACGTGCTGATCTCGGAGCGCAGCCTCGACCGGACGGAGCGCTTCTTTGCGCATCACGGGGAAATCAGCACCTTCCTGGCGCGCATGCTGCCTGTGGTGCGCCACCTGATCTCGCTACCGGCCGGGCTGGCGCGGATGCCGCTGCCGCGGTTCGTGCTATTCACCGGCCTGGGAGCGGCTGTGTGGTGCACGATTCTGACGTGGATCGGGTGGTTCATCGGGCGGAAGGAGGACCTGCTGCTGAGCGCCCTGGACGATGAGGCGAGGCATTACGCCGGCCGCGCGGTGGTCATTCTGCTCCCGATTCTGGCAGTCCTGGCGGCCGCGTACTTCGTGTGGCACCGACGTCGGACCGGGCGGGGCAGCGGCTGAGTCATGGCGCGAGCGCGGTTCGTCGTGCGGGGAAGGGTGCAAGGTGTGGGGTTCCGGTGGTTCGTGTGGCGTGAGGCGGGGCGGTTGGGCTTGAAGGGCGTGGCGCGGAACCTCGCGGACGGGGCGGTCGAAGTACTGGCAGAGGGGCGGGACGAGGCGCTCAGCGAGTTGGAGCGCGTGCTGGGACGGGGTCCGGCAGCGGCGCGCGTCGAGAGTGTTGACAAGTCAGATCTTCCACGTGAAGTCGATCTACCGAACTCCTTTGAAACGGACTAGTTGACTACTATGGTCGATGCGATGGTCAGCGCCATCCAGTCAGCGATCCGCGATGTGCCCGACTTCCCCAAGCCGGGGATCGTGTTCAAAGATATCACGCCGCTGTTGATGGACGCGAAGCTCCTGGCCGCGACCGTAGAGCGGATGGCGGCTCCGTACCGTGACACGCGCGTCTCGCGCGTCGTGGCGATCGAATCCCGTGGCTTTTTGATCGGCGCTCCGATCGCCGTGGCGCTCCGGGTCGGGCTCGTCCCGATCCGCAAGCCGGGCAAACTGCCCGCGGCGCGTGAGCGCGTAGAGTATGCGCTCGAGTACGGCACCGACGCCGTCGAGATGCACCGGGACGCGCTCGAGTCGGGGGATCGGGTGCTGATTGTGGACGACGTCCTCGCCACGGGCGGCACGGCGGAGGCTGCGGGACGCCTGGTGCGCGCCCGGGGTGCCGCGCTGGTGGGGTTCAGCTTTCTCATCGAGCTCGCGTTCCTGGGCGGCCGCAAGCGGCTCGGTGATGCGCGGATCGAGGCCTTGCTCCGATACAGTTAAGTCCGCTAAGTTTCACAGGTTACGCCCCTGTAGCTCAGGTGGATAGAGCGGCGGTTTCCTAAACCGTAGGCCGGGCGTTCGAGTCGCCCCAGGGGCGCTGGGGCTGGGTGTCGTACGGGTTCACGGGTGCGAGGCGAGGAACGAGACGAGATGTCGACTTCGGTGAGGACGGTGGGGCCGGCGGCGGCTGGGACGGAGAACCCGATCCTCACGGCGCTGAACGCGTGGATCAAGGGGCACCGGCAGGCAGTCTCGTGGCTCGTCACCTTGATGATCCTCGGCGCCGGTTTGGGCGCCTGGAGCCTGATGTCGAGCCGCCAGACGGAAGCCCGTGCCGCGCGGGATTTGGTCGGCGCGCGGTTGGCGTTCGAGTCGCGCAACTATCCGCTCGCGGGAAGCGAACTCTCCCGGATCGCCGAGAATTACTCCGGTACGCGGGCGGCCGAAGAGGCCACGCTGCTGCTCGCGCAGGTGCGTCTCGGTCAGGGACAGAATCAGCTGGCGGTCGAGCAGCTCGCCAGGTTCGCCCCAGGCGCCTCCCGCCAATACAAGGCTCAGGCCTATGGTCTCCTTGGCGCCGCGTATGAGAATCTGGGACGCCCCGTGGAAGCCGCGAGAGCTTATGAGGCGGCCGCAGCGGCGTCGGGGATGCCGTTTCTCCGGGCGCAGTACCTCTCGGACGCCGGCCGGGCGTGGGTGGCGGCGGGGGACACGGCCAAGGCGCTGACCGCCTACCGGGAGATCGTCACGAAGCTCGATTCAGCTGGCACCGTCGTGGAGGCCAAGGTGCGGATTGGGGAGCTCACGCGGGGGGCTGGTACGCGGTAGATATGCAGGGGTCGGCGAGCAGAGATACTTCGTATAAGAGATGTTATGTTAAGTTGAGATGTGTCTGGATGTGGACAAATGGATCAGCTTAGGACCCCCCTGAACACCAGTCTCGCCTCCCCGATCAGCCAGACATCACCGTAATCTCCGCTAGGACGGCGAGTTGCCCGGACTTCCAGACGCCGGCCACTGCGTGTGTGGATGACCGTGGGTAGGCGGGAAAGTTCCCAGGCGTCCAGAGCGCATGCTGCGGCCACCGATCCCGTCCCACACGCCAGGGTTTCCGCCTCAACCCCGCGCTCATAGGTCCGCATCTGCCAACCGCTGGCATCCCGGGCTGGGCTCAGAAAGTTCACGTTGGCCCCCTCGGGTCCTACGGCTGGGTGGGCGCGCAGCTCCCGACCTCGTCCCAGGATGTCAACGCGGTCCACGTCCTCCACGACGAGCACGAGGTGCGGGACCCCGACCACGCCGAGGGCCACCCGCCGCTCACCGGCACTCAATCGGATCTGTTCGAGCGCCTGTGGGGGGGCCACGGGAGCGAGTCCCAATTCGGCGAGATCGTGCGCCGGCGCAATGCGGCTGTCGTAGGTACCGGCATCGGTTTCGAGGCGCATGTCGCCCGTGCCGACGAGGCCCAGGCGGCCCGCGAGGCGCGTACTGCACAAGGCGGCGTTGCCGCACATCGCCGCTCGTGACCCGTCGCTATTGAAATAGATCATCCGGACGCTGCCGGGCCCGGATCCGGGAAGCAGGAACACCACGCCGTCCGCGCCGACGCCGGTTCCCCGCGCGCAGGTCGCGCGGATGTCGGCTGTGGTCCACTCCTCCGGTGCGGAGATCCGCCCGTCTACCATGACGAAGTCGTTGCCCGACCCCGTCATCTTGTAGATGGGGAGGCCGGTTAGATGCGACGAGACCAGGCCATCAGCCGGAGCCGCGGCACCATCCACACCGCTTCCCGCACGATGGCCCGATTCATCTTGCTCTGCCCCTCGGTCCGGTCGACGAACACGATGGGGATTTCCGCCAGCTTGAATCCTTTTCGCCATGCCCGAACGCTCATTTCGATCTGAAAGGCGTAACCGTTGGAGCGGACCTGCGTGAGGTCGATGCCCTCCAGGACGCGCCGGCGGTAGCACTTGAAGCCGCCGGTCAGGTCCCAAATCCTAAGCCCGGTGACCCACCGGGCGTACACGTTCGCAAAGTAGGATAACAGCAGCCGGCCCATCGGCCAGTTGACGACCGTGACCCGCCCGGCCAGGTAGCGGCTCCCCAGCACCAGATCGGCATCCTGGACGGCCGTGAGAAACTCCTTTAAGTGCGCCGGGTCGTGAGAGAAGTCGGCGTCCATCTCGAAGAAGTAGGCGTAGTCGCGCTCGAGACCCCACTTGAACCCCGCCAGGTAGGCGGTGCCCAGCCCTTGTTTCGCGGTGCGGTGCAGGACGTGGACGCGCGGGTTCTCGACGGCCAGCGCCTCCGCCAGCTGTCCGGTGCCGTCGGGAGAGTTGTCGTCTACGACGAGAACCTCGAGCCTCCCGTCCTGGGCGAGGACCTGGGGCACGAGGTGGGACAGGTTCACCGCCTCGTTGTAGGTGGGGATGATGACGAGGGCCTTCTCAGCCACCAGCTCCCCTTCCCCGCCGCCGGCGCGCCAAGGGCGGCGTCACCAGTCCCAGGGTGAGTGCGAGGAGCGATATCAAAGTCGACGTTCGGCCCGTCCGATAGTCTGCCGCGGTAAACCGCAGCTCCACTCGCCGGGCACCGGCCGGTACCGGCACCGTGATCAAGGCCTGGTCGCCGCGGTACACCGGGGCGGGTGCGTCGTCCACGGTCGCCCGCCAGTCCTTGTACCAGTTCTCGGCGACCAGCACGTACGCGGGCGCTGAGGGCGCAGGCGCGAGGGCTAGGGACATTCTTCCCGGGGCCCACGCGGTGATGGTAGCCTTCGATGAGCTGGGCTCAGGCATCGCCGTGACGGGCAGCGGGTTGACCCGCTGCGTGGTGTCGAAGAGGACCAACCGATTGTAGTCGAGACGTGGGTCCAGCAACGTCGGGACAATCTGCGACGGCAGCGCCCTCACGGCCGCTGGAACCACCCGGACGTACGGCGGGGTCGTGTCCGCTTCGTAGAGATAGACTTGCTGGCCGAGTCCGGTGCGTGCCGGCCCCAGGACCCGGTGAAAGCCGGGGACCCGCACGGTGTCCGGCGCCACGAGATACCGCACCGCCAGGAGTTTCCAGAGATTGAGGCTGCGACGCAGGTTCTCCTGCTGGACCTCTCCTCCGATCAGGTCGAGGTAGGTCTGCAGGTGATTGCCGTGATACCCGGTCACTTGGGGAATGTCGTGGGCCATCAGGGCATCGGGCGGATAGACTGAATCAAAGTCGTACAGGCGGTACGGCAGCGGAGTCCTGGTCACGGCGCGGATCACGTCGTCGCCGGCGAGCTGCTCCGCTTCGGGCCGGCTCCAGCGCCAAAACCCGTGGCCGGCTCGCCAGAGGTCCCCGCCCACCAGGAGAATCAGCAGGATGGTGAAGACGCGGACGGTCAGCCGGCGTTGTAGGAACGCCAGCCCCAGTCCCGCGAGGATCGCGAGGCCGACGGCGCTTCCCACCGCCCCCCACCGGATGGCGTTCCCCGCCCCGCGCGCCGCCGTCACGAGATCGTGCGGCGCTTCCCCCTGATGGCTCTGCGCCCAGACCTGGGCGATCGAGCCGAAGGTACCCGTCAACCCCATCAACGCCACGACGCTTGCTGTGACGAGGGCACCGACCAGCAAGCCACGTCCCTCCCGGCGTTCCAGGCGTTCCGCTCCCAACGCGGCGAGGACGGACACCCCGAAGGCCACCTGGAAGAAGGCGATTCCCGGGGCGCGCGTCTTGTTCACGTAGGGGACGAGGGCCCACCACAGCCGATAGAACGGGGTTCCGGATCCGAGGGCAACCAGGAAGAACAGCGCGGTGATGCCGAGGACCCATCTCACGAGCTTCCGGCGCGGTCCCTGCGATCCTGCTCCGAGGACGGCAAGCCCGATCACGGGGAGCCCCAGGTACTCGCTGTGCAGCTTGAGCGAATTCGGGCCCCAGTACGTGCCGTCCATGGTGGTGCCAGTGAAGCCGGAGCTGAACAGTTCTGGGAGATGGATCCACGGTGTCGCGTAGGATGTCGACCACGCGAACCCCCTCAGCCCCGCGCGCGGGGAGAAGGGGATGTAGTGAAGGAACGGGAGGACCTGGATGAGGGAGAGCCCAAATCCCAGCAGGACCCCTGCCAGGGCGAAGCCCAAGCCCTGCCAGCGCTCGCGAACGGGGAGCCCCTCATGCTCCCCAAAGGTCAGGTAGAGCGCGAAGATCCCGGCGCTGATGAGCGCATACTGCGTCGTCTGATATTGGGGGCTCAGCAGCGCGAGCCCGACCGCCAGCCCGAGGACCGCGAAGCCTTCGAGTCGGCGACGGCGAATCCCCAGCACCAGGCCGATCAGCATCAGGGGGAAAAGCGCCGTGACGAACAGCTTGCCGTCGTGGCCTGGACTGGCGTACGAGATGACGAGGCCGCTCAGCTGGTAGGCCGTCCCGCCGACAACGGCGCCCAGCCAACTGGTGCGCAGGAGCCGGAGCAGCAGGTACAGGAAAAAGCCGGCGAGCACATAGTGAACGACGAACGCCAGATCGATGGCGATCGTTGTCGGCAAGACCAGTCGCAACCAGGCCGTGGGATAGAACAGATCCCCAAACCCCGCGACGACGACGACGCCCGACAGTCGCTCCGGATCCCACAGAGGGATGTGGCCGCTGGCACGCCACTGCTCCGCCCCCCAGTGCCGGATGGCCCACCCCGTGGAATACTGATCGCTGAACGGACCGGCGAGGTATTGCCCCGTCCACATCGGCAGGGACAGGATCGCCACCCAGAGGCAGAGGAATCCGAACGCGGCGAGGTTCGGGCGGGCCGGGGTGTACTGCGGGGTGTCGTTCACGTGTGATCGACGTGGAGGTGGACCGGCGGGCTACGTAGTCCGCCGAAGAGGATGAACAAGACGCCCGGGAGAACCTCCAAAACTGTGAGCCACAGTCGCGACGCGAACGCGATGACCCACGCGTCCCCCTGGCTGGCGAGGCCCAGGGTGGTCAGGCCCTGCACCATCGTCCATTCCCGGACTCCCAGGCCGCCCGGCGCCGGCACAAAAAGATACCCCGCCAGATAGGAGATCGTGTAGACGGCGACTGCGTCCGCCAGCGACCCCCGCACGCCCGGCAGCACGCCACGGGCCAGCAACGCGAACGCCAGCCCGTACAGCAGCCATGCCGCCGCGGTCCCGAGGGTCGCGAGCCAGATTGGTCGTGCGGGGATGCGGGGGATGCCGAGGTTTCGCCCCGCCAGCCGTCCTGCGAGGGCCGCGATGCGTGGCAGCAACGCGGGGAGCAGCAGCAAGCCAATCAGAAGGACAGCGGCAACCGCGATGGCGGTACCCGAGCGGCCGCCCGTCGTCGTGTCCAGCAGGCGGAGCCCTCCCCCAAGTACAAGCACGAAACCGGAAAGGATATTGGCGAGGTTGATGACGAGCGCCGAGCCGGTAGCGGCGACGGGTGAGATCCCTTCCCGCTGCGCGAGCGCACTCATCGCGGTAATCTGCCACACCTTGCCGGGCACATACTTGCCGAGATTCGACACGAACCAGATGCGCGTGGCGCTCCAGTATGGGAAGAGTCTGCCGCCCCAGGACTCGAGCATCACCCGCCAGGTCTGGATGAGCAACGCATAGGAGCTGAGCACGAGCACCCCGGAGGCCAGCACCAGTCCCCATCCCGGATGGACGGCTGCGAGGCTGTGACGCACGTCGCCCCACTGACGGGCCAACGCCGTGCCGACGAACCAGAGGGCCGCGGCCACGAACGCCAGCTGGACAACGCCCCAGAGTCGCTTACGGGTCGCGGAGTCCAAGCGTCTCCCGGTAGATCTCGAGGTACCGCCGGGCGGTCGCCTCCGGCGCAAAGGTCGCAAGCGCGCGACGTCGCCCTTCCCTGCCCCATTCCTCGCCTTGATCCGGAAGCGCGAGGAGACGGTCGAGCGCGGCGGCCAGGGCTGGGGCGTCGCCCGGTGGAACGAGCAGCCCCGTCTGTTGGTGGGCCACGATGTCCGTGAGGCCGCCGGAGCGAAACGCGACCACCGGTGCCCCGGACAGTTGGGCCTCGATGGCGACCAACCCCAGGCCCTCGTCGCGAAACGGGGCCACGAGGGCCGTGGCCTCGCGGTAGCGCTGGGCGAGCTCCGCCTGGGACAGCAACGGATGCCACTCGACCCGGCCTGCGACACCGAGTAATTCCGCCAGCGGTCGGGCGTCCTCCGGCGTGCTGCCGACGCCGACGACCACGTCGAGCACCGGCTTCGCCCGCATCCGCGCGAGCGCCTGCAGCAGGACGCCGATGCCCTTTTGTTCGTTGAGCTTGCCGACAAACAATAGTCGGTCCCGTCGCCGGGAGCCGGGGGCGGGCGGAGTGAACAGACCCGGGAGCACCGGCATGGGGGCCACGACCGGTCGGACATCCGGCACTAGGGCGGTCACCCCCTCCGCCAGCCAGTGCGAGACCGTCGTCACCCGATCGGAGCGACGCAGGACATGGCGAAACACGGGTCGCGCGATGGCGAGGGACTGGGCGACTCGGAGATCGGAGCCGTGCAGGGTGGTGACCAGCGGGGTCCCCCACCAGCGCTTCAACCAGCTTCCGACGAGACCGCCAGGATACCACCAATGGGCGTGGATCAGATCCGCGCGGAACCGGCGCCGAGTCCCCAGTCCGTTCCAGAAGCTCCCTGCGAGGAAGGCGAGCATCGCCGCTCTTCCCACCCAGGATCCCTTCACCTGGTGGCGCATGGTGCCCGAATAGGCGAGGGTTTCGAACCGTCGCGGGGCGTAGCGGAAGCGCACCACGTCGACGCCTTCGAACGTGTCGTGAGGCGGCAGGCCGGGGGCGGCCGGCGCCGCCACCAGCACCTCGACGCCGAGGGGACGCAACGCCGCTCCCAACCGCAGCACGAAGGACCCGACCGGGTCCTCGGGCGTCCGCGGGAACGAGTGGGCAAGGAAGAGGACCTTCACGCCGGCGGGGGCTCGAGCGCGATGGAAGCATCCGTCAGCGCGGGGCGCCCGTCGGGCGCGACGCTCCGCGCCCGGACCGCGCGTCGCCGTCTCCGCCACGCGGCGAGGTCGTCCAGCGTGCTCAGGTAGGCTCCTCGGGCGGCAAGCCCATCCACGAGTGCCGCAAACCCCTCGGGCGCTCCGGGGAATCCGAGCGACGGGATCAGGTTGGGGTGCCAGACGCCAACCCACAGACCTTCGACGTCGCGAGCGGCGTCCGCCAGCGCCAGGCCGTCGGCGACCCAGGCGCCGGGATCTTCCACACCGCGATACTTGCTCAGCGCCCGGTCCATCCAACTGACGGGAGCGGCGTCGAGTAGGAGCGACCCACCGGTGGCGCTGTCGTCCCACACCGGGATGACATCCGCCACCCCCAACCGGAAGCCGTTGCGATCGGGGAAGCCGTAGCTGGAGTCGTAGGAAAAGCCTGCGGCTGCCATTGCCCGATGCGTCGCGCCCGGTCGGAAGCGCAGGAAGTGTTGTCGGACGCCTTGCGCAGGAGCGCTGACCAGGCGCTCCAACCGGGCCCGCTGGCTCGCGAACATCCCTTCCGCCTCCATCGTGGCGAAGCTACCGTGGAGTCCGACGGCGTGCCCAGCACCCTGGATCGCTCCCAGGATCCGGCGCGCCCGGGCAGACTCCGGTCGATAGGTGAGATCCCCCCGGGTCATCGTGGAAAGGGTCGGCGTGCCACACAGGATGAACCACGTCGACCGGATCGCGCGGGCGGCCTCGCGAGCGAGAATCCCTGCCACGCCGCGCCACACGGGATCGCGGCCGATGGCCGCCAGGGCGGCGGCGGCGGTCCGCACGGCACGGCGTCCCTGCCCCTTTCGACCGAGCTCGCCGAGCCGCAGTAGCGTGAAGATCGGCCACCACTCCACGACGTCGAGATCGTGGGTGAGGGCAGCCGCCCAGCGGTGGCCCTCCGGCCAGGGGGTGAGGAGCCGCAAGGGTCGGCGACCCGCAGCGGCCACCGTCGCGGTCCGCAGCCGCCGCGCCGCCAGGGAGACGACGGGCTCACGCTCCCGCCCGGCCCGCACCAGCTCGTTTTCCTCCGGCGGCACCCGTCCGAAACGATCCGCGGCACTCGTGCGCTGCTCCCGAACAGCGCCGGCAATTCCGGCGAGGTAGCCGAGCGCGACGCGGGGCACCCGGACGACGCCGTCCGCCGGCTCGATCCCCCACCCCGCGGCGATCCAGGCCGTCAGCTCGCGGGCATCATCAGGGCGCTCGGTTACCTCCAACCGGACGACGTCGGCCGCGGGATCGTCCACCGGCAACAGGCAGGCGAGATCGATGAGGACATCTATGGCGTATTGTTCGGCGGGGCGGAGGGCGGCGGTGGAACCCGGTGCTCGAATCATTCAGTCTCCGAGCTGCAGGCGGTGCCCCCAGCGAACGGATGCAGTGCCTCGGCGGCGGTGAATCATACATCGAAGGGGCAGTGTATGTTAGGGCCATGGCGCGCCCCCTCCTTCAGAAGGCCCGGATTCCCCTCGGCCACCTGTTGCTGTTCGGCTGGCTCCCGAGCCCGGTGAAGCGATGGGTCTACCGGACCCTGCTCGGGTACCGGATCGGCCGTCGCGTCCGGTTCGGGTTCGGCGGCGTCGTGATCGGCGAACAGGTAGACCTCGGGGACGACGTCGAGATCGGTATGCTGGCGATCGTCATGGGTCGCTCGATCACCATCGGTCGCCATTCGAGTGTCGGCACGATGAGTTACGTCTCGTGCCGGGTGATCGAGATCGGTGAGGACGCGAAGATCCGCGAGCAGGTGTTCGTGGGCGGCCCGCAACTGCCCGAATCCCGGTTCGCCCTCGGCAGCCGCACCATCGTGCTCCAGCTGGCGTACATCAACCCGACCAAGCCCGTGGTCATCGGGGACGACACGGGCATTGGCGGGCATTGTCTCATCTTCACTCACGGGTCCTGGCTGAGCGCCTTGGAGGGGTACCCGGTCACGTTCGCGCCGGTGACCCTCGGCAAGAGCGTTTGGCTGCCGTGGCGCGTGTTCGTGATGCCGGGGGCGACCATTGGGGACGGCACCGTGATCGGGGCGGACTCGCTCGTGACGGGAGACATTCCCCCCTCGAGCCTCGCCATGGGTTCGCCGGCCAAGGTGATCCGCACCGCGCCCGACTTCCCGCGGCGGCTCGCGGACACCGAGCGCTTGACCTTGACGGAACAGATGATCGCCGAGTTCGACCGCTTTGTCGGGGACGATGCGGTGACGGTGAGCAGTGACGGTACCACGAAGACCTACACGTACCGCGGCCGGGCCTGGCGGTTGCATCGGGTGTCGCGGGACGGCGGCTGGCCGACGGTCGCCCGCGGCGACACGGTGTTGGCCTCGGTGGCGGTGCCGGACGCCGCGCTCCGTGAGTATCGCACCCGCGGCGTCCATTGGCTGGATCTTGCTGCGAAAACCCGGAGCCGGGACGGCTCGCCCCTCACCGAGGAGCTGGCACTGTTTCTCGGGCGCTACGGCATTCGTCTGGTGCGGGATCGCTGAGCCCGCGGGTTACCGCACGATGTCGACCCAGCCTCCGCCCTCGTTGGGGACGACCGCATAGCCGGTGATGGGATCGACGGCGACGAGACGGGGCGTCCCACCTACCACAATCGTTCTGATGATGGTCCGCGTCACCCGGTTCACGAGGAGCACCTTTCCCAGGGTCGTGGTGACGTAGAGTTTTGTGCCGTCGGGCGTCAGGGCGACGCCGAAGGTCCCTCCGCCGGTGTGGACGGTGTCGATCTCCGTGCCGCTCGTCAGACTCCAGACATGCAGCGGCCCGGCTTCATCCGCGATATAGAGCTCCGCGCCATCCTGGGACACCTTGACGGCTTGCGGAACGCCGCCGACCGTGAAGGTCCGGAGTGTCGCCAAGGTGGCGGCGCGAAGCTCGGTGACGGTGCTGTCGTCGTGTGACGAGATATAGAGGAGGGAGTCGCCGGGTCCGAAGGTGAGGTGGAACGGCGACGCCGGTGCGGCCGTGGAATCGACCCGGGTCCGGGTCGCCAGATTGATCTTATAGAGCCAGCCGTTGGTGCTGGCGACGTAGGCGGTGGCGCCGTTCGCTGACACGAGGATCGGATAGGGGCTGGGCGGCACGACGACCGTGTCGATCTGGGCGTGGGTCGCGACGCTGATGATTCCCACGGCCCCGCTCGCCCGCTTGGTGACGTAGGCGGTGTCGCCGGCGCCGTTGAAGGCGACCTGCGCGGGATCGCCCCCCACCGGGATACTGTCGGCGAGCGTGAAGGTCGTCATGTTGATCCGGCGCACGGCCGGACCCACGATCGCCGTGACGTACACCACTCCATTGACCGACGTGGCGACGCCGTACGGCGCGTCCGCCAGCGGCACCCGGGCCACCAGGTTGGTGTCCTTCACGGTGACGGCGGTGAACGTGGTCAGGCCGCTGCTACTCACCCGGATGGAGGTTTGCCCCGCGAGCGAGCCCGTCGTTACGACACCGCCGGTCGAGACGATGACAATCGCGGGGTTCTGGGATTGGTACGCCCGGGGCTGGCCCGCCACGCTGTCCCCGAGGGAGTCCAAGACCACGGTGCGCAGCTGGTAACTCTGGCCCTGCCGGATCGTGGTGTCCGTAGGATTTACTACGAGGGTCTTGGGCTTCCCTTGGACCGTGACCGGCACGTCGCGATGGAGACCGGCACCGGTCACGGTGACGTGCGCCTTTCCGGAGGGACCGGCGGAACGCACTAGGCCAAGGTTGGAGACCGTCACCATCGTCGGGTCGCTGGAACTAAAAGAGACGGCGACCCCGGTGATCAACGTGCTGTCTTTGTCCAGCACGTTGACCCTCAGCTGAACGCTGTCGCCCCGGAACAGGAAGACGGAGTCCGGCGCCACGACGAGAATCGCCGGGGTCGGACCGGAGGTCGTGGTGTCCGAACTGCACGCGGCTGCGAGAGCGATGGTGATCGCCGCGCCCACCCCGAGTCTCACGGTAGATCGCTCGCTAATGGATGAAGATGACTCGTCCAAAGCCGTCGGTCACGACTCCCGTCGCGCCCGAGGCATCGAACGCCACATTGCGCGGCGCTCCTCCAAGCGTCAAGATCTGCACCGTCGCCAGGGATTTCTGATTGATGATCGCGAGCCGCCCGGACAGCGGGTCGGTGAGGTAGAGCTGCGCCCCATCGGGCGTGATGCCCAGGCCATACCCCGAGCCCATCGGGTTGACGCTGGGGAGCACCGTGCCCTTCTTGAGGTTGACGACGCTCAATCCGCTGTCCTCGTTCGCCGCGTACAGCCGCGCTCCGCCCGGCGCGACCGCCAGGCGCTGCGGGCGCCCGCCGACGGTATACGTCGCGAGCCGGGCGTCGTCCGAGGTCCGGAACGCGGTTACCGTGCCGGCGTCGCGCGAGCTCGCGTACAGCACGCTTCCGTCCGGGCTGAACGCGAAGCCGTTTGCCGCCGATCCCACGGTCAGCGTGTCCACGACACTGTTGGAGGCGGCGTCAATTACGAACAGCTGCCCGTTGGCGGTGGACGCGTATACCCGCTGGCCGTTGGGCGCGACAGCGACGTTGAAGCCTGAGTTGGTGAGCGGGATCGTCGTCGAGATCGCATTCGTGGCGAGGTCGATGACCGCGACCGCATTGGCGAACTGTTCCACGACGTAAGCGGTCGTACTGGCCGGATTGATCGCGACGTGAACCGGGCCGGTGGATGAACCGGTGAAGATCGCCGCGACGGGGGTCGTCCCCGGCAGGGCGAACCGCGTCACGCTGTCCGCGAGGACCTGCGCGACCAGCAGGTCGGCGGCCGGGTCGATGGCGAGTCCGTACGGCTCGCCGTCCAGAGGGGCGATGGCGGACACCGTGCCGGCGGGGTGGGTTGGCTTGGTGCCGCTCTGGCTCGCGAGCAAGCCGTATGAGGAGCCGGGCTCGCCCGTTGGCGACGAGCACGACGCCAGTACTGCCAACCCGAAGACCATGCCGCGCTTGACCTGCTGCCCGACGCGCATTTTGGTACCCTCCGCTTAGGGACTATCCCAGATCGCCTGACGCGTGGAGACTAGAAACAGCGGTCGAAGGGCGCTATGTTTTTTCGTGCGACTCGCTGCGCTCACGCTATGACGTTTGGTGCGCGCCCCGTTCCGCTCACGAAACCCTGCTGATGCCACCTGTTCCCCTCGCCCTGACGCTCGAAGCCGTCCTGCCACGGCTCTCCCCGCGGGGGCGCGCCGTGATCAACCTCCTCGTCATCACGCGGGGAGTGTTCGGGGGTGCGGAGGAGATGGCGACGCGAATTGGCGTGACGAGCCGCTTCCGCCTGGGCCGCCTGCTGCGGCGCGAGGGTCTGCCGCCGTTCGGGGAGCTGGCCGACTGGACCTGCGTGCTGCAGTTGCTGTCGGAAGCGGAGTTGCAGAGGGCGCCCCTGCTGCGGCTGGCGCGCCTCACGGGTCTGGAGCCCGCGACGTGCTACCGGCGCTGCAAGCGCCTCCTCGGCGTGCCCTGGCGCGTCGCGCGGGCTCGCGGGTTCGCGTGGGCGCTGGTGAGATTCTTGCGCCGCTGTCGCCGTCCCCCGCATGCGGCTGTTGAACCCCGGCCTCCCGTGCCTCCACCCCCGGTGCCGAGTTACCGACCCGGCGTGCCCGCGGTCATCGGCCTCGGCAGGCGCGGCCCGGCACTCCCGTCGCTCGGCCCCGCCCCGCCGGGCAGCGGTCACCCGCAGGGCTCACTGGCGGCCACGCTCCGGCTGCGAGACGCGCCCACCGACATCGCCGTCTCGGCCGGTGGGGCGGTCCTCGCCACGCGCGCGTACGCGGCGAGCGTCGAGCGGCTCGACCTCCCCAGGCTCAAGTCTGTGGCATCCGTGCCGGTCGGGTGCAATCCCGTGCGCCTCGTCTTCGACCGCAGCGGCCGCCGGGCCTACGTCAGCAACCAGATGAGCGACAGCATCAGCGTCATCGATGTCGCCACGAACCGTCGCGTCGACGACATCGCCGTGCGCGGGTGGCCCGCGCCCGTTGTTATCTCACCGGATGAACGCACGTTGTTCGTCACTACCAACGCGGACCGCCTCTACGCGATTCAGCTGGCGACCAAGCGCGTTGTCGCCGCCATCCCCCTTCCCGCGACGTCCCATCATCTCACTATGCATCCATCCGGCAAGCTGCTGTACGTGGCCACCCGGGCCGCGGGCACCGTGATGGAAATCGATGCGACGACTTTTCAGATCCTGCGAACCTTCCCCGTCGGTGGTCAGACGCAGGCTCTCGCGGTGTCCGCCGACGGCACCGAGCTGTACGTCGCGGACGAGGCGGGCGGGTTGGACGTTCTCGACCTGCGGCGCGGGACGCAGGCGGCGGCGGTTCGACTCGACGGCCGGGCCTACGGTCTGGCGCTGAGCCGCGACAACCGTCAGCTCTACGTCGGCCTGGTGACGAGCGAAAGAGTTCAGGTGGTGGACCGCGAGTCGCTCCGGGTGGTGCGGACGATTCCCACCGGCGGGGTCCCGCGCGAGATCACGTTCAGCCCGTCGGGGAAGACCGCGCTCATCGCGAACGAAGCGGGCTGGATCGACGTGGTGACGTAGCCAGGCGGGGACGGTCTGCCTCCCGGTCAGCGATCGTTGGAACCGTGCTCGCGGAGTCTCCCCACCTCCCGCTCCAGGGCCCGCAGCTGCTCGCGCACGTCGGCCACGAGCTCCCCCACGAACCCGAAGCCGAACAGGGCGAGCCCCGCGATCACGAGGAGCAGCACCAGATAGAGAAACGCGCGGTTGCCGTGGTCGTACACATACCGCTCGATCAGGGCGTACACGCCGACCAGAAACCCGAGGAACATCAGTGCCGCGCCGGAGAGGCCGAAGAACAGCATCGGCTTGCGGCCGAAGCGCAGCTGGAACCACACCGACAGGAGGTCGAGCACCCCGACGGGGATGCGCCCGATCCCGAACTTGGATTTCCCCGCCCGCCGGGGGTGCAGCGGGACGGGCCGCTCGACAAGCCGGAAGCCGCGCGCCGCCGCGATTACCACCATGAAGCGATGCCAGTCGGGGCGCAGCGGCACCTGGTCCATCACTTCCCGCGTGTACGCTTTGACCGAGTTCAGGTCCGTCACGCGGACGCCGAACAACCAGCGGCACAGGCCGTTGTAGATGGACGACACGAAGCGCTTCTCGTAGGTGCCCTGCTTCGCGCCGGTGACGACGTCGGCGTCGCCGGCGAGGATCGGCTCGACCAGCCGCGGAATATCCGCGGGCAGATACTGGAGATCCGCGGGCCAGAAGACGAGCACCCGGCCGCGCGCGGCGTCGGCGCCGGACTTCAAGGCGTCGGCGATGCCGCGCGGAGCGCGATGGGTGACGGTCCGCACGAACGCGTGCTCGCGGGCCAGCTGCTCGAGCACGGGCCCGCTGGCGTCGTGGCTGCCATCGTTCACGATCACCAGCTCGCACGCATACGGCAGCGGGCGCAGGGCGGTCTGCGCCTGGCGTACCAGCTCGGGGAGGTTCTCCGCCTCGTCCCGCGCGGGCACGAGGATGCTCACGTCGGGGAGCGCCGCGGCGGTCGCGAGGCTCACAGCCGCTTCCGCATGCGCGCGGGGAGGATGTTGAGCTGGTCGCGGTACTTGGCGACGGTGCGCCGGGCGATCTTGACGCCCCGTTTGGCGAACTCCTCGACGATCTGCTGGTCGGTGAGCGGGTTCTTGGGATCTTCGTCCGCGACCAGCTTCTGGATCTGGGCCTTGATGGAGCGCGCGCTGGCGTCCTCGCCGGTGGAGGTCGACAGACCGCTCGAGAAGAAGAACATGAGCGGCAGGAGTCCCCGCGGTGTCTGGACGTATTTCTCGTTCGTCACGCGGCTCACGGTGCTCTCGTGCATGTTGATGACGTCGGCGACCTCGCGCAGGGTCAGGGGCTTCAGGTACTCGATCCCCTTCTCGAAGAACTCGCGCTGCCGGTCGACGATGAAGTTCATCACCTTGAGCATCGTCTGGCGGCGCTGCTCGATGGCCTGAATCATCCACTGCGCGCTGTTGAGCCGCTGGTTGATGAACTCCTTGTTCTCGCCCTGGAACTGTTTCTTGTCGCGCGCGATGTCCACGTATGTCTTGGAGAGCCGCAGGCGCGGCAACCCCTGGTCGTTCAGGAACACGTGATAGCGATCGTCGATCTTCTGGACGATGAGGTCGGCGCTGATGTACTGGTCGCCCGCGGTGGCGTACTGCAGGCCGGGCTTGGGGTCGAGCTTTTTGACGTCGTCGGCGGCCTTCTGGACTTCCTCGGCTTCGAGGCCGAAGCGCTTCCCCAGCTCGCTCCAACGGTGGGCCTTGAGGTCGTCCCAGGCCTCCTTGACGAGCCGATACGCTAGGGTGTCCTGGCGCTTCTGCTGCTCGAGCTGCAGCAGCAGGCACTCCCGGAGGTCCCGCGCGCCCACCCCCGGCGGGTCGAGCGACTGGATGATCCGCAGCATCGCCTCCGCGTCCTGGAGGGTGTACTCCGGGACCTCCACGTCCCCCTCGATCTTGTCCGCGTGCTCGTGGAGGACCTGGTTGACGCCGCGAACGATCTCCTCGAGCGGCGCCTGGAGATAGCCGTCTTCGCCGATGTTGCCGAGGAACTCCTCGGCGAGCAGGTGCTGGCGCGGCGTCAGGTCGAGCATCTGCACCTGCTCGCGCAGGTAGTCGTCGAGGTCTTTGGACTGGACCGAGACCGGCTCGACATACTCGCTCGATTCGCTCAGATCGCGCACACCGGTCGACGTCGAATCGGCCCCGTTGTCGAGCAGGATCTTCTCCCAGTCCGGCTCGTCGTCGCCGGTCTTCTCCTTCTCCGGCTTGACCTCCTCGGCGGCGGGCGCTTCCTGCTCCTCCTCGGGCTCCACGAGCTCGAGGAACGGGTTGCCGAGCAGCTCCTGCTTCAGGTGCTGCTGCAGGTCGAGGAGCGGCATGTACAGCAGGTCCATGGCCTGATAGAGCCGCGGATTGATCCGCAGCTCCTGCTTCAGGACCTGGTGCTGGTGCAGTCCTGTTTTCATGCCGCCGGGGAGAGGCGCGCCCGCAGCCGCGCCGTGAGTGTGGGTCCGAAATACAGGTCCGCCACGCGCTCGTCGAAGACCAGATCGCGCACGGTGCCGGACACCTGAACCTTGCCCTCGAACATGATGTACGCCCGGTCGACGATGTCCAGGGTCTGCTCGACGTTGTGGTCGGTGATCAGCACGCCGATGCCCTTGTGCCGCAGGCCGGCCACGATCGTCTGGATGTCGTGCACGGCGATGGGGTCGACGCCGGCGAACGGCTCGTCGAGGAGCAGGAACTTCGGGGTCGTGACCAGCGCGCGTGTGATCTCCAGGCGCCGCCGCTCGCCGCCCGACAGCTGGAACGCCTTCTGCCGCCGCAGGTGTTTGATGCCCAGCTCGTCGAGCAGGCCCTCGAGGCGCTGGCGCTCGTCAGCAGGGGGCAGCTCCAGCGTCTCGAGGATGGCCAGGACGTTCTCCTCGACGCTGAGCTTCCGGAACACGGACGGCTCCTGCGCGAGGTAGCCGATGCCGAGGCGGGCGCGGCGGTACATCGGCTCCTGGGAAAGGTCGTGGCCGTCGAGGGTAATCCGCCCTGCGTCGGGACGGATCAGCCCGGTGATCATGTAGAACGTCGTCGTCTTCCCCGCCCCGTTGGGGCCGAGTAACCCGACGATCTCGCCCTGCTCGAGCCGCAGGTTGACGTCGTCGACGACGCGGCGGCCCTTGTAGCTCTTCACCAGGCCGGCTGCCTCGAGGACGCTCGCGCCGGCCACGCGCTCGTGCTCGCCACTGACCGCCTCGGCGCGCGCGTAGGCGCGCTCGGCCGCCCCCACGAGGTTGCGTATGGCCGCGGGGCGATCGGGCACGAGACCTGCCCACACGTCAGACCGGAACGCCACGGGGGCGTCGTGCCACAGGCGCCCGATGGGGATAGTAATGATCCCCGCGAGCGCGAGCCGCGGCAGCACGGACGTCTCGAGGTTGGCCCGGGCGTCGTCGACGGAGAGGCTGCCGGCGTCGCGCACCGCCTGCCCCCGCACCACCGCGCTCACACTGAGGAAATCCTCGCGATACGCCACCGCCAGCTGGCCGAACGTGGCGCGGCCGCCCTCGTCGGCGACGCGCGCCAGCGCCGCCGCCGCGAGCGGCAGGGACGAATCGCGACTGCCGAGCAGCTCGACCAGTGCAGCAGAGGCGGGCGCGGTCACCGGACAGCTCCTGGCTTCTTCGTGGTATCGACCGGCGCCGGGGGACGCGGCTCCAGGTGGACGCCGTCGGCCCGGCCCCCCACGACGACGCGGTCGATCCGGGCCTGCTTCAGCGCGATCGTGATGCTCCGCCCCCGGGAGTAGTTGATCGACGGCCCCTGGGCGGTCGAATCCTGGTTGACGATGTGCGTGAGCGCGCGCGCGGAGCCGTGAGCCAGGATCTGGCGGATGCGCGAGCGCGAGACCCCGGTCGAGTCCTTCTCCTGGGCCCAGTGCGCGACCAGGGTGTCGCCGGTGATCCAATCCGCGTCCTCCGCCTTGGCCAGCGAGTCGCGTTTCGAGGTCGAGAACGCGGTCCCGAACCCCCGCGCTTCGGTCAGCACTTCGTCCGGAACGTCGAGGGCCAGAGAATCCGCGCTGAAGGTCTGGAGCGTGGACACGGCGTGCGGTCGCGATTTCTTCCCCCATGCCAGTGCCTGCTGCAGCTTGCGCTGGTCGATGTGCAGGTGGATGGTGTCGGCGGTCAAGGTCCAATCCGAACCGGTCGCCTTCCCCTCCCCCAGCGCCTTCACGAGGTTGATGTCGCGGTCGTGGAAGGCGAGCTCGATGCGGGTCCCGATCAGCGTGTAACGGCGGGTCGTGTCGCCGGCTTCCTTCCCGGCGATCTGCGGCTTCCCGAGCAGCACACCGAGCCCGACGCGTTGGTCCAGCATCAGCGAGTCGGCGCGCGCGGCGAGGTCGCTGCGGTCGATGGTGACCTTGCCCCCGCCCCACATGCGGTCGTTCCCGCGGAAGCGCACGCGGTCGGCGACGATGATGTACGGCTCGGCGGAATCGGGGGCGCTGCCGCCGCGGTATTCGATCGTGGGCCGCTGCGTGGCCGTCATCTCCGTCGTATCGCGCACGCCGGGGACGACGCGATAGTAGGTGAGGTTCGGCCCGCGCAGCACCGAGTGGTTGCCGCGGTTGACCGCCACGACCCGATTGTGGGCCTCGAGGCGCTCGTCGCGCAGGAAGTAGGTAGCGAGGTTCGCGTCGAGCTCCAGCAGCGTGTCGCGGATGTGCACGTTGCCGATCATGTCGAAGCGCTGCTGGGCCGTGAAGTACTGGATGCTTTCCGATGCAAACGTGGTGCTGGTGCCTTTGCAATGCGCGCGCACGCCGCCCCCGCCGAAATAATTCGTCGCGCTCCCCGCGGTGACCTGCCGCCCGCGCGGCAGACTGTCGATCGCGATGACGCACGGCCGGCCTTGTGCTGTGTCAGCCGGGGCCGCAGCCGGCTGTTGGACCAGCGCCAGGGACAGCAGCAGGATCGTCATTGCTTCGGCAGGACGAACTGGCCGCCGGTCCCTGTGAGGTGCTTGGCCTCGATGTTCTTGAAGTCGGGGTCCGAGGTGAAGCCGGTTCCCTTGAGGTGCTGGGTGGGCGAGTCGAAGGTGAAGTCGCGGTCGGAGCTGACCTCGTTCCGGGTCTGATTGTAGCGAATCACCTCCGTGTGCAGCGTGCCGCCATCCGAGTTGCGCACCACGACCACGTTGCCGCGGCCCTCCATGTCTCCCGTGCGCCAGTGGAACGTGCCCTCGCGGGCGGTCATGGTGGACGTTTCGCGCCCCGTCACGTCATAGAACGTGACGTGCACGGCGCGCAGCTCCGCCTGCTGCATGGCGTTGAAGAAGTACGCCGTATCAGCGCGCACGCGGGCCCGCTGCATCCCGTTCTGGGTGACGTAGTGGGTCATGGCGATCAGCGTCTGGTCCGCCGAGTCGGCGAGCTGGATGGTCGCCGTGGGTTTGATCCCGCCGCTGCAGGCCGAAAGAAATACGGCGTCGAACAAGAACGTCCAACAGAGACGTCGAACAACGACGTACCGCGGGGCCGTCTCTGTTCGACGCCTCTGTTCGACGCCGTCGTTTGACGCCGTTTGGTGTGTCATGCACCCGCCCGCATCAGGTCGTGCAGGTGCACGATCCCGACGACCGTGCGCCCGCCATCGACGACCGGCAACGCCATGATGCCGTGTTCTTCCATGCGACGTACGGCGGCCGCGGCCAACTCGTCGGGGGTGGACGTCTTCGGGGTCCGGGTCATGACGTCCGCCACCGGGATGCCGAGGAAGTCGGGTGTGTGCTCCATGAGACGCGTGAGGTCGCCTGCCGTGACGACCCCGACGAGTGCCCCCTTCTGGTCCACGACGGCCACCGTGCCGCGGCGCTCGGCGAGGAGGACCACGCAATCGCGCATCGGGCGATCGGGGGCGAGAAGCGGCAGGTCGGTGGTGAGCATCACGTCGGCCACACGTTGGAGCAGTTTCCGGCCCAGCGCGCCGGCGGGGTGGAGAGCGGCAAAATCCTCGCGGCGGAAGCCCTTCACCTCGAGCAGCGAGACGGCGAGGGCGTCGCCCAGGGCGAGGGCCACGGTGGTGCTTGCGGTCGGCGCCAACGTTTCCGGGCAGGCCTCCTCTGCCACGGCGGCGTCGAGCACGACGACCGCCTGGCGGGCGAGGACGGAGTCGGGAACGCCCGTCACGGCGATGATGGGCACGCCCAGGCGCTGCAGCTGCTCCACGAGGCCGAACAGCTCATCGGTCGAGCCGCTCTTGGAGAGCAGAATGGCGACGTCATCCCGCCCGACGATGCCCAGGTCGCCGTGCAACGAGTCCACCGGATGAAGGAACGCGGCGGGCGTGCCGGTGGAGGTGAAGGTGGCGGCGATCTTGCGCGCGATGAGCCCCGACTTCCCCACCCCGCTCACGATCACCCGGCCCTTCGCCTGCGCCAGCAGCGTGACGGCCCGCGCGAAGGTATCCCCCAGGCGCTGGGCCAGCGCCTGGATCGCCGCGGCTTCGAGCGCCAGAACGCGGCGCCCCCGCTCAACGAGATCCGAGCGCCCGCTCTGCGACATCGCCGCGTTTCTCCAGATACTCCGTGACCATGCGATCCCAGACGCCACGGGCCTTGAGAACCGTCTCCGCCACCTCGCGCACCGCGCCCTGGCCACCCGGGGTTTGGGTGACGAGCGTTGCGACGGCCTTGACCTCGTCCACCGCGTTCGCCACGGCGACGGGCAGACCGACGCGACGGAGCAGCGGCAGGTCCGCGAGGTCGTCGCCCACGAACGCACACGCCTCCCAGGCGACGCCGCGGCGCGTGAGGATCTCCTCGAACGCGGGCAGCTTCCTGGCGCCATCGTCCTGCACGACATCGTCGATCCCCAGCTCCTTCGCGCGAAGCGTTGTGGCGTCGGAGTGGCGGCCGCTCACGAGGACTACGGGGATGCCAGCCCACTGCAGCATCTTTACGCCCAGGCCGTCCTGGATGTGGAAGCGTTTAAACTCGACGGCGTGGTCGGCCACGACGCCGACGTAGACGCCGCCGTCGGTCATGACGCCATCCACGTCGAGCCCGACGAGCTGAATGCGCCGGGCGAGCATCGGGTCAAGCATCGGTGCTTCCTGGCGCGCAGCCGCGGGTGCGCCTCGCGCTCGAGTCCGATGCCGCCGCCCCGCCCCTCCCCTGGGACTCGCGCT
>Ga0137374_10000657_pt1 | contig 36037 bp, 34 predicted proteins | sample SagtaG_20_FD_104811 | JGI IMG/M metagenome (GOLD analysis project Ga0137374, IMG submission 104811) | Vadose zone soil microbial communities from Sagehorn Ranch, Mendocino, California, USA - Sage1_R_100_16 metaG | ecosystem: Environmental > Terrestrial > Soil > Vadose zone | place: USA... | reverse complement strand
ATTTCGGGTTCGCTTCGAGGCGGCGGCGCACTTCGGCCAGGTCCAACGGCTCGCCCCAAGCCATTTTATAGACTTCAAAGCTCAACCCCTGCCGCGTGGCGTGATCAATCAGGCGCTCGCCGAACTCCCCGTTGCTTAAGACCAGCCCGGGCGCGTCCAGCAATGAAATCTGCGCGCAGACCGCGTCGTTGGCCAGGCTGCCGGAACCGGTGAGGACCTCGACCGACTTCGCGCCCGTCAGTTCGCACAAGAGCCGCTTCGTCGCCTTGAAGTCGGCCATGAAACCGTCCGACCGGTGCGACACCGGCCCGCGCTCGAACGCCTTGCGGACTTCCGCGTGCACGTCCACCGGACCGGGCAGGTAGCTGGCGAGGATTTTCTCGACCGCGTCGCTGGGCGGCGAGAGGGCCTCGGACATCTGAATGAATTTCTCCAGCGTGAGATACATCGGCTGGAATTGCGCTTCGCCGGCGCCCACGACCGGGCCGAACGGCACGAACCCCAGGTGCTTGTAGAGCCGCAATTGCCGGGTGGTGCCCGAAATGATCGCCATGTCGAAGCCCTGGTCCTTGTAGTGTTGCGCCAGCAGCCCGACCAGCTTGGAGAAAACGAACCCGTTGCGATATTCCTTCTCCACCGAGAGCAGCCGCACTTCCAGCACCTTGTAGCCCTGCGGCAAATGCGCATCGAGGTCGGGAACCTTCTTGTCGAGCGAGAACGGCCGCTGGCTGCGCCCGCACACCATGCCGACCAGTTCGTCGTTCGCAAGGCAGATGGCGTAGGTGTTTTCGGCGTGAAACTTGTCCACCAGCCGCTGCTGCGGATTGCGTTCGTGCTGGGGAATTTCCTCGACGAACGTTTTGTAGTTGAGGCGGTGAACCGCCTCGAACTCCCGGTCATCCGTCGCAATTTTGAATCGCAGCCCTGGCTCAGGCTTCATCGTTCGGTCCTTTGTGCATTTCGACCGGCGCTTGTTCTACCGAACGATGAAAAACAAGGCGAGCAACTTCTTCCCGGATATTCCGGCGGTGCGTCAACAATGCCAGCACCGCCAGGAACGACACGGCCGCCACACCCACTTTCTCCAGTCCGCACAGGAACACTCCCAGCGGCGCCAGCGCAAGGGCCACGAGGCCGCTCATCGTCAACCCGCGCAGGACAACCCAGACCGGCAGGAAAATCGCGCCCAGACAAAGCATGATGAAGGGATCGTAGGCCAACAGAGCCCCCAGCGACGTGGCGATGCCCTTTCCTCCACGAAAGCGCAATTGCACCGGCCAGTTGTGCCCCACCACCACCGCCACCACCGAAGCGACAATCGACTCCGGCCCGAGCTTGAAATACGTCGCGCCCGCCACGGCCAGCACGCCCTTGGCGAAATCGAGAAGGAACGTGATCAGAAATCCCGGCGCGCCCAACAACCGCCCGACGTTGCGCGCGCCCACGCTGCCGCTGCCTTCCGCGCGGATGTCGCGCCCGGTCCGCCAGCGCGTCCAGTAATACCCCGCGGTGAAACACCCCAGGAAGTAGCTGGTGATTATCCAGGTCAGTTCCTTGCCCGAAACGGCCACACCTGGCGTGAGAGTCAAGCTCATCATTGAGATGGCCCGACAGTAGCAGGCCCGCCGAGTCCTTGGCAACGACTCATTATTTCCATTCGTAGCCGAACCGAATCGCGGTTGCGCCCCGGCTAAGTCTGCGGAATGATCAGGGCAGGTACAGCGATGAACATTGCCCCACGACAATTTCCGCGGCACGAAAGGATGCTGCTGATCCGCCCGGAGTTCCTGAACCACGGCGGGACTCTCTTCGGCGGCTACCTCATGCAGTGGGCGGACGACATGGCGTATATCGCGGCGTCACTGGCGTTTCCCGAGGCCACGTTCGTGACGAAGCTGTTTGGCCCGTTCGATTTCAAGTCGCCGGCTCGCGGCGGGGACATCGTGCGCCTTCTGGCCCAGCTTGAATCCACGGGCACCACGTCCTGCCGCATCGGGGTGTGGGCCGAGAATGCGCGGACGGGCGTTGAAGTGTTCCGAACGTTTGCCGTTATGGTAAACGTGAAGTCCGGACGAAAAACACCGTTGCCCCCGCCCGCGGGAGGCTGAACTCCATCGAGACGACATGGACGAAGCCCCTCCCCAATTGCCGCGTGTGGCGCCGCCACCCCTGCCGCCGTCCCCGCCGTACGGTCCCATGTCGACCGCGCCGCCCCCGCCTCCGACGCCGCCCTCAGCCGAGAGCCGGCTGAAGAAGTGGCTGGCGCCCCTGGGCGCACTCGGCGTGCTGCTTTGGAAATTCAAGGCAGTGCTGGTCCCAGTCGTGAAGTTCTTCCCGGTGCTGCTGAAAACGGGCGGCACCATGTTGCTCACGATCGGCGTCTACACGCTGGCCCTCGGTTGGAAGTTCGCCGTCGGGTTCGTGCTGCTCATCCTCATTCACGAGTGCGGACACCTGATCGTGGCCCGACGATTCGGACTGCGGGCCAGCGCGCCCGTGTTCATCCCGTTCATGGGCGCGTTGATCCTGCTCCGGGACGCGCCGCGCAACGCATGGATGGAGGCGTGGGTGGGCATTGGCGGGCCGTTGCTCGGCTCTCTGGGCGGGGCGGCGTGCTACGGGCTGTTTCTGGCAACCGACCAGGTCTTGTTCGCGGCGCTGGCCTGGATGGCGTTTTTCCTCAACCTCTTCAACCTTGCGCCCATCGGCTTCCTCGACGGCGGCCGAATCGTCACGGCGATCTCGCCGTGGCTGTGGCTGGTCGGATTGGCCGTGATGGTGGGAATGCTCTTCGTGGCCTTCAATTTCATCATCGTCCTCATTCTCATGCTCTCGATTCCGCGGCTCCTGTCGCTGTTCCGGAAACGGTCGGCCGAGGAGAAGCGCTACTTCGAAGTCGAACCGTGGCAACGGCTGGTGATGAGCGGGCTTTACTTCGGGCTGGCGGCGGCGCTCTTGCTCGGGATGAAGCTGGCTTATGTGAATCCCGACACCCTCCGGCCCGACGACGACGCCCCGCAAGCCTCGTCGAAATAGTCGGGAAAGGTCTCGGTTCGTTCGACGAGGGGACTGGCTGAACGGACCACAGAGGCAGTCCACGCCGTCAGTTTGTGCGAAGCTGGGCGATGAGCGGAATATCGATGATGTGATAGCCGCCGTCGCGTTCGAAGATGATAAGGGTCTTCCCTTCAGGATGCACGGCAACGCGGTCCTGGTCGTTGACGCGGATGCGCTGGCCGTTGGCGAGCCGCAGTGTGAAAGGTCGGAAGGGGCGCTTCCCGACCGCGGTTTGCAAGGTCTTCGTTGTCACGCTCTCAGTGTAGTCGGCGATTTCCGGAAGTTCAACTCTCGCCAACGGCCCTGTCGCGAACGGCCCTCAGAGCTGGGTGCATCCTGGCGCCCGCACCAACAACCTTGGAAAGCAGCGCGCCTGTGGCGAAGCCCCCGGCGCGGAGCTGGCGCAGACTGCCCAGTCTGCTGTTTCGCCGACTTCCAGTCGGCGAATGCCGTGCTTGCCAACCGACGGTCCCATCGGTTCGGAGGTTCGCGGGTTGGCAACCCGCGATACAGCAGGCTGGGCAGCTTGCGCTACTCCAGCGCGAGCGTCGGGCGCGGGGCTTGTTGGAGGGCGGTTTCGACCCGCACGTGGGTTCCCCCCAGTTGGACCAGGCGCTCGCTCACGACGCGATGGGCCAACTCGGGGCGATTGCAATCGCCGCTGAGGTGGCCGAGATAGAGATGCCACAGATCCGCGGAAAGGACTTGCCCGGCGACTTCGGCGGCGGCTTCGTTGGAAAGATGGCCGTGGCGGCTGACGATGCGCTGCTTCACGCTCCACGGCCGTTTGGTGTCCTCCTGAAGGAGCTTGAGGTCATGGTTGGCTTCGAGCAGGAGCACGTTGGCCGCGCGGACGCGCTCGATCACCAGCTTCGTGGCGTGGCCGAGGTCGGTGAGGAACCCGATGTTCCCGGCGGCCGTGTGGATGAGGAAACCCACGGGATCGTGCGCGTCGTGCGGGACGCAGAACGTGTCCACCAGCACGTCGCCCACTGCAAACGACCCGCCGGTGCTGAACAGCCTGAAGTCGAAGCGTGAGGCGAACTCCAGTTCGATGGCTTCCTTGGTGAGGCGGTTGCAAAAGATTGGAATATGCAATTTGGCCGCCAGCACGCCCAGGCCCTGGATGTGATCAGCGTGCTCGTGCGTAATGAGAATCCCGCTCAAGTTCTCGGGCGTCCTGCCGATCCCCAATAATCGTTGGCGGACCTGGCGCGCGCTCAAACCGGCATCGATCAACAGCCGCGCATCGTCCGTCTCGAGATAAGCGCAGTTGCCGCTGGAACCGCTGGCGAGAATCGTAAGCTGGACGGGCACGGGGCGACGGTAGGCGGGGCGGAGCGGAACGGCAATTCGTAAAACGGGTCAGTAAAACGTGAAACGTAAAACGTGAAACGTGAAACGTGAAACGTAACTCCGATTCGGACGCTCGACCTCATCGGGACATCCCTCCCGGGTTTACGTTTTACGTTCCACGTTTTACGCCGACCGCGTTCCGCCTTTTGCCTTGAGTTAACTCACGCACCCCCTATCTAATCCGCCCGTGGCACAAGGCCTCTATTTGTCGCAGAAGATGTCGTTGCAGCAGGTGCTGGCACCCCAGCTCCAGCAGTCGCTCGCGCTGCTGCAAGCGCCGACCCTGGAGTTGAAGGCGCTGGTCGAGCAGGAACTGCAACAAAACCCGCTCCTCGAAGAAGAGCCTCCCGCCGAACAGGACCACGAGGAAAAAGTCATGCGCGACGCTGACACCGCGATCATCGCCCGCGGCGACACGCAGACCCTCCAGCAGGCCGACCCCGCTGAGCCGCCGTCGGACGTGAAATTCGACCCCGCTTCCGAACGGCAATCCAGCGAGCCGGTGGACGATTTTCAGGCCGAGTTCGAGAAACTCACGCAGATCGAGGAATGGAGAGATCACTTCTCCGCCACGAATCTGCCGGCGCGTTCGTCACTTGAGGACGATGAAAAGCGCCAATTCATGTTCGATTCGCTGACGACGGGCACCTCCCTGCAGGAACATCTGCTGGAACAGGTGCGGTTGTCCGAGATCACCGAAGAACAGCGCCCCATTGCCGAAATGCTCGTCGGCAACATCGACGACTACGGCTATCTCAAGGCCACGGTCGAGGAACTGTCGTTTTCGACCGCCATTCCGAAGGAAAAAATCGAGGAAGTCCTCCGCATCGTGCAGACGTTTTACCCCGTCGGCGTCGGGGCCCGCAACCTGCGCGAGTGCCTGTTGCTCCAGTTCGAGCGCTCGGGCCGCCAGGATACCCTCGAGTGCCGAATCGTCCGCGACCACATGGAAGCGCTGGGCAAACGGCGCCTGCCGGAAATCGCGCGGGCCACCGGCGAGGACGTCATCGACGTGCAGGACGCCGTGGCGCGCATCGGCCTGATGGAGCCGCGTCCGGGCCGCGCGTTCCTGCCGGACAACGACCAGTACGTCGTCCCGGAAGTGTTCGTGACGAAAGTCGGCGACGAATACGTGGTCACCAACAACAACGATCAGGTCCCGCACTTGCGCATCAGCAACACCTACAAGGATCTCATGGCGCAAAATGATGCCAGCTCCGAGGTCCGGGAGTACATTCGCGAAAAAATCCGCGCTGGAAAGTTTCTCATCAAGAGCCTGCACCAGCGCCAGCAAACCATCCTGAACATCGCCCGGGAAATCGTGAACCGGCAGCGCGACTTCCTGGAACGCGGCGTTGCCGGCCTCAAGCCCCTGACGATGATTCAGGTCGCCGAGGTCGTCGGGGTTCACGAAACCACCGTCAGCCGCGCCGTCTCCGGCAAATACATGCAAACCCCGCAGGGCTTGTTCGAGATGAAATACTTTTTCACTTCGGGCATCCAGACCGCCAGCGGCGAAGGCATGTCGAACACGTCCGTCAAAGAGATCATCACGGAAATCTTCAAGAACGAGGAGTCCTCGAAGCCATTGAGCGATCAGGAAGTCGTCCTCATGCTGGCTGAAAAGGGCATTGTCATCGCCCGCCGCACGGTCGCCAAATACCGGAGCGAGTTGAACATTCTCCCCTCGAACCTGCGGAAGGTTTACTGACACCGACCGCAGCCCGCCGCCATTCCATCATACGCGTTTAGCGTAGCTGCGACCGTGAGGTCGGGGCGACGCTAATCGCATACGTTCCATCCTCGCCGTTTTCCTCTATTTGTAACTGGAAACCTCCCCGGGAGTCTCTACTGTGAGACCGGCATGATGGCCCTGAGCGTTCAGACGGATGCGACACCCGGCGCGGCCGCCGGCGCAAGCCTCCGGCCTGCGTCCGCGCGGACCCTCCCAAACCGAAGTCCCGCGGGCGGCGCGCCGTGACCACGCACGCCCGTTTGTGCCGGCAACTTTGACCAACGCGGGATGCCCCGCCGCCGGCCACGCTCGCATGAGCGAAGCACGCCATGCGGACCTGGCCCAGTTCGTGAGCCGCGCTCGTCGGCGCGACGAGGCGGCGGCGCGGATATTGATGGATCGGCTGTATCCGCTGGTGCTGAAGATTGTGCGATCGCACCTGCCGTGGCGCACGAGCGAAGAAGACCTGGTGCAGACGGTGTTCATGAAAGTGTTCACGCACCTCGACCAGTACGAAGGCCGCGTGCCGGTGGAGCACTGGGTCTCGCGCATCGCGGTCAATACGTGCCTGAGCGCGCTCAAGGCCGAGAAGGCGCGTCCGGAGCTGCGCTGGGCCGACTTGTCCGAAGAAGGCCAGGCGGTTGTCGAAGGCCTGGTGAGCGGCACGGAAACTGACGGCGGAACCCAGGCCGTCGCGGCGCGGGATCTCGTGCAGGAACTGCTCGCGCGGCTCAGGCCGGCCGACCGGCTCGTGCTGACGTTGCTGCACCTGGAAGAGCGGTCCGTCGCCGAAGTGAAGGCGCTGACCGGTTGGAGCGAAGCGCTCGTCAAAGTGCGGGCCTTTCGCGCACGGCGCAAACTAAGAAAACTGCTGAGCAAACTGGAACCAGACCATGAAAATTCATGAAGAACGCTTGACCCGATTGTTCAAAGCGGCGCGGTTGGCCCCGCCGGCACATGAACCGTCCGACCTGCCCGGCCCCCTGGAGACACGCATCCTGGCCCAGTGGCGTTCCGGCGCCAGCGAGTCCCGCGGCGGCAACTTCGCGCCGGTATTGCGATGGGCCTTGATGGGCGCCGCCGCCGTGATGCTGGTCAGCATCGCCTGGGCTTCCTCCAGTCCGGCCGACGATCTCGCCACTGACGAAATCGTGGCCAATTTCGAGCTGCGCGAAGAACTGATGCCATGATCACCGGCTTGACCAAATGGAAGGTCGGCGTCTACCTGGCGGCCATATTCGCCGCGGGCGGCATCTCGGGCTACTTCGTCGCCGGCAAGGTGGAGAAGCAGCAAGCCATCAAGGCGCTGAATACCAGGCAGATTACGAAGGAAATCGCCGTATCCTTCCGCGACCGCTGCCACGCCAGACTCAACCTGACGCCCGAACAGGCGAAACGGATTGACACCATTATTGAACGCTTTTCGGCCAGGATGAACACCGCGCAGGAAGAAAACCGCGCGTGCCTCCGTCAAATCCGCGACGAGCGCAACCGCACGATCCTCGCCGAACTCGCACCCACCCAGAAGGAAGCCTTCGAGCAAATGGAGAAGGAACGCAAAGAGTTCTGGCGAAGCAAGGAAAATGGGCACGGCAAGAGTTCCGGCTCCGAGCATGGTGACCGGGACAAAGCCGACCGAGGCACGAACAATGGCGCCTTTTCCGACAAACCAGGCGTAACCGGCGCCGCCCCCGACGGTCTAGAACCTAAAGATCAATCCGCGCGACCATGAAAACCACCCTGTCCCTCTCACTCGCCGCGTTGATGTCGCTGCCCGCGTGGGCGGCGGACCTGGCGGATGAAGTCAAAGCTGCCGCCAAGAAGCTCGCCGACAAGCCCAATTTCTGGATCAAGGACTGAGCTATGAAAAAACTCCTGCTGAGAACGTCGCTGGCGCTGCTCGTCATCGGAGGCGCCTGCGCCGCCTACGCCTGGTGGGCGCACAGTGACCTCGTCACCTTGAATGTCCGGAACATGGAAGTGCGCCTGGTGGTGAAGAAGATCGAACACCAAACCCGCGCATCGATCATGGTCCATTCGAACGTCCAGGGCAAAGTCACCCTCAACGTGAGGCGGATGCCGCTGGAGGACGTGCTCGAGATTATCGGCGAGCAAACTTTTTCCCGCTGGTCGTCCTTGTATCCGCTCTATTCCAACAGCAAATCGTTGGACCGGCTGGAAATGTCCCTGCGCGGCGAAATGGACCCGGCGCAGAACGGCTGGACCAACCTCTTCAGCCGCTCCTTCGGCCGCGACGCCTTCCGGGGCGGGCCCGGTGGGCCAGGCGGTTTCGGCGGCGGCCCCTTCGGCGATCCGGCCCGCGGTTCCAACCAGCTTGTTTCCCTCCTGATCGAAGGCAAGGACGTGCAATTTGCCTCCCTCGCGCTGAACCGTTTCGCTCAGGCCCACATTGTGCCCGAGGACGGCGCCAGCGGAGTGGTCACTCTCAGGCTCAAGCAAGCCAAAATCCCGGCTGCGGTGTCCCAATTGGCCAAAAAAGCCCATTTGAGCTGGACGAGACTTTACGCGTTGACCGGGTTTGGCGGTTCCGACCGTGGCCGGCCCGAGTTTGCCTCGCGCGGCCCTGGCCGCGGCGAGCGCGGCGCGGAGGACGGCGAGCGCCGCCGCTCCGATAGGGACGGCATGACTTCCGAGGAGCGTGACGAGCGGCGCAAGCAACGCGATGCCCTCGAAGAGGAACTCAAACAGACTCTGCCCCCCGAGGAACAGGCCAAGATTGCCGAGCAACAGCAGCAGCGAGAACAGATGCGCCAGGAGATGAGCAACTTGACACCGGAGCAGAGGATGGAGCGCTTCAGCCAGATGCGCGGGCCCAACGGGAGCGACGGGCGCGACCAGCGAATGAACAGCTTCATCAAGAATTCAACGCCCGAGCAGCGCGTGGAGCGTTATCGCCGCATGGAAGAGCGGCGTCAGCGCTGGCAACAACAGGGCGGCGGGCAGGGCGGCGGAAGAGGTTTCGGCCGATGAGTTTCCAAACTTTCCAAGAATTTGGTAGGGCCGACCTGCTGGTCGGCCTGGCCGCGCCGCAGCGCACTGGGAGCGCCGGCATCTTGCCGGCGGATGATTCGGCTGGGAGTCGAGAAACTCGCCGGCAGGATGCCGGCCGTCCCAGTAGGACGGCTCCAGGATCGATCGCTTTCACCTTGATCGAGCTGCTCGTGGTCATCGCGATCATCGCCATTCTCGCCTCACTGCTTCTGCCCGCGATGGCTCGGGCGAAAGACAAGGCCCTCGACACCCGCTGCATCAACAATCTCAAGCAGTTAGGCGTCGCCATTTTCATGTATGCTGGCGACCACGACGACCGGCTGCCCTCCGCCGACCCGCTTGACAACGACCCGGTCAACCCCACCAATGCGCTGCCCCGCATCTGCGACGTGCTCGCACCCTACGTGGGCTATAACACCAACGCCATGCCTACCGAACTGTCCGTCTTCCGCTGCCCCAAAGACAACCTCGGCTATTTTCAGCGCGAAGGTTCCAGCTACCAGTGGGAATACAAGGAGAACGGTAAGCCGATCCGCTCCCGCGCCGAGCGAGTTCGCCTCATGTACGACTACGAGAGTTTCCACATGGGGCGAAACGGCGCCACCGTGTTCATGCTTTACGGGGACGGCCGCGTGGAGAAGCTTTGAAGCATTCTCCGCCCGACGCGGACATCCATTCTGTCCTGAATTATTTCCGATCGCCGACTCATCATTTTCCTCAAGGCGCTCCGGGCGGGGCTGGTGAAGACGCGGCTGGCCGCCGGGATGGGTCCGACCGCGGCGCTCCACGCGTACGAGCACCTGGTGGAGACGCTGCTTGGAGGACTTTCAGCGCTCGAGCCGGTCGAACTCCGATTCACACCAGACGACGCGGCAAACGAAGTGTCGCGCTGGTTGCGCGACGGCTGGAGTTCTCATGGACAGGGCACGGGCGATCTTGGTGAACGCCTTAGCTGCGCCTTCCGGGACGCATTCGCGTCGGGCGCCCGGCGGGTCGTCGTCATCGGCTCCGATTGTCCTGACGTGACACTCGCGGATATCGAAGCGGCCTGGGCCGCGTTGGCGACGCACGACGTGGCGCTCGGTCCGGCCACCGACGGGGGCTACTGGTTGATCGGGCTGCGGAAGCTCGACGAGGCGATTTTCCGCGGCATCCACTGGAGCACAAACACCGTGTTGGCGGAGACGCTCGCCAATTGCCAGCAGAGGGGACTTCGCGTGCATCGGCTGCGGGAGCTTTCCGACGTGGACACGGCGGAGGACTGGCAGCGGTTTCTCCAAACGAAGCGGGGTTCGGCCTGAGCGCGGTAGGGACGCGCTGCCGCGCGTCCAGGCCGACCGGCAGTTCGGCCCTACCACATTCCTGGAGATAATACTCCGGACACTCTCCGCGCATTGCGCCCCTGAACCGTGGCGTCGTAGCGCAGCCGTCCCCGGCTGCGAGTTCCGGCGGCGTCTCGCCGCCTGGATCAACCGCCCAGCGGGAAGCTGGGCGAACTCGCAGGCGCGACGCCTGCGCTACGGGGAGGTTCATGCAGAGAGGGTAGCGGCGAGGAGGAAGGGGCGCCACGCCGGTCTCGACGCGTCCTCAGAAATGGATTTGCGCCCGATTCGGCCAACCCTTTCGCAATTCGCGTCGATAAGCGTCCATTCGCGGTTTTAACTTCGCAATCCGGGCGTCAATCCTCCGCCCGCCGCCGCGCGGCCGGCAGGCTCGCGAAGAACCCCCAGACAATCCCCAGGCCAAATCCCGCGGCGTGGGCCATGTTCGCGACTTTGAGATTCGGGATCACGTCCATCAGGCAGACGAAAAACCAGATCACCATCAGCGCGACCGTGTGCGGGTGCAGATAAAGCCCGGACCGGGGGTCGAGGCTGCCGCGGACCCACATGTAGCCGAACAAGCCGTAATTGACGCCCGAGAGCCCGTAAAAATAAGCGCTGTCCGTCGCGAGGAATTGCGCCAGGTTCGAGAAAATCCCGAACACGATAATCTTCAACCCGAGCCGCCCGGTGCCCAGGCGCGATTCAATCATGCTGCCAAGGTCCAGCAGCCAGAGCATGTTGAACAGGAGATGAAGCACGTTGGTGTGGACAAACGCCGGGGTGAGCAGCCTCCAGAACTCGCCGCTTCGAATTTCCGGCAAACCGGCGACGGGCTTCAACGGCGCGCCGTCGGCCAGGATGATCTTCGTCATCAGCAATTCGCGGTAAATACGATCGGTGTGCCCCGACCACGCCAGCACCGACAGCGCCACGCACAGCGCCACGATCACCAGGGTCAGCGCACCCACGCTGTAGGGCATCGTCGCCCGGAAGACGGCGCGCCGATCATAGACTCGCTCCTCGGCCGACTGGGCTTCCGCGGCCGCCTGCTGCCGAAGTTGACGGGCCTTGCCCGCCTGATGCAAAAAGCGCGGGTCGGCCGGGTTGGCCAGGAACGACGTGAGGATTTCCTTGGCCCGCCGCCATTCGTCCTCCGAGTGAATCCAAACCGCCCAACCCTCCTTCTCCTGCTCGATTTCGTTGCCAATGCCCTCGACTAAAAGGAAATCGCTGAGCGCCGCCGCGGTGGCTTCGCTGGGCACGTGTCCGATGAGTCGCATGATGAGGTGTCGGAGCAGGAGTCTAAGCCAGTTTAGAGGATTCGCAACGATCCGAATACGCCCGCCCGCCGGGTGTCCAGGCACTGCGGTGGGCGGATAAAAACGGGCCGCCGCGCCTCAAACCGCGGGCACCGGACGGACGATGGTGAAAGGTCGAGCGTTGAAAAAGCTGCATAATGCCATTATGGTAAATGAAGTGAACACGGTGCAAGACATCAAGCGAGCGATCGAGCAATTGCACGAGGATGACTTTTGGAAGCTCTCCGAGTGGCTCATCCAGCGGCATGCCGACCAGTGGGACCACCAGATTGAGGAGGACATTCGGGCCGGCAAACTGGATAAGTTCGCCGAGGAAGCCTTGCGGGAACATCGGGAAGGCAAGAGTCGGCCTTTCCCACAATGAGGTCCCGCGCCTCCAGCCGATTTTGGCGCCATTACTATCAGCTTCCAACCGAGATTCAAAGACTGGCAGACAAGAATTATCGGCTCTGGGTGGCGGACCATTGGCATCCGTCGCTGCATTTCAAAAAAGTGCAGAACTACTGGGTGGCTCGAGTGGGGCGGAGTTATCGAGCGGTCGGTATCGAATCCGAAGGCACGGTGACATGGTTTTGGATTGGGCCCCATGACGAATACGGGCGGTGGTTAGCCTCCTGACACGGGACCAATCATACGCACTCGGAAGCCAGGGTAGGCGTTGGGATGCGCCCCGCCCAGTCTGGCCCGAACTCTGCAGCTTGGCATCGCCGTTGGCCCACGATAGCCTTAACGGCAGCTTCGCATGAATCTCAAACTTTTCCTCAGTCTCCTGCTGCTCCCGGGCGCGTGGCCGGCATTGGCCGCGCCCCAGCCGCTCAACCTTTTCATCTGGAGCGAATACATCGATCCCAAAGTTGTCGCCGACTTCGAGAAGAAGTTCGAGTGCAAGGTCACCCTCGACCTCTACGACGACGAGGCGGCGATGATGGCGAAGCTCCAGGGCGGCGGCGCCTCTCGATACGACGTCGTGGTCCCGCCCGACCACAAGGTGGAGGGGCTGATCAAACTTCAACTCATCGCCCCGCTGCGGCACGAGAACATTCCGAATCTCAAAAACCTCGACCCAAGGTTCCTCAGCCCGCCTTATGATCGAAGCAACCAGTTCACCGTCGCCTACCAGTGGGGAACTCTGGGCATCTATGTCCGTCCGTCGCCGGGCGGACGGCTTCCGCCGACGTGGGGGCTGGTGTTCGATCCGAAACTCCAGCCCGGGCCTTTCGTGCTCATTGACGGCGCGCGCGATTTGGTCGGCGCGGCCCTCAAGTATCAGGGGCACAGCCTCAACAGCACCGATCCGGAACAACTCAAGGCCGCACGGGACCTCATTCTTGCGGCCAAGAAACGCTGCCAGGGATTCGATAATTCGGTGGGCGGGATGAAGAAGGTCCTCGGCAAATCCGTTAAAGCCGCCATCGTCTTCAGCGGCGAAGCGGCTCGCGGCATGGATGATGACAAGGCCACGACGTTCATTATCCCGCAAGAGGGAAGCCAGATCTGGCTGGATAACCTCGTCGTTTGTGCAAAGGCGCCCCACCGCGACCTGGCGGAAAAGTTCATTAACTTCACCCTGGACCCGAAGGTCGCCGCGCGGATCTCGAATTTCACCCAGTTCGCCTCTCCCAACCAGGCCGCCAAACCGTTCATCAGTCCTGAAGACCTAAAGGATCCCACGATCTATCCTCCACCGGACGTCATGGCCAAACTCGAGTTCCTCGAAGATCTCGGCTCTAGAACCAGCTTTTACGACGAGGTGTGGACCCAGATTAAGGCGCGATAATGAAAATCCCTATCGGCATGGGCATGGAAATTCGGTAAATCCCCCATGGGCCATTCCTTTTTCAAATGCGAAGACAGGGTAGTTCGCGTCCGAGACTCTTACTTGGGCGTGGTGTGTGCCATCATCGCTAAGGAGAGTGAGGAGCTACCTGAATCTTCGGAATTACAGACGGCCATACAGCCGCTGAGGAAGCATATTCTGGAACGAGCACACTACTATGGGATCACCACTGTTATTGAACTGGGAGGCTTTTTCCCCTCTGCAGCACAACGGCGTCTGTTCCGCGTCTTTCTGCAATCGGTCGTCACCAAGCTTCAGGCATTCGGCAGTGTTATCCCAAAAAGTTACATGTCATCGTTGCCACATGGGGAGTTTTATGGAAAGGAAACTTGGACGACTTCTGAGGTGCGCGAGATTTTCAACCAGGTCGAAAAATTGGTTGAATGAATGAAATTCGGTCCGCGGAGGTGGCTGCGCTGGTCATTGACTCGCGACGGCCACGCTAAACTCCAGGGAAATCTTTTCCTCGTCCCGATTGTTCCGCCCGCTGAACCGGACGGCTATCGGGCCGCCCTCATCGGTCACGGTCACCAACCCGAAACAGCCTTCGCCCTTTTTCACGCGGTAGACCCCCTGGCTGTAAGGGCCGCCCTTGATGCTCGAGGTTTGGTCGAGCGGAGCGGCGCACATCACCGGGATGCGGACGCCGCCATTGGTGGCGTAATCGCTGAATTGCCCGTTGTCCGCGGCGAGCATGTGGGAGTCTCCGTGCAAAATCGCCAGACCTCGGATGTTGTGCTCTTTGATGAAATCGGCGATTTCCTTGCGCTCGGCGGAGAAAACACTCCAGTGGTCTTCCCCGAATGGATATCGACGGCGGCCGAACCCAAACCCCCGCCCTCCAAAACGATTGGTGCCGCCGCCTCGTTCGCCGAAGCCGGCGAAGTCCCCCCGGCCACCGCCGCGGCGGCCGGCACGGTCGGCGCCTTCGCCCTCCTTGGCGTCCGTGCCGTCGGTTTGGTCAGCGCCGTCGGGATTGCGCCGTTCTCGCGGCGGCGGGCGCATGGCTTCGGTGATGTTCGTGTGGTGGATGTAGCCGAAGTAATTGGTTGAAACGCGATAATAGTTGGAGCCCGCCGTGCCAATCCATGGCACCGAACTGACCCAGAAGATCAGCGGGTAACGGCCATTGGCCGCCAGCAGTTCGTTCTTGAACCACTCCTTCTGATTGGCCCCCATCATCGACTTTTTCTCGTCGTCCTTCTGGTCGGCGGGATCGCGCTCGGACCGCAGGTCGGTGAGGATGAACTTCACGCGGCCCACGGCGAAGGACTGGTAGATGGGCGCGTCGCCGCCGCCGGCCGCCAGCGGATAGTGCGGGACGTATTCGCCGTAGGCGACGCGCGCCGCGGTGTGCGAGCCGGCCTTGCGATTGGCGTTGTCACCACCGAAGTCGTGATCGTCCCACATGTAAACGAACGGGACGTCGCGATAGAGCTGCGCCTGGACGGGTGATTTGAGCACGCGGTCGTAGGCCCGCCGAAAGCGGCGCACGCTGTCGTCCTTGATGTTCTTGTAATGGAAATCGCCGTCGTTCATGTAGAACAGCGGCGCGTGCCGGCGAATCATCTCGTAGCTGGCATTGGTCGAGCCGGTTTCCCCGCAGGAAGCGAAGGCGAAAGTGAACGAGGCCGGGCCGGGCGGCGGAAACGTGCGAAGGTGCCCGGGCTTGTCCCGGACCACTTCGCCCTCCACTTCGAGGGCATAATAATAATCCGTATTAGGCTCCAGATTGTTCAGGGCGAAGGCAACAATCCGGCCGCTCTCGAAGCTGGAGATTTGCGCCGGGGTCCGGGTCGCTCTCGTCAAGGCAGGATTCCGGCTCACGACGAGCCGGGCGCGGGCGCCGGGATCGCGAAGCTTGGCCTTCACCACCGCGGACGCGGGCGTGATGGCGCCGGACCACGGCCCGCGCTCGACGGGCGACCCGCCGAACCACGGCTCGATGCTGGCGCCAAGCTGGTCGATGAGAAACGTCCAGACATCCGCCTCCTCGGCCACCTTGTCGCGCAGTGAGCTGCCCATGCCGTGTCCGGCGCTGGCGCTTGTGCGCAGGAGAATGGGGCGCCTGGAGCGCGTGGCGGCCTGGAGGCGCGCGGCCATTTTCTTTGAATTATAGGGGTTCACGCGGCCGTCATTCTCGCCCGTCGTCAACAGCACAGCCGGATACGCCACGCCATTCCTCACGTGGTGAAATGGCGAGTAGCCAAACAGTGCATCGAACTGCGCTTTGTCCTTCACACTGCCGAACTCGGTCACGTTGAACGCGCCATTCGGCTCCAACTCAACGCGCAGCATGTCGTAGATGCCCACGTGCGCCGCGACGGCCTGGAACAAATCCGGCCGTTGGGTGAGCGCCGCCCCCATGAGCAGACCGCCATTGCTGCCGCCCTGAATCGCCAGCTTTTTGGGGTTCGTGTAATTCGAGCGGATGAGGTGCTCGGCGCACGCGATGAAATCGTCGAACACATTTTGCTTCTTCGTCAGGCTGCCGGCCTTGTGCCATGCTTCGCCGAATTCGTTCCCGCCGCGCAGGTTGGCAATGGCGTAGACGCCGCCAGCATCGAACCAGATGCGCCTGGAGACGGAGAAACTGGGCGCGAGGCTGATGCCGTAACCACCGTAGCCGTAAAGAATCGTCGGGTTGTTGCCGTCGAGTTTCGTCCCCTTTTTGCGGAGGATGTTGAGGGGAACTTTCGTGCCATCCTTGCTCACGGCGAACTCTCGCACAACCTCGATGTCGTCGAACGCGACCGGTGACCTCGCGAAAAGGCCCGACCGGAAGATGCGATTGGTATCGGGGAAGTAGTATTGCCACGAGGAAGGCAGGGTGTAACTCACGCTGCGGAACGTCAGGTCCTCGCCGTGCCGGACCAGCATCTCCTGGATGGTCACTGGCTCCTTAAAAGCCACTTTGCGGCGAAGCTTCCCTGAAAGATCGAAGTAAGTAATCTGCGAAGGACCGCCGACGAGTTCCTTCACATAAAGGCCATTTGTGGAGGCGGTGAAAGTTTCGATGACGGCCTCGCCCTCGGCCAGGAATGTCGTTGCGCTGGCGACAGTAAGCGGCGCGGCATCGAGCGCCAGGCGGAGGATCTTCCCGCGCGGGGCGTCCTTGCGCGACAGCAAATACAGCGCTCGATCCTCGCTGAACGTCGCGAACTTGATGGCGTCCTCGAATTTCGAGAGTTGCTTCCACGCCCCGTCGGCCATCCGCAACCAATGGTTGTAATCGCCACCATCGCCGTTCTCGACCGTGGCGAGGATGAGGTGGCCATCCGGGCTGGAGTGCAGATCGATTTCCGCGATGCGCGGGAATTCCTTGCCAATCTCATAGCTGTCCTCGGTGTACGGCGTGCCGAGGTTATGAAAATAGACCTGCTGAAAGAAGTTCTCGTCGGCGGGCGGCCGTTCACCCTTGTGCGGGAATCGGGTATAGAAGACTCCCGAACCGTCCGCCGCCCACGCCACGCTGCCCCCCGCGGTCGGATATTGCACGCGCGGCACGCGGTTGGTCAGTTCCTTGCCGTCCTTGGTCTCGAAGAAGTGAAGCGTGCCGTCCTCGCTGCCCTTCTCCGACAACGAGACAGCCACGAGCTTGCCGTCAGGCGAGGGAACGTACCAGTCGATGGTCGTCGTGCCGTTGGTATTGAGCTTGTTCGGATCGACGACAATGTTCGTTTCGTCGACGCGGGTCAGGGATCGAGACCAGATGAGCACCGGCTGCTGCTGCGGGGGCTTGAAACGGAGCATGAAGTTGATGCCCGTGCGATAGGAGAGGGCGAAGTAGTTGGCGGAAGCTTCCTCGTAGTAATCCTCCAGTTCGTCGACCAGGCGGGATTGGATTGGCCGGGCATCCAACCACGCCCGCGTGCGGACGTTCTGCCGGGCGGTCCACTCCCGCGTGTCCGCGGCCTTCGCGTCCTCGAGCCACTGGTAATCGTCGGTGACCTTGACACCCTGGTATTCGTTGATAACAGGCTTGCGGGGTGTTCTGACGTCGGTCTGGGCGGCGCCCGCCCCGATGGCCAGAATTGAGCAAAGGGCGAAGGGAAGACTTTGAAGCGGTCTCATGAAACTGGAAACGATTTCCGAGAGTTGAGGGGCTGTCGAATAGAAAGGCAAGTTCATCGTGTCCTGCCGAAGGACAGGCTTCGAGCCTGTTAGCGAACGCCCCGAGGCGTTCGAACCCGGGTTCAACCTGATGACATCCTGCAGCTTGAAGTGGTTACAGCATCATTGCCAGTGGTAACTGCCACAGCGGCAAGTAGGGCAGGCGTCTCGCCTGCCCTGGCCGCGTAGCGGCCAAACGGGAAAGCGCCTTAGGCGCTGGGCAGGCGAGACGCCTGCCCTACTCCAGAAGGCAGACGCCGTCCCGGCCGCGCTTGTGAAGCGCCGTGGGCTTGGTATCTTCACCGCGCATGACCACGGTCGCTTTGCCTCGCTTTATCCAAGTACGCCAGAAATTCCTCCCCTCCGAGCCCGTGGACGTCGTGGGGACATTGGGGCGGGAGTTCGAACGAGTGCGCCCAAAAGTGAAACCGGGAGCACGGGTCGCAGTGGCCGTCGGCAGCCGAGGCATCGCGAATCTGGACAAGTTGATCGGGGCGGTCACCCAGGAATTGCGCCAGGCTGGGGCCGCGCCGTTCATCGTGCCGGCCATGGGCAGCCACGGCGGGGCGACGCCGGAGGGGCAGGTGCGATTGCTCGCTGATTACGGTGTGACCGAGCAGCGAATGGGCGCGCCGATTCGCGCCGCGATGGACGTCGAGCGCCTTGGCGCCACCGCCGACGGCGTCGAAGTGCTCTGGAGCGCGGAGGCTTTCCGCGCCGACGGCGTCGTGGTCGTGAACCGGGTCAAGCCGCACACCGATTTCCATTCCGAAACCCTTGGCAGCGGCCTTCTCAAAATGATGGTCGTAGGACTTGGGAAACGAGCCGGCGCCGCCAACTTTCACGCCGCCGCGATGCGCCTCGGTTATGAGCGGGTGCTGTCGACGGCCGCCCGCGTGGCGCTGGCCACCGCGCCTGTATTGTGCGGCGTTGCGGTCGTCGAGAACCAATTTCACGACACGGCCCGGTTGGAGGTGCTGTTGCCGCATGAAATCGAAGCGCGCGAGCCGGAGTTGTTTCGCGACGCCCGCCGGCTCATGCCCAGGATTCCGTTCGACGACATTGACCTGCTCATCGTCGACCGCCTCGGCAAAAACATCAGCGGCGCCGGCATGGACCCCAACGTGACGGGCCGCGGCATCCACGGCGCCTCGGCGTTGCCGGGCGCTCAGAAGGCCAAGCCGGTGGTCCGCCGGCTCTTCGTGCGCGATCTGACGCCCGAATCGCACGGCAACGCCGTGGGCGTGGGGCTGGCGGACTTCACGACAACGCGGCTCGTGCGAGCGATGGACGAGCGCGTGACGTTCATGAACGCGCTCACGGCCCTCTCCTTGCAGAGCGTGAAAGTGCCGATCCACTTCGAGTCGGATCGCGAGTGCGTCGTCCGCGCGCTGGAGTCGCTGGCCATCGCTGACACGGGCCGGGCCAAGGTCGCGCGAATCACGGACACGTTGAGCCTGGAACGCCTTCAGGCGTCGGAAGCGTTTTTGGACGAAGTTCGTGGGCGAACGGACCTCGAAATAGAGGACAACTGCGAAGATATGAAATTTGACGCGGCGGGCAATCTGGCGGGGTAGCCGCAAAAGGGCTTTCAGCCCTTGAGGTTAGGGTTTCGGATTGCTCACTTGGGCCGAAGCGAAGGCACCTTCGCCTCGCGCGATTCCCAGCGGAAGGGATGGAACTCGAACGCCGCCGGACGACGGCCGGACGGATCGATGCTGGCGGTGAGGTAACCACCGTCCTTGAAGAGCTGGAGTCCCGCGGGTGAAGGGCAGAGCAGAATTTTGAAGTCGGCCCAGTGCCGCGCCTCGCGGAGGGCCGTGCTGAGCCGGCGCGGTGTATGGCCGAAGAATGTGATCCGCGGCATGCCGGACAGCCACCGGGCCTGGCGCATCACCCACTTGGAATGGAGATGGCCGACAATGGTCCGCTCGACCTGCCGCAGCCTGGCCCGCACGCTCTCCTCGCGCCAAAGAAATGGAAGCGCGGAGGGATCGTGGCAGAACAGCAGGATTCGCTCGCCGTCCCGGATTGAGTCGAAGGCGCGGCGCACGGATTCAAGGTGCTGCTCGCGCAGCCGGCGCCATTCGGGCAGTTCCTCCGGCAGCGCCTCGGATTCAAAGACGGCCAGCGCCAGCAGGGTCGAAGTCACCCCGAGGAACACATAATTGCCGACCCGCGATTGCCAGAACGGCTCCAGCGCCAGTTCGCTGGTCGCCCGCGCATAGCTGGCCAGGCGCAAGCCGCCTTCCTTTTGGCCGAGCATCATTTTGCCCAGCTCATGATCGCCGACGACTGCCAGCAGACGCCCGCCGAATGCAGCGCGCAACTTTTGCAAACAGTCGGCCGCGCTTTGGAACGCCGGCTCGTCCATGACTCCCACATAAGCACTATCGCAGGAGTAATCACCGTTGGCCACTACGAGGTGGGCGGTGGCGGCTTCGGCGATGAAGCGATCGAGGAGGTGGTTGTGCGCCCACGGCTCGCGCAGCCAAATCCAGTGGCGTTGCTGCTTCACGAGCCAGCGGCGGAGGGGATTTTGGATGCGATTGAGGAACGTGTGACCCCGCGCGGCTTCAACGGGACTGCCGTAATGAAGGTCGCTGATGATCGCGACGCGAAATGGGTCCGGCAGGCTCATGGCGCACGAAGGCTGAGCGCCACGTTCCCGGCGCAATAGGCGACACGAATTTCACGAATTATCACGAAAGAAGCCATGAGCAACGGAGTATAAGATCATGCGAATTGGAGCGAAGTGACCAGTCAGCGACTACAAAGCATTCGCGCCACTCAACGGTCACTTCAGTTCGCGTCAATTCGTGAAATTCGTGTCTCTTCGTTGCCTCGTCGCGGCTTTGCGGCAAGCTGCGTTTCCAGCCGCCACGCCGCCGAGGCGTCCGCCCCGGCTTTGCGGGCGGCGGCCAGGTCGCGGCCTGCTCCCGTGGAGTCGCCGAGCAACGCCAGCGCCAGGCCCCGATCCAACAGCAACGTCATCTCCGGATGCACCAGGCTGAGGCGCCCGTTGATTTCGGTCACGGCCGCATGGAGGTCGCCGCGGGCGCGGGCCGTTTGGCCGAGCGCCAGGCGGGCGCGGGCGCGGCGGATGAGCCACGAGCTTTGGCAGCGCGATAGAGCAAGCGACGGTTCGATGTGGTCGAGCGCCGTCCGCGCCTGGCCGGCGTCGAGCATCGCGTCGATCCACTCCGCTTCGAGAACGACGCTGCCCGTCTGGTCGAAACCCTGTTTAAGTCCGGCGGCTGCTTCCCGGGCTTTGCCGAGCCGCAGGAGCATTTGGCCGCGGAGCAGGTACCAGTCGGGTTCGGATTCCGGACAGGCCCCGATGGCCCGCTTGCAGTCCTCGGCGGCGGCGGCGAGTTCCCCGCGGTCGGCGTGAACTTCGGCGCGCGCGAGATAGAGCGGGGCGCGGGACGGTTCGTCGCTGGCCGACGATACGGCTTCATTCAATGTCTCCAGGGCAAGGGCAGTCTTTCCCTGCCGGAGCTGGACCCGGCCAAGATCCGCCCGGGCTGTCAGGAAGTCAGGCTGCAAGGCAATCGCCTCGCGCAAGTCGCTGGCCGCCGAATCGAGCGCGCCGAGTTCCCGATATTCCGCGGCGCGCTGCCAGAGCAGTTCCGCGGACCTGCCGTGCTCACGCAGGCGGGCCGTGAGCGACTCGACGACGTGCTCGGGACTGTCATGAGCGGGAGCAGGCATTGGCAGGCACACGGCCAAAAGAAGGCACGCCACGGCGCGCCGACAGTAGTTGCTTAGCGTAGCTGCGACCGTGAGGTCGCGGGACGTGGGCGCAGAACGTCGGGCATCGGCGCCATTTTCATGCCTGATTGGGAATTGAGCCTGCGACCTCACCGTCGCAGTTACTCTCATTAGAAGCCGCCGCCCGCAGTGGGGCAATTCGTAAACCGTAAATCGTAAATCGCAAATCACAGCATCAGTCCTCGACCAGCAGGTACGGGTCGATGAGGAAGTCGGGGCTGTCGAGGGTTTTGTTGTGGCCCTCGATGGCGAGGACGTTTCGACCATTGCGGAGGTATTTCTCGAAATCCTTGAGCGGGTAGTAGGAGTGCTTGTTGGCCTCGTGGGTTTTGATTTGTTGGGCGTCCTTGCCGGCCCCCTTGCCGACGCCCTTGCGGAGCACTTCCTTGCCGTTGAGGTAAGCGATGAAGGCGTCGTCGTAATTGATCATCAGCCCGAGCTCGGCGATGTAGTCGGCTTGCTCGATCTCGAATTCGTGCCGCAAGTAGACGCGCTGGTAGCTGTTTTTCATGTCGTCGAGCACCGTTCGCACCTCGGGATAGGAGTAACCGAATGGCGCCTGGCCTCGATTCCAGCCTTCGGGGACGAAGTTCAGCTCGGTCCACTTCGGGCCGGGATCCTTGCCGCCGACGTAGTCCCACTCCGAGCTTCTCGGGATGGCCGCGATGTAGTCCTCCGGCGGCTCGGCCGCGGGTTCGCCGCTGGGTGACTTGGGCGGCCTCCATGCCTCCGGTTGCCAGGGATTGAGCAGGCGTTCCTGGCGGACGCGGCCGCGCTTGACGACGGCGAACTCGTCGCGCACTTCGGCGAACTTGTTGATCATCGTTCCGCGCAGGGTGTCACCGTTGATGTCAATGATGCACGAGCCGTGCTGCAGGATGATTTTGCGCATGACGGGCATGGTGCCCTTGCGCCCGAGCGTGGTGCCGCCATTGCCGGCGACGACCTGGATGGTGCCGTTGTTGGGCGTAATACCGGCGCTCTTGCGGTAAGGGCCGTCCTTCCTGGGATCGCCCTCGTGGTCCTGGAAGATGAACCCCTCGGCCACCGTCGGCGTCTCGTACGCGCCGTTCATCAACATCGAACGCTCGTAAATGTGCGAATGGCCCGTGAGCACGAGATCGACGCCGTAGGATTCGAGGATGGGCATGATGTGCGTGCGCATCTGGATGAGCTGTGGTTCCCGATCACTATTGTGGCTGCCCTGGGTGTACGGGGGATGGTGGAAGTAGGCGATAATCCAGTCGGCCTTGGCGCGTTGCAGGTCCATTGTCAGCCAGCGGGCCATGATGCCGGTCGGCTTGCGGTCCATATCGTGCGAATCCAGGCAGATGAGATGGACCCGCCCGTAATCGAACGAGTAATACGCCTCCGTGCCCGAGGCCAGGCCGCCGGCTTCGCCGCGGGTTGGCAGCACGTAAGCGTCGTAGTACGGGCCGACCCCGTTGGTGCCTTTGGAAGTGCCGCCTTCGTGGTTGCCCATCGTCGGCCAGCAAACCGTATTGCGCAGGGTCGCATCGTAGGCCTCGAAAAAGCGCGATTGGAACTCCGGGTCGCGGCCGCGGGTGTACGCCATGTCGCCCAGGTGCAGGTAGAAATCGAGCGGCCGATGGTCCCGGGCCACGAACTTGGTCATGGAGTTGTGGACGTTGTATTGCGTCTCGCGGCCGGTGCCCGAATCGCCCACCACCCAGAAGCGCACTGACTTGGCCTGCCCTTTCAGGGGATAAGTCGTGAAATGGCAGCTCGGGTCCCCACCCGCCAATCGAGTTTTGCCGTCGAAAATCGAGTAAAAGTAGCGCGTGTTCGGCGCCAGCCCGATCAGATGCGCCTCATACTGGTAGAGCCCGACGGGCGCGCTGTGCAACCGGGGCAGACGCAGTTCGGGCGCGTTGGCGGCCTGCAGCTTCGCCAACTCCGTCCGGTTCGTCGTGAGCGCGACGCGCGTGACGATGGACGTAGAACCTATCGCGTACTCCGGTTTTCCCGGCAGCCGGCCGAACTGGACGACCGGATCGATCGGTCCTTCCGTCCGCCACACGATGACGATGGAGGTCGGCGTGGCGAGTTGGACATAAGGCGCGCGGGCGAAGTTCTCATTATAGCCCTCTGGCAGTGAGTGGCCCGAGCCACTGCCGCTGGACTGGACGCGCCCCGGAAGACCGCACGCCAGCGCAAGCGCCAGTGTCCGGAGTAGGCGGACCTGAACGTATTTCATCGAACAGCCATATTAACGCAAATCCAGCGTCGTGGTTGAAGTAAAAAAAGGAATACTGATTACTGATTACTGACTCCCGCCCTGGCCGCCGGGTTCAGCCCCGGCGGTTTGTCCTTGAGCGGGCGGAAGTTCCCCTCCTCGCAGCAGCGCACGAATGTCTCGGTCACCCCCTTCAATTCCTCCCAGCGGGCCCGGATTTTGCGCGCTTCCTCCGCCGAGACATCGCTGTCCGCTGCGGCGCTGGCGATGACGGCCAGGAGGTCCGCGAACTCCTGAATGATCTCATTGGTCGCCGGGATGAGGTAGTCGGGATGCGGGTTGTGCATTTTGGGATTGCGGACGAAAAACCCTCCAGCCCGCTCGCAGAGCCACTGCACGAGGCGCGGGTCGTTCGTCGAGCGCAACAGCGCGTCGATGCGGTCCAGCGGATTGCTCGAGCCGCTGCCCGCGGCGTTGTCGGGGGGCTCGGCCCATTTGTAGATGAGCGACAACGACAGCCCGAGGTCGCTCGACACCTGTTTGGGGCTGGTCCGCTGAAAGACTTCGCGCAGCAATTCATGCGATTGCATGGTATGAACATGCGGAGGGCCGGCGGGCTTGGCAAGCGGGAAGCCGCACGGCTGAATTCCATCCATTTCTTGCCAACCACGAATGTACGCAGCGCGGCTGACGCCGCAACCAAACAGATGATTGCCGCAACAGAACGCAGAGATCGCAAAGACGTAAACAATTGCTTTTGCGTTCTTTGTGTTCTTTCGCGGCAAAAATTCGCGCAGGTGAGCAAAATTTTTCGCGATCGCAGTACGAATCCACCCAGCGTGGCGAAGCCGCAACCACTTTGGAGTGCGTGGACTTGTCCGCGCTTTCGGCAGGCGACTTGTCGCCATCGAATGCGGGAAGGCGTCCAACCCTCGCGGGCCGCTGGACGCGGCCCTGCTTTGGCGACAAGTCGCCAAAGCGCCAAAAGCGGTGACAAGTCACCGCACTCCTCCCATCATCCCGGCGCATGAACGCGGCCGAGAAAGTGATTCCGTGGGACAAACTGGCGGCCTGGCGCGCCGCATTGCGCGCGGCGGGGCGAAAGCTGGTCGCCACCAACGGCTGCTTCGACCTGCTCCATCGCGGCCATGTCGCGTATCTCCAATCCGCGCGCCAGGAGGGCGACGCGCTGCTCGTCGGTCTCAACGCCGACGCCAGCGTGCGCAACCTCAAAGGCCCCGGCCGCCCGATCCATTTCGAGGACGACCGCGCGTTCGTGCTCGCCGCGCTGGCGTGCGTGGACGGCGTTTGCATCTTTCGCGAGCCGACGGCGATGCAGTTCCTTGAATTGGTCCGGCCCGACGTTTACGCCAAGGGCGGGGACTACACGATCGACACCATCAACCAGGACGAACGCCGCCTCGTCGAACGGTTGGGTGGCAAAGTCATCGTCCTGCCCGGGGTGCCGGGGCAATCGACGACGGCGTTGCTGGAGAAGATCTCGAAGCTCTGAGGCGTTGGCCACCGCCAGGGAGCAGTCGATGTTCGCCGCATTCATCACCACCATTCTATTTTCGATCTCCGCCGTCTGCGGCAATCGGGCGGCGAAGCTGCTCGGCGGGACTGAGGCGTATTTCTGGCGGCTTGTCATCGCCGCGGCCGTCCTGGCCCTTAACTCGCACGCGTTCGGGGCCGGACTCGGTGGAGCGGCGTTCGTCACTTTCTTCATCAGCGGCTGCATCGGATTTGGCGTGGGGGACCAGGCGCTATTCCAAACGCTCCCGCGTCTCGGTTCGCGGCATTCAGTGATGCTAACGCTTTGCTTCTCCTTGCCGATGGCGGCGCTACTGGAATGGCTCTGGTTCGGGACAAGCCTTTCGGCCGCGGAGATACTTTGCAGCAATTGCTTAGCAACATAGTCCTGTGACGGAACTACTAGCCAAAAACTAATTCGTTGCAATTTGGTATTGATGGATAATACTAAATCTGCATTGGTTAGTAGATGACTGATAGTTGATCCGCCATGAGAATCCCAGAGAAACCGCCCTCATTCCTGAATAGAGCTTCGTGAGCGGAACAGGTCAAGCGCCGTGGCCAGCGCCAGGGTCTGCTCACTTCGGTCCTTGAGATTTTTCAGCCGCGCCGTGATTGCGCCGTCGGCCGCGCGCTCCAGCCGGCAGGTGAACGAGGCATTCAGCTCGATGGCGCGCTTGAACTGCTTGTCCGGCTTGAGCGGCGTGAAGCTGTAATCCACCGCGCAACCCGCCGTCCGCAATTCCTCGATAAATTTTAGCGTCTCCCCGCGCAGCGATTCGTCCTCGACGAGCACAAAGGCATCGATGCCCGCGTCGAACTTTGGGAGCAGCCCGCGGGCCTTGAGCAATTCGCACAGCACCACGTCGCCCATGCCGAAGCCCAGCGCCGGCAGGTCCACTTTGCCGCCGCTCATGAGCTTGACGAGATTGTCGTAGCGTCCGCCGCCGGCGATCGCACGGAATTGGCCCTTGCGGTCGAACGCTTCGAACACGACTCCCGTGTAATACGCCAGCCCGCGAATGACGTTGTAGTCGATCTTCACGAAACCGCCCAACCCGCGGGCGGCGAGGTTTTTCAGCACCGCCTCAAGCTCCGGCGCCGGCTGGCTCGCGGCGATGAAATCGCGGACTTCTTCCAGCTTGAAACCCAGCTTGCCGAGCTTGTCGCGGCTCACGGCTTCCTCCTCGCGCTCGAGTTTGTCGATGGCCTGGTAGAATTCATACGCCCGCTCAGCGTCCGTGCAGCGGGCCGAGAAAAATCGCGCCCACGCCTGCCGGCTCGAGAGGCGGATCACGAAATCCTCCTCAGTCAGCTTGAGGGCGCGCAGCGAATCGATGAGCAGGGCGATGATCTCCGCGTCAGCCGCAGGGTCGGTCTCGCCGAGGATGTCGGCGTTGAACTGGAAGTGTTCGCGGAGGCGTCCTTTCTGCGCGCGCTCGTAGCGGAAGAGCTGCGGGATGGCGAACCACTTGATGGGCTTCTTGTAATTGCGCTCGTGGGCCGCGACCATGCGGGCCAGCGTGGGAGTCATCTCGGGGCGCAACGCCACCGCGCGCTCGCCTTTGTCCGTGAAGTTGTAGAGCTGGCCGACGATTTCCGCGCCGCTCTTGCGCGTGAACAGTTCGAGTGATTCGAGCGGCGGCCCGTCGTATTCGCGGAAGCCGTAACGGCGGGCGGTGCGCCGCCAGGCGTCGAAGATGTATTGGCGGGCGTCGGCGCTCCACACGTCGGAGTGGGGGAGCGGCTCGGGATAAAAATCGCGGAAGGCAGGAAGACGTTCCACTTGGAAACTCAAGGATGCTCGCCCTCGCCCTTTTGCTTTTCCTCCTCGGCAGCCTGCGCGGCGGCGGCGGCGGCGACCTGTTCAGAGGTCAGCTTGATGACTTCCTCGCGCATTTCCTTGCCGGGCTTGAACTTCACGACGGCCCGCTCGGGGATGGGCACGTCGGTTTCGGGCGCGTTCGGGTTTCGGCCTACGCGGGCTTTGCGCACTTTCACCTCGAAGACGCCGAAGTTGCGCAGTTCCACTTTGCGCCCTTTGGCGACGGATTCGGAGATGTAGTCCAACGTTTTCTGGATTACATCGAGCACTTGCTGCTGGACGAGGCCGGTTTCGTTGCTGATGCGGATGACGAGGTCGCGCTTGGTCATAGATGACTGGGTTGCGGGTTATTGCCCAACGACTTAACCAACGGCTTCAGCATGGCCTTCGCCGCCGGGAGCGTCAAGCTGGTAATTGCCAATGAGTTCCGCGTGGGCGCATCATGGAAGTACGCCCACGGTCGAGGTCGCGCCGGGAAAGTAGGGCAGGCGTCTCGCCTGCCCAGCCGCGCCGGAAGGCGCGGCATTCGCACCACCAGGGCCTCGCTTCCGCTCGGCCGGGCAGGCGAGACGCCTGCCCTACGTTGGTGGTACGGGCAAGATGAGCCGGGTCCGCGCGGAACTACGCAATGTCGAGTGATGGGCGCCGGGCTCGGCGTGCGCGGAGCGACACGCCCTGCCATTTATGAGATGGCTTCCAGCAAGCTTGCACAAGGCGGGAAGGCCCTGTGGCGCTATGTAATCTCGTAACTTCGTAACGCTTGCGACTTGCTCGCCGATGCGGAAACTCAGGGTGTCAAGATGGGCAGGCCGTTGCGCTACAACATCAACGAGGAATATCCGTGGCGAGGTGTCCACTCCAAAGCCGTAAACCATTGCAAGGGCGCCAAAATTCCTCTCACTCACAAGGCCAGCGAAATCCGTTTTACTCTCGATGTGCGCGCGTTCAATGACGGCGGCGGCTTCATCGCCCGGTTTTCCCGGAACTGATCATGCGCCGCCTCATTCGCCTGAAACTCGGGAAGCCCCGAATGGCGGCGGTCTCGATCTGCGTCCGAATTCGTCCGCAGTGCACTTTCAAACTTTGCAATTCTCTTGACACAGCGCTTGCCAGCGGCTATTCGGGGTAGTGTAGTAGGGCAACAAGGAAATCGAATTGCAGCCATGTCACCTCGAAAACTGGTCAGCTCGTTTCTCAGTATCTCATTCGCTTCAACCGTCGCATCGGTCTCGGCTCAGCAGAACGCATGGGGAGATTACTCACACACCAGTTTGGATCCCGATGGCAACACAATCTGGACGATTCAAGAGTACGCAGAGACTCGATTTACTAGCGGCCATAATGCATTTGGAACGTGGATAGTTGCCGTGACACGTCTTTGATGAATTCTTCAGGCACTACGCTTATGATAAAACTTAAACTCAGGCAATCAATCAGGTTTCGGATTTTGCTAGTCAGTGCGCTTTATCCCTTGGTCAGTGCTTTAGGCGGGGAGAGCAATCAGTCTCCCGAGGTTGCTATTGTATGGCCGCGCAACGGAGATCAGTTTGCTGCGGGCATCGGCATCAAGATCAAGGCAGATGCCTCGTCCAATGCGGGAGCCTCTGTTACGCAGGTGCAGTTCTTCGCGGAGACGGACTTGATCGGAACTGTAACCAATGCTCCTTTCAACTTGGTGTGGCAGGTATATTTGCCCGGCGTTGATCGCGGCTACTTTGACCTGAGAGCAGTGGCAGTGGACAGTTTGGGAAGGAGGGCGGAGTCTGCGGCGGTGAGCTTCTTTTATTCGAGCACCCGCCCCTTACTTAGTGTTGTTGAAATGCTTTCTCCTCGCAACGGTTCCATCTTTGCCGCGCCGGCGACCTTTGTCTTCAGCGCCGAAGTCCTGGCGAGCGGAGGAGACGCCGGCCCCGTGGAGTTTTTCGTGGACGATAATTCTGTAGGCGTGGCCAGCGGGTCCAAGTTCCTAAGGGCGACAAATCCGCCCGTATCTGTTGTGGTCCACAATTTGGCGGAAGGAGAGCACAGGCTCCAAGTGAAGTATCTTGGGGGAGAGCTTTGCTACTGCGACTGGATTACAAACAAGATTCGCGTCGTGCGTCTGGAGATGCGTTCTCCCCGGCTGACCCCGGAGGCGCAGTTTCAATGCGAAGTCGTCACGTCGCTCCCGGGCATAAAGACCATCGTTCAAGTGTCTCCAGATCTGGTTGCCTGGTCGCCGGTCACCACCAATCAACCGCCCGGCACGACCTTCACTTTTACGGACTCCCATGCAGCCACCAACGCCCAACAGTTCTACCGGGTGGCTTTGCCTCCTCCATAGAGTTTGACTAGCCGCAGGGAGATGGGGCAGATCGTGCAAGCACCACCAACGTAGGGCAGGCGTCTCGCCTGCCCAGTCGAGCGGAGCGAGGCGTTGCCGCCATGAACGCCGCGGCCTTCGGCGCGGCCGAGGGTCGCTTCGCCAGCATCAAGACGGACATGGACGGTCAGCCGCGGGCGGAGCGCCCGGATGTGGGAGCCGACCAACTCTCGAAAGCTCCTGTCATCAATCGTCCACTGAGCGCCGCCGATGTCGGCCCCTCGTGGATGAATCGCGCGGCGGATGAATAGGGCCTGTTGCCCAAACGGTGTGCGATCAGGAGTGGTAGGGCGCGTCGCTCCGCGCCCGCCGCGGGTACGTTGAAAGCCACGGGCTTTCGCAAGCTGGTCTCGCCTTCTCGGCGCGCGCGGAGCGACGCGCCCTGCCTGCGGCGATTTGGGAAAGAGGCCCAATGGAATGGCCCGCAAGCCCTTTTTTGTTCACAAACGGCGCGGCCCGGTGCCAGGGCGGATTCAAGAACCGGCCGATGCAGGAGCGCGGACCGCTTTGTCCGCGCGAATTTGAGATAATGCCAAAAGAGACGCGGACAAAGCTGTCCGCGCTCCTTGCTTGAACTCGCCCGGCGAACGGCTTCGCCGGGCGTGTTTCGTCTTGCGGGCGTCGCCTTGCTGTCTACAACATCCGGGCGGCCAGCTTCATTCATCATTCGTCATTCATTATTTGCCACTCCATGAACCCCGTGGCCCTCATTACCGGCGGTTCGCGAGGCATTGGTCGCGGCATTGCGCTCGAACTCGCGCGGCTGGGCTACGATCTTGTCCTCAATTACGCCGGGAACGCCGACGCGGCACGGGCGACCGCCGCCGATTGCGTGGCTGCCGCCAAGAGCGCAGAAAAGGCCATTCGCGCCGAGCCGGAAAAGGCCGACGTCGGCGCCGCCGCCGAGCGACGCCGGTTGGTCGATTTTACGCGCGACACTTTCGACCGGCTCGATCTGCTCGTGAACAACGCTGGCATCACTTCCATCGGCCGGGCGGACATTCTGGAGGCGACGGAGGAGAACTTTGACAAGCTGATGGCCGTGAATCTCAAAGGCCCTTACTTCCTTACCCAGCTTGCGGCCCGCTGGATGATCGAGCAGGCGGGCCGCCGCCGGGGCAACGACGAGGAGGCGCCGCGGCGCGCGTCTCCTTCCTCTCGCGCCGGCGATTACCGCCCGAAGATCATCACGATCTCCTCCATCAGTTCCTACGCCGCCTCGACGAACCGCGGCGACTACTGCCTAGCCAAAGCCGCGCTGGCCATGATGACGAAACTCTACGCCGCGCGCCTGGCGCCGCACGGAATCCTCGTTTACGAGATTTGCCCCGGCGTCATTGCCTCCGATATGACCGCGCCGGTGAAGGAGAAATACGACAAGCTGATTGCCGAGGGCCTCACGCCGATCCAGCGCTGGGGCGCACCCGAAGACGTCGGCAAGGCCGTCGCCGCCATCGCGTTGGACCTGCTCCCGTTCAGCACGGGCGAAGTGATCAACGTGGATGGAGGGTTTCATCTGCGCAGGCTGTAGGAATTTGTTCCAATGGAATCCGACGGACAACAAACGGAAGCGCAAGTCCAACGGGTGGCGCCTCAGTTTTTCACGGGTCAGCTCGATCCGGTGCCGATTTCGATCCGCTACAAACTGGCCATGTTCGCTGTCGCGGTCGGCATGGGATTGCTCCCTTTGCTTTATCTGGCGCTGCTCGGGATTGTGGCCTTCGGCATTTATCTCTACGCGACCTCGGCGACCGATTTTTTCTTTCCGGAGTTTGGCGGCCGGCGGCACTCTTTTGGACCCTTGTTGTTGCTTTACGTGACTCCGATCCTGATCGGGATCGTTCTTCTGGTGTTCCTCATCAAGCCGCTTTTTGTTCGCTGGCGGATGCTGGCCCTCACGATTCCGCTGAGCCACACGGATCATCCGGACCTGTTCGCGTTCATCGGGCAGCTTTGCCAGCGGATGGGAGCGCCAATCCCAAGCCGGATAGACGCGACGTTCGAGCCGGGCGCGCACGTCGGTTATCGCGCCGGCATCGGCAGCTTTTTCAGCAACGACATCGTGCTGACCTTCGGCCTGCCGCTGGCGGCGGGGCTGAACTGCCAGGAATTCGCCGGGGTTCTCGCGCACGAACTGGGTCATTGCACGCAGCACAACGCCATGCGTTGCTCGTACCTCATCGAACGCACCACCCACTGGCTTTCCCGCGTCGTGTACGAGCGCGACGAGATGGACGTCGATCTCATCCAGACCACGCAGGAGAGTTCGTCCGGACTCGTCGTCGGGCTGGTCTCCCAGCTTTTTGTCGCCGTGGCGCGCGGAATCCTCTGGCTCTTCATGAACGCGGGGCATTGGGTGGCTTCCTTCATGTCGCGGCAGATGGAATTTCACGCGGACGCCTGGGCCGTGTCGGTGGCCGGTTCCGAGGGATTCGTCCGTATGTATCGCCGCATTGAGATGCTCGCGGCCAGCACGCAGCACGTGCTGGCGCCGTTGAAGCGGCGGCGGGGCGTGAAACTGCCGGACGACCTGAGCACGCTCATCGCGGTGCAGGCGGCCCAGCTCGCGGGCGAAACGCAGGGGCGCATCCTCGAAACGGCCACGCGCAGGAAAACGCACTGGGCCGACAGCCATCCGTCCGCCGCGGAACGGTTCGCTCGCGCGCAACAGTCTGCACAGCCAGGTGTCATCGGCGATCTGCGTCCGGCCACCGTTTTGTTTGGCGATTTTGGAGCGTTTTCGCGTGAGGCGACGCGCGCCGTCTACCAATTCATGTTGGACGCGGAACTCTCCGAGGATGAGCTCTTCAAGGTCGAGACGCCGAACACCGCGCCACCCGACACCGGCGCGGAGGAGGCGCTAATCAAGGAATACTTCCGCGGACTGGGCTCGCTGCTCAGTCCGATCCTCATTGAGGAGAAGCAGGGCTTGAAGCGCGGGCTCCCTTCCACATGGCGTCAGCAGCATGCCGAAGCGCGCGCCGCGCTGGATCGGATTGATTTCATTCAACTCCGCGAGGAATTGAAGCGAAATGACGCTCAGTGCCTCCAGGCCCTTCAGGCTGCCGCGATGCTCCAAGCGGGCGTGACGCCGAGTCCGGAAGCGTTTCCGCTTGTGCCGATGGACGCAGTGGGCATTGAGTCCTCGCAGGGGCGTGCCGAGTTGACACGGGCAGAACTCGCGCGGGCGCTCGAGCCTTTGATTCAGTTGAGCCGCGGGCGGCTGCTGACGGCGCTGAATCTGCTGCGCACGCCGGAAGTCTCCAGGCGCGTGGCGGATTCGCAGGCGTTGCAGGACGAGATTGATTCTTTGCTGCACGTGCTTGGAAAAGTCGGGTCGGCCTTTCCGGCGATCATGGAATTGCGAAAAGAATTTGGGGTCTTGCAGGCGCTCCTGGCGATTCGCGACGGGTTCGCTGACCCCACCGCTGCCGGCGCCGCGCTGGCGGCCTCCGGGGAGCGCGCCCGCGGCTGGATAGCGCAGATTCAGCAGTCGCTCGGCGCGGCCAGTTATCCGTTCCCGCACCCGCGAGGGCTTGTCAGCCTCGTCGACTACTCGAAGACAAGAAACTTTCACGCCGACCCGATCGTGATGACTCAGATGGAAGCGGAGAGTCACCTGGTGATGCTTTTTGCGCTTTACCATCGTGTGCTGGCTCGTCTGGTGGAAATCGCCCGGCTTATTGAGGATCAACTCGATTGCGGCGCCACGATTGTGCGATCCTGAACCCCAGACTCAGAATGTCCCTCAAGATTGACTCCACACTGACCGCAAAAAAGCTTCTGCCGCGGCTCGAAAGGATGTTCAACCTGTCCGGGGAGAAAATCCTCAGCATCGAAAAAAGTTGGAAGCCGGAGCAGGGAACACCTGTGTTCACGGTCAAGGGCCGTTACACGTCGCGCGGCTGGACGGAGTGGACGCAAGGCTTCCAGTTCGGATCGGCGCTGCTGCAATTCGACGCGACGGGCGACGAGAAGTTCCTGGAGATGGGCCGGCGCAACACCATTGAGCGCATGGCCACGCACGTCTCGCACGTCGGCGTGCATGACCACGGCTTCAACAATATCTCGACCTACGGGAACCTCCTGCGCCTGATGCACGACGGTAAGATCGAGTGGAACGACCGCGAAAAGGATTTCTATGAGCTGGCTCTCAAGGTCAGCGGCGCGGTGCAGGCGGCGCGGTGGACGAGTTTGGATACACGTAAAGGCTTCATTTTTTCATTCAACGGGCCGCATTCATTGTTTATCGACACGATGCGGACACTGCGCGTACTGGCTGTTTCTCATCAACTCGGCCATGCGCTGATGGGAGAGCAAGACCGGCGGATCTCGCTTCTGACTCGCCTGCTGGAGCATTGCGCCACCACCACTCGGCACGCGATCTACTACGGGAGAGGCCGCGATGCATTCGATGTGCGTGGCCGGGTAGCCCACGAATCCATCTTCAATATCAATGACGGCAGCTACCGCTGCCCGAACTCTCAGCAAGGTTACTCTCCTTTCAGCACCTGGACGCGCGGTCTGACGTGGGCCATCCTTGGTTTTTCAGAGGAGCTGGAATTTCTGAACACGCTGGCCGGCGAGGAGATTAACTATGCTCTCTCTCCCACTTGGATTGTCGACACCATAAAAGCCATCAGCAAGCCAGGTCAGGCACGCAGGTGGCGGTCGCTTCGGAATTCATTGCGCGAGAACGCCCAATCCATCGTTCGGCAGGTGATTAACTCCATGCTCGCTGCCGCCGCAGCCACCGCCGACTTCTACCTCGCCCACTGCAGCGCCGACGGCATCCCGATGTGGGACACCGGCGCGCCAAACCTTCACCGCCTGCCTGCCCGCTACCTGGACAAGCCCGCCGACCCGTTCAACAAATGGGAGCCGGTGGACAGTTCGGCAGCTGCCATCGCCGCGCAGGGACTGATTCGTCTCGGCAATTACCTTCACGCAACACGCAACACGCAACACGCCGCCCGCTACCGCCGGGCCGGTCTCACGATCACGCGCACGCTGCTCGAAGAGCCTTACCTCTCGACGAACCCAAGGCACCAGGGCTTGCTGCTGCACTCGGTCTATCATCGCCCCAACGGCTGGGATTACATCGCGCCGGGCCAAAAGGTGCCCAACGGCGAAAGCTCCATGTGGGGAGACTACCACCTGCGCGAACTGGCGCTGATGCTCCTTCGCGAAGCCCGCGGCGAACCGTATCTGACGTTTTTCGGCTGCGTGCCACGAGCCAGGTCATCGCCCTGACAACAGGAGCGCGGACAGCCTTGTCCGCGCGATCCGAGGCAAGCGGCTTCGCGCGAAAAGTGGTACCCGTTCAGTGTAGCTGCGACCGGGAGGTCGCGGGCTGAATTATCAAACGGGAACGAAATCGGTGCCGACGACAACTTCCAGCGTCGGCTCGCGCGACCTCACGGTCGCAGCTACGCTTATCACATGCGCACCAGTTGGCGTACGCGAGCCGCGGGCAACGTGGTCTCGCGGACATGGCTGTCCGCGCTCCTATCGCTCACCCTGTCGGTGTTCGGCAATAAGCCGCCGTCCCTTCCCGACAAAAAGCGAACCGCCCCCACACAGGAGCAGGCCATTCGAAAACGCTTCGCTCCGGAAAACGGCTACTTGTCTTTGGGCGGTGTGGGAGGGACAACGCGGGCGCCGCCTTCCTTCTCCAGTTCGACGTCCAGGCTGGGATCGTGCCTGACCGGCGGCGGTGATTTTGTCACGAGCACCTCGGCGCCCTTGCGGCTGGCGGCAGCGTATACGCCCTGAGCCGCCCAAGCGAGGCGCCGATTGACTGACTCCTCCTCCTTCAGCAGCGCGACCTGCGCGCGCAGGACGGCCAGGTCGTTGAATTGCCGGACCAATTCAGCCTTGTCCGTCTGGAGTCGGGCCAGCTCCTTCGTTAGATAAGAGCGGTCGCCCTCGGAAGCGGCCAGCTTGCGTTTGGTTTCGCTGATTTGGTCGTCGAGCGTGTTAATCTGCCCGGCCAGCTCATTGAGCTTCTTGTTCATGTCGTTCTTCTCGGCTTCCAGTGCCGAGATGCGGGCGCCCTTCGACTCCGCGTCGGCCTGGGCGGTCTTCAGGTCGGTCTGGACGGCATCAAGCCGGGTGCTGACCTGATTCAGGCTGTTGGAGGTGGCCGTGAGTTCGCTTGAGCGTTGGTCGAGGTTCTGCTGAAGGAATGTGCCGAGCTTCTCCTGTTCGGTCAGTTTAGTGCGGGTTTCCGTCAGTGAATTGGTCGCGATGTTGAGTTCGGCCTGGGTGGTAATGAGTTGTGTCTGGATCTTGGTGCGGTGGAACGCCAGCGTGCCGGCCAAGCCGACGCACGCAATGGCCAGTATAATGACCAGTGATTTCATAGTTTCAGTTGGACTTCGATCTGGAGGGCCCGGTACCACGAATCCTCAATCCCTGAGGTCGCGGAAGGTTCATGGAACCACCGTGCCCTGCCGTCTACTGCGACTCGTTGACGGCCTTGCACCTGTTATTCTCGACAAGAAACAAATTATTTCAACCGGAATCTTTTGAGGCTGAAATCACTGGGCGCATCCAATTTTCTGGGCAGGTCAGGCCAAACGAACTGCCT
>Ga0137374_10000654_pt1 | contig 36044 bp, 23 predicted proteins | sample SagtaG_20_FD_104811 | JGI IMG/M metagenome (GOLD analysis project Ga0137374, IMG submission 104811) | Vadose zone soil microbial communities from Sagehorn Ranch, Mendocino, California, USA - Sage1_R_100_16 metaG | ecosystem: Environmental > Terrestrial > Soil > Vadose zone | place: USA... | reverse complement strand
TTCAAGCGCGGGATACGGCGCCAGCGCGACGTCGAACTGGCGGATGACGGCCGGCACTTCGTCGTGCGGCAGCGCGCCGGCGAAGACGGCTTGCTCCCGCAAGCCGCGCTCGGTCAGGCCGCGCGCCAATCCTTCGCGCAGCGGACCGTCTCCGGCAATGACGAGTCGAGCGCCAGGATGTGCAGCCGAAACGCGCGCGAGAATCTCAGGCAGCGTTTCGATCCCGTGCCAGGGCCGCAGTCCGCCGACGAAACCGAGCACGGGGCCTTCGCCGAGGCCGAGCCGGGCGCGCAGCGCCGCATCGGGCGGCGCGGGGTGAAATAAGTCCGTGTTCACGCCGTTCGGGATGACGTGGACCTTCGCCGGGTCGATGCCAAGGTCGAGAACGTGGTCGCGGAGCGGAGCGGAGACCGCGAGAACGGCATCGGCCTGGCCCAGCGCCCAGCGCTCGGCCTGCGCGCCGAGATCGCCGAGGCCGTTGCCGCGATAGGCAGTCTGCTCGACGGCGAGCGGCGCGTTGAGTTCGACGAGCAGCGGGACGCGGAGCGCCTTCGCCACGGCCGCGCCGGCGGTGCCGTAGAGCGCGGCGCGCTCGTAGATGAAGTCGGGGGAATCCTTGTGGAGCCGGGCGATCAGTTCCGCTTCGAGTTCCTGATTGTGGAGAATCCGGCGCAATTCGCCGGGCAGCGAACTGTCGAGGCCGAGCTGCTGCGTGAAGTTCCGGACGTGCTGCGAGGCCGTCTGCGCGCTGGCCGCGAGGCGAACGTGCAGGAGGTTCGCCTCGACTTCGGCGGGCTTCTCCCACGGCGACTTGTTGAGCACGGGCGCGGCGAGCACGACGTGGTGTCCCGCCCGCGCGAACGCGCCGACCATCTCGCGGACATGAATCGACGCGCCCTTGCGGCCGAGCACCGGGATGCCGGAGTCGGAGCAGAGGTAGAGAATTTTCATGAGTTCGCCTCCACCGGCAGCGGCGCTGGGCGTGGCTCCGAGACGTTTTGCAACCGCGAGAGCGCGGCGTAGCGCCCGTTGGCTTTCATCAACTCCGCGTGTGTGCCATGCTCGACGATGCGGCCGTGTTCGAGATGGAGAATCAAGTTCGCCCGCGCGGCGTGGCGAAGGTCGTGCGTGATCAGGAAGGTGGTGCGCCCGTGGTAAACATTCTCGAGTGCGTCGAGCACGGCGCGTTCGCTGCGCTTGTCCAGGCCGGTGGTCGGCTCGTCGAGAACGAGGATGGGCGCGCGGCGGATGGCCGCGCGGGCGATGGCGATGCGCTGGCGCTGGCCGTGCGAGAGCGTCACGCCACGCTCGCCAACAAGCGTGTCGTAGCCCTGCGGCAGGGCGGTGATGAAGTCGTGCGCGTGGGCGAGGCGGGCCGCGGCTTCAACTTCTTCATCGCTCACGCCCGGCGCGGCGCACGCGATGTTGTCGCGGACGGTGCCGGCGAAGAGAAGATTATCCTGCAACACGACGCTGACCTGGCTGCGGACGGATTCGAGCGTGAACTGCCGGATGTCTTCGCCGTCAACGAGGACGCGCCCGCGCTGCGGCTCGTAAAGCCGAAGCAGCAGGCTGACCAGTGTGGACTTGCCCGCGCCAGACGGGCCGACCAGCGCGACGTGCCAGCCGGGCTGCACCTCCAGACTGATCTCGTCGAGCACATCGGAGTTGCCTTCGTACGCGAAGCCCACGCCCTGAAACTCCACGCGGCCCGCAAACGCGGGCGCGCGGCGCGCGCCGGCGGCGTCGCGCACGTCGGGCACGCGCTCCAGCAAGTCGATCACGCGCTCGCCGGCGGCGGAGGCTTTGGCGAGGCGGCCGGTGTATTTCGTGAAGTCCTGGATCGGGCGGTAGGCGCTCTTGAGGTAGGCGAGGAAGACCAGCAGATCGCCGGAGGTGACTTCGCCGCGCAGCACGAGCTTTACGCCGTACCAGAGCACGAGCGCGGTGGCGATGCCGATGAGGACATCGACCGTGCGTTCAAGCGCGGCGGACAGGCGTTTGCCCTTCACGTCCTGCTTGAGGTTGCGCTCGCTCTCGCTGGCGAACGTGGCGGCGAATTTCTCTTCGAGCGACAGAGCCTGCACGGTGCGGATGGCGCCGATGGATTCGGCGGCGGTGGCGGCCATGGCGCCCTCCTGGCGGCGCTGCTTCTTTGCCACTTCGCTGATCCGGCGCGTGAGAGTGACGGTGCGGAGCCAGAACAGCGGCAGCACGGACAGGGCGAGAAGCGCGAGCTTCCAGTTCATTGCAAACATGAGCGCGGCCATGCCGGCGACAACGAGCGACTTGGCGACGAGCGGCAGCAGCGCGGTAACGGCCACGTCCTGCAACATGCCGACGTCATTGATGACGCGCATGACGAGGTCCCCGGTGCGGGCGCTGCTGTGGAAGGAGAGCGAAAGGTACTGCACGTGTCGGAACAGGCGTTCGCGCACCTTGCGCAGAACGCGCGTGCCAATTTTGGCGAAGCCGATGGTTTGCCAGTAGGCGGCGAGGGCGCGCAGTCCGGTGATGACGACGACGGCGACGGCGGCGAGCGCCAGAAGCGTCATGGGATCGAATTGATCCAGTGAAGGAATCGGTGACGAACGGCTGGACCTGGTGTGGAGGATGCGGTCGAAGACGAATTTCAGCGGCCACGGTTCGAGCAATCGTAGGCCAACTTCGGCGAAGAGCGCGAGCATCGAGCCGGCGATGAGGCCGCGGTGCTGCCGGACGTACGGCCAGAAATAACGCGAGATGCGGCCGAGCCCGGGGAGGTTGTCCGGCGTTTCAGCAGGTGGCGGCATGGCTACAGGACTGTAGCCGCGACTTGCTTGCGCGTCGAGGAGCCGCCGCCGGCGAGGGCGATCAATTCTTGCGCGGCGGTGTGGGCGCCATCGAAGTTGAGCGAGGCTTCGACGAGTTCGCGCACGACAGGCCGCGGCATGGCGAAGCTGGCGCGGATGGCGGCGGCAAGGGATTCGGCATTCAGGTCGCGCGGATGGAGCAGTTGAAGGATGCCGAGTTGCTCAAATGCCCTGGCCCGGATCAGTTGCTCGGAACGCGGTGCGACGCGCGGCACGCAGACGGCGGGAACGGCGTGCTTCACCGCTTCGACCAGCGTGTTGTAGCCGCCCATGCAGACCAGCGCGTCGAGCGAATCGAACAGCGCGGGCAGGCGCGGAATGAACGTGCGCAGGATGACCTTCGCCTCGGCGGCGCGCGAGTGGAGCGCGCACAGTTCGTCGTCGGGCGTCATCGGTCCGGCGATGGCGATGCCCTGCCACGGCGCGCCAGCCGAGGCGGCGATGAAGTTTTCGAGCAGGGCGAAGCCGTCTTCACCGCCGCCGGCGGTGGCGAGCACGACGGGAGGCGCGCCGCCGGCACGGGAGACCTCCGCCGGCATTTCGTTCATGAAGCCGGCGGGGTCATGGTTGATCACGTAGCCGCAAAATACGGCGCGCTGGGCCACGGCGGGCGGCAAGGCGTACGCGGCGATGGGATCGAATACCGCCCGGTCGCCATACACGAAGACGCGGTCGTAAACCTGGCCGATGCGGTCCTGAAGCCCGTGCTCGGCCCACTCGCGGCGGACGACCGCCGGTTCGTCGAGGATGTCTCGCAGGCCGAGCACAGTGCGTCCGCCGTATTGCTTGAGCGCCACGAGGCCGGGGCGGAATTCGCCGCGGGCGCCGAAGGGATGTTTGTCCACCAGCACGACGTTGGGCTGGAAGGATTTGACCGTGGCTTCGAGAATGGAGGCGCGCAGGTCGCGAATGTCGTCGGTGGGAATGGGCAACCGGCGCGAGAGGTATTCGTCGTTGGCGGACTTGCGGAGGCCGGGCAGCTTGAGCACCTCGACGCGCGGCGGGAGGCCGAGGCGATGCGCGTCGTCCGTGCCGCTGGCCAGGAGCACTGAGGCGCGTGGGCACAGCTCGACGAGCGCGGCGGCGATGGCGAGGTTGCGGCGCGTGTGGCCGAGGCCCATGCCGTCGTGCGAGTAGAAAAGGAAGCGCGGATCGTCGATGTGTGCGGAGTTCGCGCTCATGGTCATTCGGATTTGCCGCTGGGCAGCTCCTTCGAGTTGGCGGCAGTGACGATTTGCCAGCGCTGGTCGAACCATTCCTGCGGCGTGCGTGGCGTGCCTTGGACCGGGTTGGGAAACTGGAACCGGGACACGATGGCGGTCTGAAGAATCTTTTGCTCGAAGGGTTTCTTCAACTTGTCCGCGGCGCGGGCTTCGGCGATGAGCTTCGGCGTGGTCTTCAACTCGGCGAGTTCATTCGTCGAAAGCGCCGGCGCGCCGAGGAAGGAGACGTAGAGGTCGGCGCCCGGCGTCTTGTTCACGATGCGGACGAAGCGGCGTCCCGACAAGCCGGAGCCAAAGGAGTACTTGGGCTTGTCGTCCGTTTCGAGCTTGTAGGTTTTTTGCAACGCGATCTTCGGATGAGGTTTCAGGGAGCGCTCGAACTCGTCGAGCTGCGCCTTCAGCTCCGGCTCGCCAGCCAGTTCGATGGCGATGACGACAACCTTGCCGGTGCCGTTGAGGAGCTTGACGGTTTCTTCGGCCATCGCGCGCGCAACGGCATGGTGCAGGGCGAGATTGAACTTCGGCGCGGCGAACTGCGTGCGCCAGATGGAGAATCCAGCTCCGGCGATCAGCGTCAGGCAGAGCGCGCCGATGAGCAATGGCTTCGCGCGGTTCATGTCAGGGTGCGGCCCGGCCGGTGGCGATCTAAGGCTTTTGTCATGGCGGCTTAGAATCTCCAGCGCACAGCGCCCTGCGCATGGTCGCTCACTCCGGGCAGAGCGAAGGTGTCGAAGCTGGCGGCGCTGTTGTCGAAAAAGAGCAGGTTCGAGCGGGTGCTCCTGTTGTGGCGCGCGTTGATTCGTTCGTCCTTGTCGTTGTGCATCCAGAAGCCGTCGTAGATGGCGGGCATCTTCGGCATTTCGGCGGCGCGCGTGAGCTTGTTGGGCGCCATGTCGCCGGACGAATCCATCGGGAGACGCGTGAACGGCCACTTGTGCGGCCGGCCACCGGAGCCGTTGATGCCGTACCAGCAATGGATGTACTTCGTGCCGTTCTTCGTCTCGGAGGCAAACGGCCACGCCTTCGCGCCTTCGGGATCATCCCGGCTGCCGGGACCGACGCTGTAAACCTCGGGCAAGCCGGACGGGCAGCGGAAAATCGAAGGCGTGCCCGGCAGGTCGTAAAACGTCGGCGACCATTCGGCCTCCGCGTAGCCGCCCCGCACCAGGAGCGTGGGCCAGCCTTGCTGATATTCCGCGCCGTTGCGCCGGGAGTAGTCGACGGCGACGAGCGCGTCCTCGTGTTCGTTCGCGTACATGTGAATGGCCATGCCGATCTGCCGCAGGTTGCTAAGGCAGGAGACGGTGCGGGCTTTCTCCTTCGCCTGCGCCAGCGCGGGGAGCAGCAGCGCCGCGAGGATCGCGATAATGGCGATGACAACGAGGAGTTCGATGAGCGTGAAGGCGCCGGGGCGTCCTGGCGTGCTGCGGGGGTTGGTTGGAGCGGGATGGCACGGCAGTTTCATGGTTCATTCGGCGCCGCGGCAACTGTGGGCAGGAGACAACGACGTGGATCCATTCTGAACGCGGCCAAGCTATCAACGACAAGTTAAGGGAAGCGTTAATCCGGCGTTAGAACTTTCTAACAGGGGGATTTCGACTTGTGCCTGCGGCACGGGAACACGCTATCTTGGGAGGCCATGAGCCGCCCGTTGCCCACCACGGTCTGGAGCCAGCCGCAGTGCGATCGGCGGCGGGCATGGCGTCATCGCGAATGGAAATCGTGATGACTGTCCGTCCGCATTCCAACCGCCTCGTTGTGCCGCGCACGTTCGCGCGGGGGCGCGCGTGCGTCGTGGGGCTTTTGACGGTGGGTGTGCTGACGGGAGGAAGCCTCGTATCGGCCCAGGATTTGCAGGCGCCGCTGTTTGATCCCAGTCCGCCGGGATGGGAGCCGGCGAGCGTGGCCGCCGTGCCATTCGCCCGCGTGCAGATGGCGGGGCTGAATCTGGAGCGGACAGCGCTGCTGCTGGGCGCGACTCCCAGCCAGCCTTTGCGGTTGGTGCTGAACCTGTTCACGAACGAGCAGCATACGGCGCTGCTGGATCGCAGGACTGAGCCTGGACCCGGTCGCCTCGTCGTTCGCGGCTGGATCGAGGGAGCAGCGGCGAGCCAGGTCGTGCTTTCCTTGAACGACGGCGCGCTGGCGGGTTCGGTGTTCATGCCGGGCCGGGGCATTTTCCAGATCCAATACGCGGGCGGAGGGCTGCACCGCATCGCCGAGATGGACAGCGCGCGGATGCCCACGTGCGGCGTCAACTCTCGCCCAGGTTACTCCTCGTCGGGATTCAGACCCGCGGGATGGCAGCCCGCCGGCGAGCCGGGCGGCGGAACGAACGTGACGATTGATCTTCTCGTGGTTTATACCCCGCTGGCCCGCGTTGGGGCCGGCGGCACCAACGGCATGAACGCGCTCATCGACGCTGCCGTGGAGGAGGCGAACGCGGCCTATGAGAACAGCCAGATCCACGCGCGCCTGCGCCTGGTGTATCACAGCGAAATTGATTATCAGGAGACGGGCGACATCTCGGAAGACCTGGACGAACTGGAGGAGGATGAGCCGGAACATCCGGAAATCCAGCTTGTCCATTCATTGCGCGCGCAGTACAGCGCGGACCTGGTCTGCCTGATCACGGAAACGACCGGCGGGCCGCTTGGACTGGCGAACCTGATGCATGACGAAGAGGTGGACTTCAGCCGGCACGCCTTCAGCGTGGTGCAGCGGCAATACGCCAACGCCTACCAGGTGCTGGCCCACGAACTGGGCCACAACATGGGCTGCCAGCACGACCGTACCAACAGCAGCGGCTCCGGAGTGTTCAATTATTCCTACGCGCGGCGGTTCACCGTGAGCAATCTGACCTACCACACAGTGATGGCGCCGCAGCCCGGACTGCCGATTCCGTATTTCTCAAATCCCGCCGTCAGCTTTCTTGATGTGCCGACCGGCGTGGCCGAGCAGTTTCCAAACTCGGCGAACAACGCGAAGACGATCAACCTGACCGCGGAGACGGTCGCGTTGTTCAGCACGGTGCTTCGCACAGGCACCCCGCCGCGCGTTACGCTCGTGTCGCCGACGAACGGGACATTTCTCTTTGTCCCGGCGCAGACGCAGTTCGCCGCCGAGGCCACGGACGACGATGGAGATTTGGAGGAAGTGGAGTTCATCGTGAACGGAGTGAAGCTCGCTGAAATTCATCAGGCGCCGTTCTCCATAGTGTGGAGCAATACGATGCCCGGCAGCTACGCAGTCCATGCCGAGGCCAGGGACAGCAGCGGCTGGGAAGCGCGCTCGGCGAGGGCGGTATTCACGCTGGAATACCCGCCGCCCGCATTTGAATCAGGCGCCTGTCGGCGAGCGCCGGACGACAGCTTCAGCCTGCGTGCTGTGGGAATGCCAGGACTGGATTATGTCATCAGCGTTTCGGAAAACCTGACGGAGTGGACGCCGTTGACTTCAGGTTTTTTCACGAACAACCTCTTCGACTTCATCGACACTGAAGCCGCGACCGCGCGGCGGAGATTTTACCGGATCCAACGCCAGCCCTAGATCGACTGCCAAAAGTCATTTCCGAAATGGTGGGGCAAACCTGCCGGTTCGCCGCGTCACCCGGCCGGGCGCAGCCCTGGAGTTTGGACATGTTGGGCCGACGCATCCCTTCTCCCGGAGGGAGATTTGAAAATAGCCCGGCAGTTCACTGCCGGGCTATTCTCAATTCTCCCTTCGGGAGATGGCAGCCGCAAACTCCTCCCTGACTGCGCGATAGAGGGTTGCAAAATGTCCAAATTCCAGCACGGCGCTCGGCAGGGCCCGCCCACCGTTTCGGAAATGACTTTTGGCAACCGTTCTAAGCGCGATGCGGCAGTTTATGGCCCAAACGACACGCGGAAGAAGCGCCGGGGCCGCGTTCCCGCGTCCGGGTCAGTGAAACGCAGGATGCCGTCGATCACGAAGTTGGTCTGCACCGGCGTCCAATCCACCAGGTTGCTGCTGCTCCACACGACGTAGTTGGTGAAAATGGGTCCGGTGGCGGTGCATTGGAACGCGCCGCCGGCCGCAGTCACTTCCCCCAATCGCAAGTCGAGCGTGAACGGCTCGCGCACGGTGAGCCGGGCCACCGCGCTGGTGACACTTCCGAAACTGTTCGTCAGCACGACCTGATAATCGCCCGCCTGCGCCGACGTGACGCCGGACAAGGACAACCTTGCGGCCGTCCTGCCGGCGAGGTTGGTCCCGCCGTGCCGCCACTGGTAGGCCAACGGCAGGCTGCCAAACGCGCCGACAGCCATCGTCGCCGTGTCGCCGGCCAGCACGCTGACGGGTTGCGGCTCACTTGTGATCACTGGCGTGGTATCGGGCGGGTAAATGGCAATCGTCGCCGGCAAGGTGGCGGGCTCGGGATAGTTCAAGTTGCCGGCCACGAGCGTGACGGGATAGTCGCCGATGGCCGTCGGCGTTCCCGTGATGTAGCCGGCTGCGCCGGGATTGGTGTTGATGGTCAGGCCGGCTGGGAGCGGGACGCAGTTGAAGTAATTCCCGGCGAAGTCGGTTCCCGGATCGGTAACCGTGATGCGGTACTTGAAAACCTGCCCGACCGGCTCCGCGGCGTAGTTCGTCGGCGAGCCAACTGGTGTGGTTCCGACATACTTCACCATCCCGCTGACGCTGGCCGACGCGCCGGAGACGGCGTCATACTGGCCCATCATCGCCATCGCTCCGGCCACCCAGCCGAAAATCACCGCCGCGCGCGCCCCGCCCCCGGCGCGTCCGAGCAGGACCGCCCGGCACATGGGCGCGACCTGGAGCAAGGCAGCAAGGATGAGCGAAGGGAAACGCACGATAGCTGGACCATAATCGTTCCTGGCCGAAATTCGAGCAGAAATTACCTCCAGATTCTCGAAATCACATGCCGGATATTGCGCCAGTGTCGCGCAAGTCCGGTGCGTCGCCACCGCTACGGCGCGGTTCAGTTGTTGCACCCGCACCCGCCGCCGCCGATGGAGCGTCCGCCATTCACCGCCTCGCGCGAAAACCAAAGATGCTCGCGCGTCGCCCTCGTCAGCGGGTCGCGGTTCGGGCGCATCCCATATTGCGCGAGCAGGTCGCGCTCCCATGGCTTGACGTTTGCGCAGCCGGCGGCCAGAAGCGTCAAAACGCACAAGCAAAGGGTCAGGACAACGCGCGGCTTCATGGTTTCGGGGAGTTCTGTTCCAGCAATGCTTCAATCTCTTTGATGAATTCCTTGCTGTTCCTCGCCGTGCGGGCGCCCGGCTGAACGGATCGGACCTTGCCCGCGCCGTCGAGCAGGTAGGAAGTCGGCAGCGCTGGCACGTTGATTTCCGCGGCCAGCTTCCGCTTCGCGTCGCGCACGACCGCGAACGTCACCGGATGTTCCTTGAGGAACTCCTCCATCGCGGCGCGGCTCTTGTCTTCGTTGACCGCCAGAATCACCAGGCCCCGTTTGCCGTAGCGATGATGCAATTCCTCCATGAGCGGAAACGTTTTCTGGCACGGCCCGCACCACGAGGCCCAGAAGTCCACCACCACGATCCTGCCCTTGAGCGACGCGGGCCATTCGCCTGCCAGCTCGAACCTCGCTAGGTCGGGGAAGACTTCGCCGACCTTGAGCGTGGAATTGGTCGGTGCGGGCGCGCCCCACGCCGCGGCCGGCCCGGCGCACGCGCACCACAGCGCCAGTAACAGGCGTATTGTGCGTCGCACTCGCAGCAGCAGGTGGTTCATGGCTTAGGTCGCCTCGCTCGTGCCTCAGTAGTTGAGTCGGAGGCCCACGGTCCAGATATTGGCCCTGGGATAATTGCTCGCCGCCGTTGCGCCGTCCAGTCCGCGCATTTCGTAGCGTTTATACGCCGCGTCCAGGGCGAGCCATTTGCGCACGCGCACCGTCGCGCTCACGCCGTAGGTCAGCGTGCGCAGTCTCGAGAGCCGGTAGTCCGAGGAATAAAACTGCGGCACGAGCGCGTTGTTCGGGTTGTCGGGGTCCGACGGATCGGCGTCGAAACTCAGCCGGTAAAAATCCGCGGCGGATTGCTCGTAGTAGCGGAACAACGGCGCGATCACGACGCGCCTGCCGAACTTCTGGAACCATTCGACTGTGGCGGTGTGGGCAAAGATGCCGAACGAGTCGTGATAGAAACGGTAGGTGAATTCCGGGCTGGCGTTCAACGGCTCAATGGACTGGTTGAGCGACATGGAAAGAATTTGCTTCGTCCGATGCCCCGGTCTCCGCTCCGGGAAAAGCGCGTTCGGGTCCGGGTAGCCGGTGAAGCGAAAGCCTTTGTAGGGGTCCGACAAATAGCCGTCCGCCGTGCCGAGCGTGAGCGTGGCATTGAACAGCGTTCCGGGCGTGAGCACTTGCGTCAGGCCGACCAGGAAATCGGTTGAGTCCCTCTCCTGCGGCTCCGGCCCGAGGTAGAGGCCGGCGGTGAGCCGATCGAAATTGTGCGCCACGCCGAGTTGCAGGGTGGTGTTGCGCTGGTTGAAATCCACGAAGTAGCTCAACGACGGCGTGACCGACTCATAGTCGTTCTCATAACTCAGCGCCAGGCCAGGACACAAGGTGTGACGGCCAAACCGGAAGTCCGCCTCCAGCGCCCCGGCATAACGCGCATCGTCAATGTTCGCCAGCGCCACCTGCTTGCTGCCGACCGGAGGCGGCCCGCCGCGCGGCGTGGCGCCGGAGATGCCGTCATACACCACGCTCCCGCGCAGCGCGAGCCACGAGGTCAGGCTTTGCTCGAACAATCCCGTGTGCGTGCGGACCTGGATTCGGTCCTTTTCCTCCGCATAATACTCGAACTTGTAGTCGAAATGATCTTCCGCGGCGTACTGCGTCTCGGCCAGCAGAAAGAGCAACAAGGCGACCGCAAACGGCTTGGATGCCCTTCCGTTCGCCTGCCCTGTCCTCATACTAATGCCTCGCCCCTTGCGTTTGCTCCGCCACGGAGGCGGTCATCGCGCGGCCCGACGGTGCGGCGGGAAACACCAGGCTCGTCGCGTGCATCCGCCGGCCATGATGCTGGCGCAAGCGCAAGGCCGGTTGCTGGGCCACCAACGCCCGCACCACGCGCAAGCCGAGGCCCAGCGTCAGTTCCGATTGGGTGGGGCTGGAGCGGAGCGCGTTCATCATCGTGAAGCGCACCTGCGCTCCGCGGCGGCGCAGGCGGACGCGGATTTCGTCGCGCCCATGGATGAGCGCGTTGGTCAGCAGAGCGTGGAGACACTGCTTGCAATAGCGCGGATCCGTTTGCACGACGCACGCAGGCTGAGCCGTGAGTTGCAGCTTGCGCCCGTCCGCGGACGCGAGGAGATCGAAATCGTGCACCACGTCCGCAAGCAGGGCGGACAGGTCGAACGCCTCCAGGTTCCACGCCAGCCTTCCCTGCCCGGCCTTTGCGATGAGCAGCGATTGATCGACGACGTGGCTGAGGCGCAGCAGTTCCTCCTGCAACGACTCCGCCAGGTCCGGGTCGATGCGCCCCTGCGACTGCTCGACCTTGTGCCGGAGGATCGTCAAGGGCGTGCGCAGCTCGTGCGCGACCTTCGCGGCGTATTCGCTCATCTCGCCGAAGGACGCGTCGAGGCGCGCGAGCATTTCGTTGAGATGACGAAGCAGGCTGACGAACTGCTCGTCAGCCTCTCCCAGCTCGACCTTCCGCCCGAGCGTGCGCGGGCTGACGCCCTGCAATTGCCGGTTCAGCGTCTCGATGGGCCGCAACGACTGGCGCGCGATCACGTAGCCCAGCACCAGGATGATCAGCACCACCGGGAGCGACGCGATGAGCGACGACTGCACCAGCGTGCTCATGATTTCCTGCACTTCCTCCTCCGAGTAGCTGCCGCGCAGGATCCAATTCGGGTTGATGTTTTGCTCTCGCTCGAACGTGCCGCGCCGCAATTCGAGATCGAGCCGCCGGAAGGTGAAGAGCATGAAGATCGCCGCGACCGCCACGAATCCGAGCGTGAACCAGAGCATCAGCCTGACGCGCAGCGACCTCATGCCTCCTCCGACAGCGCGAACCCGACCCCGCGCACCGTGTGCAACAACGGCTTCATGCCGGGCGGATCAATCTTCTTCCGCAGGTAATTGATGTACACGTTCACCACATTGGTCTGCGAATCGAAGTGCTGGTCCCAGACGTGTTCGACAATCGCCATCTTGCTGACCGGCTTGGGCGAATTGACGCAGAGGAATTCCAGCAGCGAGAATTCGCGGTTGGTCAGTTCAATCACTTGTCCGGCACGGCGGGCTTTGCGGGTGAGCAAATCGAGTTCGAGGTCGCCCACCCGCAGCACGCTGGCCAGTTGCGGGCGCTGCCGGCGCAGAATCGCGCGGAGCCGCGCTTGAAGCTCCGCGAGCGAAAATGGCTTCACCAGGTAGTCGTCGCCGCCGGCGTCCAGCCCGCGAATGCGATCCTCCACTTCGCCGCGCGCGGTGAGGAAAATGACCGGCGTGTTGACTCCCTTGCGGCGCAGATGCCGCACGGCGGTGAAACCGTCCTTGCCCGGCATCATCACGTCGAAGACCATCACGTCGTAGGGATGCGACTCCGCCAGCCACACCGCCTCGTCGCCGTCGCGCGCCACGTCGACGGCGTAGCCTTCGGCCTTGAGTCCCTGGACCACCAGGCCCGCGGCCTTGGCGTCGTCATCGGCTACGAGGATTCGCATTTCGGGTGAGTTATGTTTCAGCGTGTCGTGAACTCATGAAAGCGCCGGCTCGGGAACTTCACATCGTCGGTCATGATGCAGCCCTCGACCTGCGGTGTCGCGTCGAGCAGGCGCAAACCTTCCTGGGGCCCGAGGACGAACGCCGCGGTCGAGAGCGTGCCCGCCAGCGAGCAACTCGGCGCGATGACGCTCACTGCACGGCAGCCGTTGTCCACCGGACGGCCGGTGCGCACGTCGAGAATGTGCCCGTAGCGCCGTCCGTTCGCCACAAAATGTCGGCGATAATCGCCCGACGTGGCCACCGCCTGCTCGTTCACCGCCAGTCCCGTCCAGCACTGGCCGGGCAAGGCCGCATCTTCCAGGCCAATGTGCCATGCGGGTTTGCCCAGCGGCGGAGGACCGAAAACGCGCACGTCCGCGCCGAAGTCCACCAACCCGCTCGTTGCTCCCATTTCAGAGATGAGCTGTGTGACTTGATCGACCGCGTATTCCTTGCCCATGCCGCCGAGGTCCAGCGCCATGCCCGGTTCCGGAAGAAACACCCTGCCGGGCGCGCGCTGCACTTTGCGCCAGCCGACGAGCTTGCGCGCCGCTTCGATGGCCGCCTCCTCCGGGGCCTTCGGCGGATTGGCCTTCCAATCCCAGAGGCGGACGAGCGGCAGCGCCGTCGGGTCGAACGTGCCGCGCGTGATGAAGTGCATCTCCTGGCACAGCGCCAGCATCCGCTCCAATTCTGGATCGATCTGGACCCACTCCCGCCCTGCCGCGTCGTTGATGCGATTCACCAAACTGGTCGGGATGAACCGCGAGTACCGGGCCTCAAACTGCGCCACCCACCGCACCACCGCCTCCGCGGTTGTCGTCACTTTCGCAGGCGGCTCCGCCCACCAGACCCGGCACGGACTGCCCAAGGCCTGGAAGGCGAGATTCATGCCGCCGTTCGACGGGCTCAAGCGCTGGGACGCGCGCACTCTTCGCCAGACAGCCTGCTCTGCCGCGTCCAACTCGTGGGGGAATGCCCTGGCGTCTTGATTTGGTGGATTCATCAATGATTTCGAGAATGGTCTGGTGTTCACATCGCCGGAAAGCACAAAGTGGACTTGAAAAGGTTGACTGACGCTTCGCACGCCAGTTCCACGGTTGTCGGTCGACCGGCTCCGAAATCAGCCATCCGTTCAACGATAGCCGGTCGCAACAGCGCTGCCATTGACGTGTTAGCAACAATGCCGGCAAACGCTTCGAGTAGGCATTGAAAATTACAACGGCCCAGTTACCATCGAAAGCCTATGAACTCCCTGACTCGCCGACAATTCCTCGAAGACTCCATTCTGGCGGCGGCTGCCGCGGCGGCGACTGCGTCGATTCCCGCGCGAGCTGTCGCGGCCGATTCACGCGCCGTGAGTGCCAATGACAAAATCACGGTGGCCATCCTCGGGTGCGGCGTTCGCGGTAAGCAGCACGCGGGCGAACTGGCGCGCCTTGCGGACTGCGAGATCGGTTACGTCTGCGATCCGGATCGCGAGCGGGCGGCCGAACTTGCCGCGGATCTCGTTGCAAAAAATCGTCCGCGGCCGAATGCGATCCAGGACTTACGCGTGGCACTCGACGACAAATCCATCGCCGCCGTTTTCATTGCCACGCCGAACCACTGGCACGCGCTGGCGGCGATTTGGGCCATGCAAGCGGGGAAGGATGTCTATGTCGAGAAGCCGGTCAGCCACAATGTCAGCGAAGGCCGCCGCATCGTGCAGGTCGCGCGCAAGCTGGGACGCATCTGTCAGGGCGGAACGCAGAACCGTTCCAACGGCGCGCTGGCCGAGGCCATCCAATACATTCACGAGGGCAAGCTCGGAGAAGTGAAGCTGGCCCGCAGCATCGTCTATGGCCGGCGCGATTCCATCGGCGGACCCGGCCGATATGAAATCCCTGCCAGCGTGGATTACGATCTTTTCGCCGGCCCCGCGCCGATGGCTCCGTTGACACGGCCCAAGTTTCATTACGACTGGCACTGGTTCTGGAACACGGGTAACGGCGAGTTGGGCAACAACAACATTCACTCGCTTGATATCTGCCGGTGGGGCCTCGGCGTGACAGGACTCGGCCGGGCCGTCATCAGCTACGGCGGACGGCTCGGATACACCGATGCGGCGGAAACACCAAACACACAAGTTTGCGTGTTTGATTTCGGCGGCAAGACCATCGTTGCGGAAACGCGGGGACTGAAAACCGAGCCCTTCAATCCGAGCTTCAAGAGCGGCTGGGTTTTCAAAGGCACTCAGGGAATCATCGCCGACACCTCGCTCTTCGATTTGGACGGCAAACTGGTCCGCACTTTCCCGGGCAAAAGCGAGAGTCACTTCGCCAATTTCCTGAGCGCCGTCCGCAGTCGGAAAGTTTCAGACCTGCACGCGGATATTCTCGAGGGCCATCAATCCACGGCGCTCTGCCACGTCGGCAACATCTCCTGGCGGCTGGGCCATCCTGCTTCGCCGGGCGAGATCCAGAAGGAATTGTCCCTGCTGAAAGTCCACGACGACGTGTTGGAAACGTTCGAGCGCACGCGCAAGCATCTCGCCGAAAACAGTGTCGATTTGGAACGATCCAGGCTGACGCTCGGACGGGCCCTGCGGCTGGACTCCGAGGAGGAGAGGTTCCTCGATAATTCGAGCGCCAATGCGCTGCTCACGCGCGAATACCGCAAACCTTTTGTCGTGCCAGCGGCCAACGCAGTCTGACGGGTAGCGACTTAGCCCGGATCATTCAAACCGAGCATGAAACAACTACAGCCTGTAGCCGCCGACGTGAGGAGGCGGACTCGTTTCCAAGTTTGGCCCGTCCGCCTCCTCACGTCGGCGGCTACGGCGGGTATGAAATATCCAGGTCAGGCCATGAAACGATTGTTTTGCGACTCGCCGTGGGCCTGCTGGATCACGCTTGCGGCTTTCGTCGGCTTGGCCACGAAGGTAATGAACGCGGCAGACGCGCCTCCGGCTCGAACGGCGTCCGTCCGCGTCGTGGATCTGGACGTGAACGAAGCGCAGGAAGTCAAGCTGGGTGACAAAACCAGCGTGCGCGTGAAACTGCTGAGCGTGGATGAAACGCGAGACCCGATGCGCGAAGCGGTGCGTCAGGCGCGCGTCAAAGTCGAAGTCAACGGCCAGTCTCTCGTGCTCACCTCCGCGACGTATCACCTGCCGGTGCCGTTCGCCGGCGTGCAGATGGATTGTCCCATTACCAAGGGCCATGTCGGCAACAGCAGCGAAGGCAACGCCTGGGGACTCTTGAAGGACGCCCGGGTGCGGCTTTGGCCCGGAGCTTCGCCGTGGATCGAGCCGGGCACGTTCGTGTATCCGCTCAAACAACGCTGGTTCGCCAGTCACACGCAAATGGCCAACGAGCCGTCATTCGTCGATGGAGGCGAGGTGCCAGGTGCGAAAAAGATTTATTACCATTACGGACTGGATTGTGGCGGAGCCGAAGGGATGGTCGATGTGATCTCAGCCACGGCGGGGCGTGTCATTTCTTCCGGGAAGGATGTGTTGCCCGGCTACGAGGATAGCCCGGTGAAACCGCGTTACGACGTGGTTTATCTGCTCGATGACCTCGGCTGGTACTATCGCTACAGCCATTTGCAGACCATCGATTCTGCGATGCGGCCGGGCGCGCAGGTCGCTCTGGGACAGAAAGTCGGTGTGCTCGGCAAGGAAGGCGGGAGCGGCGGCTGGTCGCATTTGCACTTCGACATCACGAGCCGTCAGCCGTCGGGGCTGTGGGGTATTCAGGAGGGCTACGCGTTTCTTTGGGAAGCGTATCACCGGCAATTCGCTCCCAAAATCATCGCCGTGGCCCGGCCGCATCATTTTGTTTACGCAGGCGACAAGGTCCTTCTCGATGGATCGAAATCGTGGAGCGCTTCGGGCAAATTCGCGCGTTACGACTGGACGTTCACGGATGGAACCACGGCCAGCGGCGCAACAGTGGAACGCACCTACACTCAGTCCGGCGAGTATAGCGAAATCCTCAAAGTCACCGATGCCCGCGGCGAAGTGGGCTACGACTTCGCGGTTGTGCTGGTGATCGACATGACCGCACCGGACCGGCTGCCGCCCACGATTCACACGGCGTTTGCACCCACCATGAACCTCCGCGCAGGCGCCCCGGTGACGTTCAAAGTGCGGAGTTTCCGGACGACTTTTGGCAGCGAAACATGGGACTTCGGTGATGGCACCGGGAAGGTCACAGTGAAATCGGATGGCAATGTCGAACAACACGCCAGGGACGGTTACGCGGTGACAGAACATCGCTTCGCCAAACCGGGCCATTACCTCGTGCGCGTCGAGCGAACCAATGAACATGGTCAAAGGGCCATTGGGCATTTGCACGTGCCGGTCGAGCGCGAAGGCAGCGACTCAGCCAGATGAAACCTTGCCATGCGATCCGCGGGCTGGCCGAACCAAACATCCGGGCCATGAAAACCCCGCTATTGTTCACGTGCCTATCGCTCAGCTTGTGCGCCGCCGAGTTTCCTGTTCCGTATGACTCGGAGCCGGATAAATCGAAGCCGATGCCGGCTGCCGAAGCGGCCGCGAAGCTGCGGTTGCCGCCCGGTTTCAGCGCCACCGTCTTTGCCGCCGAACCGGACGTGCGGAACCCCATCGCGATGGCTTGGGACGCGCGTGGGCGGTTGTGGGTCGCGGAGAACTACACCTACGCGGAGGGCGGCCGGAAGTTCGAATTGAACCTGCGCGATCGCATCCTCATCTTCGAAGACAAGGACGGTGACGGGCGGTTCGACACGCGAAAGGTATTCACCGACGAACTGCAAATGCTCACCAGCATCGAGATCGGGCACGGCGGCGTGTGGGCCATGTGTCCGCCGCAACTGCGTTTTATTCCCGATCGCGATGGCGACGATGTGCCGGATGGCGCGCCCGAAGTGCTGCTCGACGGCCTCACGGGTTCGCCGGATATGCACCATACCTTCGCCAATGGCCTGCGATTCGGCCCGGACGGCTGGCTCTATGGCCGCTGTGGGGCGTCGAGCGCGGGCGAGATGGGCGTGCCAGGCACGCCTGCGGAGGAACGCATCCCGTTGCGCGGCACGATTTGGCGTTATCACCCGCGGCGAAAAGTTGTCGAGGCCCTCAGCTCCGGCACCACCAATCCGTGGGGCCACGATTGGAACGAGCACGGGGAGCTCTTTTTCATCAACACGGTCAACGGCCATCTCTGGCACGACTTCGCCGGCGCGCACTTCGTCCGTCCCCACACGTTTGACCCAAACCCGCGCGCCTACGCGCTCATCGACCAGCACGCGGACCACTGGCATTTCGACACGGCGAATGGCTGGCAAAAATCACGGGATGGCGCGGCGAACGACCTGGGCGGCGGCCACGCCCACGTCGGGATGATGATTTACCAGGGCGACAACTGGCCCGCCGATTATCGAGGCCGGCTTTTTACGCTTAATCTCCACGGTCGCCGCGCCAATCAGGAAATCCTCGAACGCCACGGCAGCGGCTACATCGCCAAACACGCGCCCGACTTCTTCATCGCGGGCGATCCGTGGTTCCGCGGGATGGAACTGAGTTACGGTCCGGACGGCGGCGTGTTCGTGCTCGACTGGAGTGACACGGGCGAATGTCACGAATACAGCGGTGTGCATCGGACCAGCGGACGCATCTACAAGATCACGTATGGCGAACCGAAACGCAGCGGGAATGGTGACCTCGCAAAACTGAGCGCGAGCGAATTGGTGCAACTGCACACGCATCCGAATGAATGGTTCGTTCGCCAGGCGCGGCTCGAACTTGCCGTGCGAGCCGAAGCCGGCCGCGAACTCAGCGCTGCCCAAGGGCAGTTGCGCGAGTTGTTCGACAAGCAAAGAGACATCGTGGTGAAGCTCCGGGCGTTTTGGACGCTCTACATTACCGGTGGAGCCGATGCACCGTTTCTGCGCGCACAGCTCCGCCACCCGAACGAGCACGTACGCACCTGGGCGATTCGACTGCTCACGGACCCCTGGCCGCTGGACACCGTCATGAGCCAGCGGCCCGCGGTGAAATCCGAAATCCGAAATCCGAAGTCCGAAATAGAACAGAGCCTCCGGAGCCCGGCTGCCGTGCTGCCGGAATGCGTCCGTCTGGCGAAAACGGACCCATCGGGCCTGGTTCGGCTTGCGCTGGCTTCAACGTTGCAGCGCCTGCCCGTGTCGCAGCGCGTTGAACTCGCGGTTCCGTTGCTGGACCGCAAGGAAGACGCGAACGATCACAATCTTCCGCTGCTCATCTGGTATGGCTTGATTCCCGTGGCCGACGCTGACCCGGCCGGCCTGGCGGCGCTCGCCGCGAAGTCCGGGCTGCCACTCACGCGCCGGCTCATCGCGCGCCGGCTCGCGGAGGATATCGAGAAAAATCCCGCGCCGTTGAATGACTTGCTCAAAATCACGGCGACCAGTCCCGCGGCTTTTCAGGCCGACGTTCTCAATGGCATGGCCGATGGCCTGACCGGCTGGCACAAGGCCGGAAAACCCGCCGCGTGGGACGCGCTTGGGACGACGCTGGCGAATTCATCCGACCCCGTTCTGCGGGATCGCGCCCGCGACCTCAGCGTGCTTTTCGGCGACGGTCGCGCGCTCGACGCGGTGAAGAAAGTCGCGCTCGATCCGGACGCGGAGCTCGACGCCCGCAAAGTCGCGTTGCAAACCCTCATCGATAACCGCGCGCCCGATTTGCGGGACCTTTGCGAGCAATTGCTCAATGAGCAGTTTCTGAACTCAGTCGCGGCTCGCGGATTAGCGAGTTTCGACGACCCGACGGTCGGCGCGAAATTGGTGAAGGCATATCGGCGGTTCCATGCTTCCGAGCGCGGACAATTGCTCTCGGCGCTCGTCTCGCGCTCGACCTTCGCCTCGGCGCTTCTCGACGCGGTGACCGAAGGAAATATTCCGCGCGCGGACATTTCCGCTTTTCACGCCCGTCAGATTCGCGGCCTTAACGACACCCGGTTGAACGCAAAGCTTGCCAGGGTCTGGGGCGAACTCCGGGACTCGCCGGGCGAGAAACAACAGTTGATGGCCAAATGGAGAGTTCAACTGACTCCCGCGGCTCTGGCGAAAGCGGACAAGAGCCAGGGCCGTCTTGTCTTCAATACCGTGTGCGCGGCCTGCCACACCCTCCACGGTGAAGGAGGAAAAGTCGGCCCGGATCTGACCGGAGGAGGCCGCGACAATCTCGATTATCTGCTGGAAAACATCGTGGACCCGAGCGCTGTGGTGACAGCGGACTTCCGCATGTCCGTTGCGGAACTCAAAGATGGCCGCGTGCTCAATGGCGTCATCGCCGCGAAAACCGAGCGCACCCTTACGCTCAAGACCATGACCGAAACGCTGACAGTCGAACGGAGCGAGATTGTTGACCTCCGGGAATCGACTCTGTCGTTGATGCCGGAGGGATTGCTCGAAGCATTGCCGCCCGAACAAGCGCGAGACCTCATCGCTTATCTGATGTTCAAGAGCCAGGTGCCGCTTCCGGCCGCAGACAAATCCAGCTCGAATTGATCGAATAGCAAACCGAGCCGATCAACGGCCGAACTTCACGAAATAGAGATTTCAAGTATGCGTTGGGCCTGCAAGAACCCTTTTTTGGTGTCGAACACGACTCATCTCGCGGAAATGACTTCATAGGTCTCCAAGCTCATGAAAACACCCACATTGCTCATCGGTCTCAGGACGTTAACCCCGCTGGCGACAGCGTTGCTGGCGGCCGTGTGTGTCCACGCCGCCACGCCGGAGGCTGTGCCCGCGCGTTCCGTCAAGAACCTCAAACTCAAGGTCAGCCCAAACGGGCGATACTTCGTCGATCAGCACGGCAAGCCGTTCTTTTACCTCGGCGATACTTGCTGGCTGCTTTTCCAGCGGCCCAACCGCGAGGAGCTGGACGAGTATCTGAAGGACCGCGCTGCCAAGGGGTTCACTGTCATCCAGGCGTATGTGCTGCGCGGACTTGGCAAGAAACACCCGGACGGCAACTCCTCGCTTCTTGACGCGACGCCGCTCATCGACCGCGACCCGACTCGGCCCAACGAGGAGTTTTTCAAGAACGTGGACTACGTCGTCAACCGCGCGAACGAACTGGGCCTGGTGATGGGCCTCGTGACCGCCAAGTCGTGGCACGTCGCGGACCATCAGGAAAAAGTGTTCGATGAGACCAACGCCTACACGTTTGGCAAATTCCTCGGCGAACGCTATCGGAACAACGCGGTGATGTGGTTTCCGGGTGGCGACTCCGCTCCAGGAAAATACGACGCGGTTTGGGTGGCGATGGCGAAGGGGCTGAAAGCGGGCAGCGGCGGCAGCCAACTCGTCTGCTATCACGGCCAGGGGAGCACTTCGTCATCCATGTGGTTTCACAAGGCGGACTGGCTTGATTTCAACTCCATCCAATCCGGGCATAATTTCGCGTCGGACAGTTACGCGTTCGTCAGCAAGGATTACGCGCTGAAGCCCGCGAAGCCGACCGTGGACATGGAGCCAGCCTACGAGAACCATCCCACCGGCGCCAACAAGCCGCGCGTTGACTCGCACAAGGTGCGCACCCAGGCCTACTCGGCCATGCTCGCCGGCGCAGCCGGACACGCCTACGGCTCCTTGGACTTATTTTGGTTCTATAAGGATGCCGATGGACCGTTTCCGAAGAATGGTTTCCAACATTGGCGCACGGCGATGGCTTACGAGGGCTCCCGACAAGTGGGGCTGATGCGCCGGCTATTCGAGCAGCGGCCGTGGCACAAGTTGGTCCCTGACCAGTCGGTCCTCGCCTCGGAGCAGGGCGAAGGCACGCATCGCCTTATCGCGGCGCGAGCCGAAGATGGGAGCTTCGTGATTGCCTACGCACCCATCGGCAAGCCTGTGAGCGTTCAGATGAACAAGCTCCACGGCTCGTCAGTGAAGGCTCAGTGGTACGACCCGCGCAACGGAACTTGGAAGGCCCTAGGCCAGTTTCCCAGCAAAGGCATCCAGGAATTTGTTGCGCCGTCCCGCGGCGAGCAAGACGACTGGCTGCTGGTGCTGGACGCTGAGTGATGAAACAGCGGTCTGCTAATTTTGACGCCGCCCATGAAGCGCCACCGGACAGTCCTGCTCGTTACCCTCCTGCCAATCCTGGCCGCCGTTCGACCGGGCTTCACACAGGACGACTTTGCGGCAACGTTGCCCGCTGGCGTCAACTTGGTTTGGGATTTCAACAAGGCGGATCGGGAACAATCACCTACGCGGGAAAGAATCTGCATCGATGGGCTGTGGCGCTGGCAACCCGCACGCACGTCGGTTGACCAGGTGCCCACAAAGAATTGGGGCTACTTCAAGCTTCCGGGGTGCTTGCCCGGCATCACGGATTACATGCAAAAAGATTTCCAGACGGTCCACGCGCATCCGAGCTGGAAAGACGAGCGGCCTGGCAGCATCTCCGCCGCCTGGTACGAGCGGACGATTACCGTGCCCCAGGAGTGGGCCGGGCGTCGCGTTGCGCTGTCGGCGGAGTACTTGAACTCGTATGCGGCGGTGTTTGTGGATGGAGTCCGACGTGGAGAGATACGGTTCCCCGGCGGTGAACTGGACCTGACGGCCCATCTTCGGCCCGGCGGGACGAACGTTCTCAGCCTGCTCGTGGTGGCCATGCCGTTGAAGGGGGTGCTGCTTTCGTATACCGATTCCAATTCGGCGCGCGAGGTAAAGGGCAAGGTGGAACGGCGCGGGTTATGCGGCGATGTGTTTCTCGTCAGCACGCCAGCGGGTCCGCGCATCGGCGATGTAAAGGTGGACACCTCCGTGCGCGAATCAAAGATTACATTCGACGCCACGCTCCAGGAACTGACGGCCGACGGGCAGTACTCGCTTCGAGGCCGGATCACCAGGGCTGGCGGCACCGTCCGGGAATTCACGAGTCGAACGTTCAGCGGCAGCGACCTCGACCGCGGCCGCATTGCTTTCTCGGAACAATGGAAGCCCGACGCGCTGTGGGACATTCACACGCCGACCAACCAATTCGACGTCGCGCTCTCGTTGGTCGCGGCTGACGGCCGCGTGCTCGACACAAGCTTTCGCACTTCGTTCGGCTTTCGAGAATTCTGGATCGAAGGCCGCGACTTCTACCTGAACGGCTCGCGCATTTTTCTGTGCGCCGTGCCGCTGGACAACGCGCAGGTCGGCGCCGCGCTCGCGACGTACGACGGCGCGCGGGAAAGTCTGGAGCGCCTCAAGAGCATTGGAATCAACTTCGTCTATGCGCACAACTACGGATGCGAACCCGGCTCGCATCTCAGCTTCGAGGAAATTCTGCGCGCGGCCGACGACGTGGGAATGCTCGTCGCCCTCTCGCAGCCGCATTTCTCCCATTACGAATGGAAATCGGCCGAAGCTGATCGGACGAACGGCTACGCCCGCCACGCCGAATTCTATGTGCGCGCCGCGCGGAACCATCCTTCCGTCGTCGCCTACTCCATGAGCCACAACGCCACCGGCTACGAGCAGGACATGAATCCCGACATGATCGACGGCATCCAGGATCCTCGCGATCAATGGTCGAGCCGAAACGCCGCGCTCGCCTTGCGCGCGGAGGCCATCGTGAAGCGGTTCGATTCCAGCCGAGTCGTCTATCACCACGCCTCCGGCAACCTCGGCTCGATGCACGTGATCAATTTCTATCCAAACTTCGTGCCGGTGCAGGAACTTTCGGACTGGTTCGAGCACTGGGCGACACATGGGGTGAAGCCCGTGTTCACCTGCGAATACGGCGCGCCCTTCACCTGGGACTGGACGATGTATCGCGGCTGGTACCAGGGAAAGCGCGAATGGGGCAGCGCCGTCGTGCCATGGGAGTTCTGTCTCGCCGAATGGAACGCGCAGTTCCTCGGTGACCGCGCTTTTCAAATCAGCAAGGCCGAAGCCGCGAACCTGCGGTGGGAGGCCAAACAGTTCCGCGCCGGGAAGGTCTGGCATCGCTGGGATTATCCGCATCCCGTGGGCTCGCCGGTTTTCGAGGAACAGTACCCCGTGTTCGCGATGTATCTCGAGGACAACTGGCGCGCGTTCCGAACCTGGGGGGTGTCGGGGATTTCGCCCTGGGAGCACGAGCATTTCTGGAGACTCCGCGACGGCGTGGACAAGCGGCGTCGTGAATTCAAGGTGGATTGGGACCACTTGCAGCGGCCGGGATTCAGCCCCGATTACGTGGACAAAACCTACGAGCGCTGGGACCTCGCTTTCGAGCGCGCCGACTGGATTCCCACTGCCGCGGCGCGCGCCTTATTGCGCAACAACGGTCCGCTGCTCGCGTACCTCGGCGGAAAGCCCGGCCAATTCACGAGCAAGGATCACGTTTTCTTCGTGGGCGAAACGGTTGAGAAACAACTCATCGTCATCAACAACTCGCGGGAAACGGTGACATGCGAAAGTGACTGGTCGCTCGGCCTGCCTCAGGCCATTGCCGGCAGCCGGTGCTTCGCTGTGGCGACAGGTCATCAGGAACGCCTGCCTTTGCAGTTCACACTGCCGGCGACGCTGGCCGCCGGCCAATACGAGTTGAACGCGCGCGTGCGATTCAGCAATGGGGAGACACAGACGGATGCCTTTGTGATTCACGTCGTGCCGCGCCCGCGCGCTCCGCGGATGCGCGGCCGGATCGCGCTCTTCGATCCCAAGGGCGAAACGGGCGGATTGTTGAAGGAGTTGGGCGTGCGTTTCAAGGCCGTCGCTGCGAGTGCAGATCTGGCGGCGTTCGACACCTTGATTGTCGGAAAAGCCGCGTTGACGACCGAAGGCGCGGCACCCGACATCACGCGCGTTCGCGACGGACTCAAGGTCGTGATTTTCGAGCAGACTGCGGACGTTCTCGAACGGCGGTTCGGGTTCCGCGTGGCGGAATATGGCTTGCGCCGGGTCTTCGCGCGCGTGCCCGACCACCCGGCTCTCGCGGGAATTGCCGCGGAGCATTGGCGCGACTGGCGGGGCGAAGCCACGATTCTTCCGCCGCGTCTTGATTACACGCTGCGTCCGCGCTACGGCCCGACGGTCAACTGGTGTGACATTCCCGTCCCGCGGCTCTGGCGCTGTGGCAATCGTGGCAACGTCGCCTCCGTCCTCATTGAGAAACCGGCGCGCGGCGATTTCCTGCCGATCCTCGATGGCGGCTACGGCCTCCAGTACGCCCCGCTCCTGGAGTATCGCGAAGGCCGCGGTTTGATTTTGTTCTGTCAGATGGATGTGACTGGACGAACTGAAAGTGAGCCGGTTGCCGGGACGCTGACTCGAAATATTCTTCAGCACGTGTCGGATTGGAGGCCAGCCGCAGCCCGGACCGCCGTTTATGTGGGCGAGCCCGAGGGCAGGCGCCATTTGGAATCAGCCGGTATCACTGTCGGAAATTACGATGGGGGAAGACTCACGCCCAATAGGGTGCTGGTCGTCAGTCCCGGCGGCGGACGCGAACTCACGCAGAACAAGGCCGCGATTGCCGAGTGGCTGAAGGCCGGTGGAAACTTGCTCGCGCTTGGCTTCGACCAACAGAATGCGGAAGCGCTGCTTCCAACTCCGGTCACCTTCACCAAGGCGGAACACATCTCAGCCTTCTTCGAATTGAACGGGATAGACTCCGCTTTCAAAGGCGTTGGACCGGCGGACCTGCACAATCGCGATCCCCGCGAACTGTCCTTGATCACTTCCGGGGCAACGCCCCTCGGCAACGGCGTGCTCGCGACGACGGCCCATCGCAACATCGTCTTTTGCCAACTCGTCCCCTGGCAATTCGATCCGACGAAGCAGTCGAACCTCAAGCGCACCTATCGGCGGGTGTCTTTCGTTGTGACGCGGCTGCTGGCCAACCTTGGAGTCGCCAGCACGACGCCCATGCTCGCGCGAGCGAATACCCCAGTTGACCCCGCGAAATCAGAAAAGCGCTGGCTGGACGGACTCTATCTCGATCAACCCGAGGAATGGGACGACCCGTACCGTTTCTTCCGTTGGTGACGGAGCCGTGGTGACGATGCGCATGAAATATGCGGGCTGACGCCTTGGCCGGCCAGCCCGCAGCAGCCGCCTGGGCGGTTGTCAACGCGAGTACGCGATGCCCAGATCGGATGTTTCCACACGCCGCCCGGAGAGGCTGGAAGGTTTGCTGAATGTCTCCAGCAGACCCGCAATGAGGAAATTGCGTTCGATGGGCCAGGGTGAATTGCCACTGCGGAAAAATTCCTCCATCACGGACGCAAGGCGGCTGAAGTGGTGTTCGGCCGGCGGAGGCGCGCGGAACAGTTGGGCGGAGACAATCTCACTGTTCTGCGCGCGCACGGCGAAGTTGAAGTCGGCCACGACGCCATCGAGGACGAGTATTGTGGAGCGCAGTCCGTCGCGATGTTCGAGCAACCAGCCTCGCGGATTGCGCGCGAGCTTCGGGACCAGGCCCAGGCCGACGAGGTCCTGGGTGCGTCCGTCCAGCACCGGGTCGCCTTGCGGCGTGTGCGAACGCGAAAGGGCCGACGCCAGCAGCGGCCAGGACCAGAGGCCTTTATGACCTGCGCGCCAAAGTTCCTTGCCCTCCAGGAACCTCACGCTGCGAATGCCGGACTCGTTGCCGCCCCGCCGTTCGATCACCGGCAGCAATCCTTCCAGTGCGTGCAATTCGGCGCCCGCGAGCGTGGCGGGAGGTGACGGTGGCGTCGCCTGGATGGCTTGCGGGTTGAGCTGCACCACGATCAATGCCTCGGTGAGCGGAGTGCCGGCTGGCAGTTCCACCGGGGGCAATCGCCAGGTCACGCTCAACGGCGTGCCGGCCAACAGGGCGATGCGGCGCGCGGCCGCTGTCGTTGCGAAGTTGCGGGCGCCGGTCAGGCTGTTGGCGAGCGCACCGTGGATGAAGCAGGCCGAGCCTTCGGGCGCGTGTTCCAGCGCGATTTTCAAGAACGCCTCATTGGCCTGAGCCCCCGGACGCCGCGAAACGATTACGACGGCATCCGCCTCGGCAACCGCTTCCTCAACTGTGGGCGCGATCAACAGATCGAATTCCTTCGGTCGCTCTCCGAAGTTCCCTTCGACGGAGACGGCCAGGTAAGCCGAGACCTGCGCGCCTTCGATTTTGTGAAATACGCCGTCGCGCGGGTAGCCGATGAGGAAACGATCGAGCAGTTGTTGCGCCGGCGAAGGCGTCGTGAACTCATCGAGCAGGAAGGCGATTTTGCGAAGCGTTCGCATGGTTCAGCCCGGACGATTCCTACGCGCCGTAGCCGCCGACGTGAGGAGGCGGGTGGACGCAACGGGTAAACGAATCCGCCTCCTCACGTCGGCGGCTACAGGTGGTGAGCGATTCATGCGAGTTTTGGAGTATTCAGGTCAGGCGTTCCAATACGTGGATTGCGCGGGCGCCCGGTAGGCCACATTCAATTCGGGTGTTTCAACCTGCGATTGCCCGCGATAGAGCGATTCGAGCGCGAAGATGACCATGCCGGAGGTCAGCAGCGTGCGCTCGACCGGGTAGGGCGCGGCATTATCGATCAACATTCGTTCGATGTTGTTTACGAGCGGATTGAAAAAATCCGCCAGCGTCGCGAGCGCCGGTGGCATCGGCAGATACATCTGGCAGGAGAGGATTTCACCCGTGCGGCGCAGCAGGCCAGCGTAATTGAAATCGCTGACGATGCCGTTCAATAGAAAGAGCGACGTGCGAAAGCCGTCCAGATGCTCAATGAAATAGGCGACAGGATTGCGGTGGTTTTGGCGCAGCCACTCCAGGTCCGGCAGAGTGCCGGGATACTTCGCCGAGCCGGAGCAAGTGAAGCTGCGCGCCAGCGCCGCGAAGAACAATCGCCGCGTGGCCTCGCGCTCGGCGAGCCGCTGCCACACTTTCTGGCCGCGAATGGCCTGCACGGACTTCACGCCCGTCTCGCCGCCCGCGCGCCGTTCGGACATGCACTGCGCCGTTTCGAGCCCGTGAATGTCATAAGCGTCGATGCCGCCGTAGCCGACGCACACGCTCTCCTCCATCGCCGTGTTCAATGGCACTTCAATGGACGGAATGCGCCACGTCACCGGGAGCGACGAGCCGGCCAGAAACGGGAAGCCGAGCCGCCGGGCCTTCTGCACCATCGAGACACATTCGTTCCAATCGGTGGAGAGATGCTTGTCGTTGAATACGGGCACGGCCCGGCCGCTGGCTTCAAAGACCTTCACCGTGCGTTCAAAGAATTGATGCCGCGGGTAACGGGTCTGGCCCTTCTCCGTGCGCGGATAGAAACCGTGCTCGGCGATGATGAGCACGCCGTCCACCGCCAGTTGCGAACGGCCCAGCGTGAGGGCTTCCTCGATGGTCGGATAAATCTTCACGCGATGCCGTCGCGCGCGGTCGCGGCTGAGGTCGCCCTCGTTGAACTGGTCCACGTAGAGGCCGGCCAATTCAAACGGCGGAAAGTGGTGGCGCCCCTGCCAGCCGTAACCTTCGAGGAAGCGATCGATGAAATGCTGGGCGTGGGAATACTTCCGCACTTCAGTGGCCAGCAGGGCGATTCTCTTCCGGCGCGCGCTGGATCGGCCGGCGCTCGTTCGGATTGCTGCCGCGGCCACGGGCCAAGCGACGAAAGCGCTTGCGACGACGGCAGACTGCGCGACCGTGGACAGAAACTCGCGTCTAGTGACGCCGGAATGGTCGTCCTTCGGGGACACGGAAGAAATGGCGGACTCCGGCTTCATGGGAACGGCCGGAGACTTTGCGCGGTCCCGCGACGGGAGTCAACGTAGCAAGGAGCACGCGGACGAATTGTGCTGCTTTCCGCATGGATTTCCGGCTATTGTCCGACTGGCATGAAAGACGCCCGGCCAAAGACCACCATGCCGTCGCAGAGCGATCTCCTTCGCTCGTCATCCGCCGCATCCCCTCAAACTTCAACCACCAACTCTCAACCTCTCTGCGTCCCCGACCACGTACTCCTCCAGCGCATCGGACGCGGCAGCTACGGGGAAGTCTGGCTGGCGCGCAATATCGTCGGCACCTGGCGCGCGGTAAAGGTGGTGCGCCGCGCCACCTTCGAGCGCGTGGAACATTTCGAGCGCGAGTTCCGCGGCATTCAGCGCTTCGAGCCGATCTCCCGTTCGCACGAGGGCTTCGTGGACATCCTCCAAATCGGGCGCAACGACGAGTCCGGATATTTTTATTACGTGATGGAACTTGCGGACGATGCCAACGCCCCCGTAGCAGCCGACGTAAGGAGGCTCACTTTTTCCGATTCTCAACTCTCAACCTTCAACTCTCGACCAGAAGATCAGAGCCTCCTCACGTCGGCTGCTACGTACGTTCCGAAAACGCTTCGCGCCGCCATTCGGTCCGACTCTCAACTCTCAACTCCAAACTCGCTGCCCGCTCCCACTCGCCTTCCCGTCTCCGACTGCGTGAACATCGGCATCACGCTCGCCTCAGCGCTGGCGCATTTGCACAAGCACGGACTGGTGCACCGCGACATCAAGCCGTCGAACATCATCTTCGTCGGCGGCGTGCCGAAGCTGGCGGACATCGGGCTGGTGGCGGACGCAAGCGAGGCGCGCTCGTTCGTGGGCACGGTGGGGTTCATTCCGCCGGAAGGGCCAGGCAGCCCGCAGGCCGATCTCTACAGCCTCGGCAAAGTGCTTTACGAAATCAGCACCGGCCAGGACCGCCAGGACTTCCCGCAATTGCCGCCCGATTTGCTTCGAGGGACAGCGCCCGGTCTCCAAGCTACCCTCTCCCATCCGATGGGAGAGGGGCTGGGGGTGAGGGCAACGGACGTGGAGAGGGCGGACCAATCCCGTAGCAGCCGACGTGAGGAGGCTCAATCCAACTCGGAACTCGGAACTCAGAACTCGGAACTTGAAGTGAGCCTCCTTACGTCGGCTGCTACGAGTTCCAAAGACGCCTTGCCCCTCATCGAACTGAACGAAGTGCTGCTCAAGGCCTGTCACAAGGACGTGCGCCAGCGCTATCCCTCGGCGGACGCGATGCGGGCGGAGTTGGAACTGCTGCAACGCGGCCAATCGGTGCAGCGCAAGCACGCGGCGGAACGGCGCTGGACACTAGTCAAACGAATCGGCCTCGCTGCCGCGGCGATGGTGGCACTGGTCGCGGTGTTGCCCTACGTGAAACTGGGGAAGCCTCAGCGCAATGGTGCTCCGCCCGCAGAAATCAACTCCATCGCCGTCCTCCCCTTCGTCAATGAAAGCAAATCACCAGCGCACGAGTATTTGTGCAACGCGTTAACCGACGAGACGATGAACGCGCTCACCAACTGCGCCCGGCTGAGGGTCGCGTCGCATTCTGCCGTCTTCGCTTTCAGACGCACGACGAATAGCCTCCGGCAAGTTGGCGAACAGCTTGGCGCGCGCACGGTGCTGGCCGGGAGCATGAAGGAATCCAGCAACCAACTCCACATCGCCGCGCGCCTCATTCGCGTGGCCGACGGTTCGAACGTGTGGTCGGTGAGCTACGACCGCGAGCCGCGGGACATCGGCACTATGCAGAGCGAAGTTGTCCGGCAGGTGGCGCGACTGTTGAATCTTTCCCTCAATGACCGCGCGCTGCGCCGACTGGAGGCGAACCTCGTCCGGAAACTGGCCGCATATCAGCTCGTCCGGCAGTCGTATTCCATTGCGGATGACACGCAGGACGGACTGAACAAGATCATTCAATTGCTCAATCGCGCCCTCGTCGAGGATCCCGACTTTGCCCAACCGTACGCACGACTGGCCCATTTCTACGCGGAAACATCGGGATGGATGCTGCCTCCGGAACAAAGCACGTACGAGGCGAAGAAGAATGCCCTGCGCGCCATTCAGCTTGATGATTCGCTCGGCGAGGCCCACATGGCGCTCGGTAATGTGCTTTGGCGTCACGATCTGGATTTTGCGAAAGCCGAAGCCGAATTCCAACACGGCATCGAAGTGGATCCAGACGACGTTGGAACTTACGGCTTCTATGCCATTGGGCTTTCCCAGGTCGGACGCTATAAGCACGCGGAGAAGGTCCTGAACCAAGGGAACCAAGTCTCTCGGAATGCCCAAATCATCCTCGCTGGCTGGTGCTGGCGCTATTATCTCGACCATCGCTTCGACGAGTTGTTGGGTGCTGCGACGAATTACCTGGCCGTTCTTCCCGAGCATCGCGTTGGGCTCAGGTTTGTGGGCTGGGCGCAGGAGCGACTCGGCCGCTACGAGGAGGCCCTGGCCACTGCGCAAAAGATGTCGCAACTGTCGCCGGGGCTGGATTTCACCGCGTTTCTGGGCCGCGTTCATGCCAGGATGGGGCACCGCGACGAAGCGCAGAAAGTTCTGGACCAACTGCGTGTACTGACCCAATCGCCCCGTGCCTCAGGGCTGTATTCCGCCGAGGTTTTGCTCGCTTTGGGAGACAACGCGCGGGCGATTGAACACTTGCGACAGGCCGTGGACGAGTACCCGCCCACTGTTTTACGTTTGAAAACGGACCCGCAATGGGACGACCTGCGCTCCGACTCGCGCTTCATCGCATTGCTCAAGAAAGCAGGTTTGGGGAGATGACCCAAGGCACTGCTAAGTCGAAGTAGAAGACCGATCCAGACGAAAAAAGATGTGGCCACTGCTGTCGTATTTCGCAATCCCGCCCGACCAACCTGTCAGTTGTGGATTTCATGTTCATGTTGCTTTGGAAATCCAGTCAGTTAAGCCTGACGCGGTAGAATCGTTGCGGTCTCCCGGAGCCAGCCGCATCGATCACTGCTACCACCGCACCCGTGCCGGCCACGTCGGTCGCGCCAGGTACGGGTTCCCAAACGATCGGCGCGGACAGGCTCTCCGTTCGCTCGACGCGGTAGGTCTGGTTCGTCTGCGTGGTGAAACTTATGCGCACGTCGCCGCTGGTCCGTTCAACCGCCGTCACCTTGAAATCGTCGTCAAGGATGGTGCAGCGGCCCTGACTGTCGGCGATTGTGGCGTTGGTCGGGCTGCTGAGGTTGACGAAGAAGGTTTCGTTGGACTCGATGAGAGCGTCGGCGATGATTTTGATGGTCACGGGCTGGCTGGTCGCACCGGGTGGGATGGTGGCCACGATGTTCGTCGGGACGTAATCGACCCGTAAAATGGCCGAACCGTTGGCTGTCTGGGCGCGCACACTGATCGATTGGCCGCTAGGCGCTGACAAGCTCAACGTGAAGGTCGCGTCCGGGAGGCCCGTGTCGCCTTCCTGCACGCTGATGTCGTTGATGGAAATGGCGGGCGGCGGATCGTTATCCACGATGGTCCCTTGGGCTTGCGTGTAGGCGAGGGTGATGTTCGTCGGATTGCTGAGAGTAACGTAGAATGTTTCGTTCGTTTCGTCGAAGAGGTCGCCGTTCACGACGACCCTGATGGTCTTGTTCGTCTCGCCGGGGTTGAAGACCAGCGTCCCGTTAGTGGCCACGTAGTCCGCACCCGCCAACGCCGAACCATCGGCAGTAGCGAATTCCACGGAGATGATTTGGTCGTTGGTCCGCGCAAGACTCGCGGTGAAGACGGCGTCCGTCGTGCCCGCGTCGCCTTCGGTCACGGTGGTGTCCGTGACGACGACGTTCAGCGGCGGCACGACGCGCCCCCACCACGTGCCCCAGCGATCTTGTCCGCCCGACGGCGTGGCGGCGTATTCCTGAATCGTCCACAGGTCGGAATCGTTGACTGGATCAACGACCGTGGCGCTGTAGTCACCCCAGCGGTTGACATTGCCTGAACACAACGGGCTGTAGGGCACATAAAATGGCGCCTCGCCTGCCTTGAGAACCGCGTCGCCGCGCAACGTGCCGGGCGGATCGCCCGCCGCTCGAAAAGCGAAGTTGGCACTGGGAAACTGGTTGCTGGAAAAGCGCGAATAACCAACCAAAACCTCATTGAATTTATTTACTGCGATGCCGGGATAGCTATAGGAATTTCTTCCCGCGAGATCGTCAATGAGACCGCGCTGAAGAACAGTTCCTCCCGGGCCGATTTGCCACCATTGGATCGAAGTCCGTTGCGGGGAGCCACCTGCGGGCAAATGGACATGATGGGCCGCCCATAACGAACCATTGCGATAGATGATCGCGCTGCGAATGAACGCGCTTTGGGGAGCTATTTTGTTCGTCGTGCCAAGCTGGGGGAGCACGTTCGCATTGCCGCCGCCACGCGGCAGATCGTCCCAGCGATTGGTGGTTGTGACCGTCGGACCTGAAGTGAAGACTTCAGCACCGACTGGTCCGCTGACTGTGAAGATTTGCAACGAGTTGACGTTGATCGGCCCATCTCCAGCCGCAAGGAAATACAGCGTCGAGACCGAGGCATCGTAAGTGAGGGCTGGCATCACAACGCGGTTGACAGAGAACTCGGAGCGTTGGAATAGCGTATATTGCCCGGCGCCGCCCGCGTAGAGATTGGTCTTATTGAAGACGTAGAAATGTGTGCCTTGATAGCCCGTCGTTGGGAGGTAATAGCCGGCAAACATTGCGCCACAGACGACGATCCAGTCTTTGGTGAAGCCCAAACGATCGAAATCCATCCATTGCTGTCGCGGCGAATCGAGGTAAATGCGATACAGATTCCAGTTACCGGTGGGATCGCTTGTTTGTGACACGCCAATGAGCAGTGAAGCCGCGTTGGTGATAGCATCACTGAGGGAGGTGAGAATCCAACGTTGGCCAAATGGATCGTAGAGGATGCGTGGGTCGAAGATGGGAAACTCAGTGTTCGGGCCACAAGTGGAGTTGCCGGGAAAGATGCCGAGGTTGGCCCAAAAATTCGTGTCCGCCACCGTGCTGATCACGCCACCGAGTCGGTCTTGAATGCGCAGCGTGCCATTGACTGCGACCATCAGGTGCTTGGGTCCAACGGCACCTTGCGTATCGGGCACGTACGAAATGCCTTGTTCTTGGTTGAACGCCAGAAAACTTGAGGCAGGGGAGGGCGAAGGTGGAGTCCCGCCCATGCTGGCAGGCGCGAACCTCGCTTGTGCAGCAGGGGCGGCTTCCGGCGGCGCCGCAGCGGGCGGAGCGACCTGGCGGGCCAACTCGGCGAAGTTCACTACCGCCCGCTGCGTCGCCACACCCGGTGTGCCTGATCCGCTGTCGGCGGCGCCGGCAGAATGCGCGTTCACGCAGAGGAGTCCGCCGGCTAACGAGGCGAGGACGAATTGATTCATTTTCATGTTCATCCACTCACATAAAGGGGCGCGGCAGCCGAATCTTTCACGGAAAGTGGAAAAGCTTTGACCACGGATGGCGCGGCGAGCAGGGGGTCTTTTTGCTTCGCCACTGACGCCCGGAATCGGCTGCCCGGAATCGGCTTGTTTGCGCACGATGCCTGGCCTATCGTCCAGCGAATGAAATCGTTTGGTCAGGTGCTCGAATGGGCGGACGAACTTTCGCCGGATGAACAGGAGAGCCTCGTCTCGATTCTTCAGCGCCGGCTGCGGGAGCAGCGTCGGGCGGAATTGGTCGCGACGGTCAATGAGGCGCGGAAGGAGTTCCGGACGGGCCGGTGCAGACCGGCGTCTCCGAGCCAAATCATGAAGAAAATCCTGGCTTGTAACGGTTGCTCCTGCCCACCAAGGCCTTCGTCCGTTCGGCCAAGCGGCTGACGCGAAAGAGCAGCGATGCGGCGGCAGACCTTCAAGTGACTCTGGAGTTGCTGGCGGAAGATGCCTTTAATCCGAAGCTCAAAACCCACAAGTTGAAGGGCAACCTGGCCGGCTCGTGGGCTTGTAGCGCCGCGTACGAGTTGCGCATCATCTTCCAGTTCGTGAAGCACAAAGGTGCTGACGCCATACTGTTGGAGGCTGTCGGCACGCACGATGAAGTTTACTGAAAGGGACTCTCCATCAGGCGCGCGGCAGCCGAATCTTTCACGGAACGGGAAAAGGTTTTGACCACGGATGCGCTACCCGTGTTCCTCGCCCGACGCTCGAAGCACCATCGCCCTGTAGCAGCCGACGTAAGGAGGCTCTGATCTCCTTCTCCCAGTAGCGACCGGCTTCTTGATCAGAGCCTCCTCACGTCGGCTGCTACGGTAAGAAGTGTTGAATATTGTTTGAAAGAAAACGGTGCGGCGCGCCTTTGATCCCTTAGAATGACGAACGGCATGAGGCACGGAGCGGAAGAATGGCTGGCCACGCGGCGCAGCTTGTTGACGCGCCTGCGGGATGCCGGCGACCAAACCGGATGGCAGCAGTTCTTCGAGGCGTATTGGAAACTGCTCTATCGCGTGGCGCGCAAGAGCGGGTTGACCGAGGCCGAGGCGCAGGACGCGGTGCAAGAGACGATCATCACGGTGTCGCAGCAGATGCCTGAGTTTCGCTACGAGCCGGCGCGCTGCTCGTTCAAGGGCTGGCTGCTCCTGCTCACGCGCCAGCGCATCGCGCACCAGTTCCGCAAACGCAACAAACCGGGCGGTGACGCCAATCGTGTTCATGCGGCCGCGGCGCAGCACACGCCGGGGGGCGGCGGCAGCGCGTTCGTTTCTGCCGACGCCGGCCCGGCGACGGTCGATCAGTTGCCGGATGTCAGCGACACCGGCTTGGAAGCGATTTGGAACGAGGAATGGCGGCAGCATCTTTATTCCGCCGCGCTCGAGCAAGTGAAGCGGCAGGTGAGCGACCGGCAGTTTCAAATTTTTGATCTTCATGCTTTGCAGAACTGGTCGGTGCGGGAGGTGGCAAGAACGCTCCGCGTCAGCGCCGTTCAGGTGTACCTGGCCAGGCACCGCATTTCCTTGTTGTTGAAAAAGGAGGTCAGGAAGTTGGAGCAGGCGGAGGGGTAGTAGGACGCGCGAGGGCCTGTGCGTCTCGCGGCGCGTGGTTCCAAAACAGCCACAACGCCAGAAACGCCGCCAACGGCAGACATCCCGCGATGGCCAGGCCCAGGTCGAAAGAGTGGGTCTTGTCGATATGCCTGCCGAAGAGTGTGTGGACCGGCGAAAGCGCCCATGCCGCGACGCCCGCAATGCCCGTGACTTTGCCCTGATGAAACGGGGACAATTCTTGCGTCAGCGCGTGGTAAACCGGGAAGACGCCCAAGGCGCCCGCGCCGACCACCAGCAACATTGCCAGCAGAGGCCAGCCTTTGGGCAAAATGAAAACGGAAAGGCTCAAGGCTGTCAGCGCGGCACAACCAAAGAACACCAGCAATCGCGAGCGATGCACCGGCAAGCCGCGACGCACCAGCCAGAGCGTGAGCGCGCCCGCGCCCAGGCAGCCCACGTCGGTGGCCACATAATAGAGCGAAATGTAATCGAATGTGG
>Ga0137374_10000640_pt1 | contig 36240 bp, 16 predicted proteins | sample SagtaG_20_FD_104811 | JGI IMG/M metagenome (GOLD analysis project Ga0137374, IMG submission 104811) | Vadose zone soil microbial communities from Sagehorn Ranch, Mendocino, California, USA - Sage1_R_100_16 metaG | ecosystem: Environmental > Terrestrial > Soil > Vadose zone | place: USA... | reverse complement strand
TGGACGACGTCCCCGGAGGACGTTCGCGAACTGGCGGCGGCGCAGCAACGGTTGCTGGCCAGCGTGGCTCCGGCCTTGAAGCCGGGTGGCCGTCTCTTCTACGCGGTCTGCACGTTGACGCAGGCCGAAACGGAAGGCGTGGCGGCGGAATTCGAGGTATGCTTTCCAGATTTTGACCCACTTCCGATCCCCAATCCCCATGCTTTGGGTGAAACCGGGAGAGTTTGCGTGCGGCTCTGGCCGCAGGAGACGGACGGCAGCGGGATGTTTATCGCGGCGTGGCGCCGGAAGCGGGCCTGAAAACAATTCGGCCGCCAGCGATCTTCGCCGGCGGCCGGTGGTCCGCGAACGGATCCAAGGGGCTTGGCAGAAAGTCAGTTGGAGCGGACGTAGTCGTCGAAATCCAGTGAAGTACTGTCTTCGAAGCGCCCGTTCTCTCCGGCAGAGCGGACCAGGACGCTGTTATCGGAGAAATAGAATCGAAGGGCGTTGCCCCACGGGTCGACGAACTCGCCCTTGCCGTTCAGCTCCAGCTTGCGGCCCAACCCGATGATGACTTTCTTGGTGTTTTGGCCCTGGAGCGCCTTGACGACTTCGGAGTTGCTGCCGGTGGGGTAGGCGCCGACGTGCTCCTTGAATTTCTGGAGCCCGTCGAACAGACATTCAACATCCTGAGTCAGTCTGCGGGTACTGGCCTTGGCTTTGACCGTGGTCACGACGCGAACGATCCACCCGCCGCCGATCACCAGGGCGACCACTCCGACGACTAATAGAAACTTTTTCATTATTGAATACATCGGCGTGCGCCATTTGGGCTTTAGCGCGGAAATTTCCACCCGCCGTAGCCGCCGACGGGAGGAGGCGGATGGCCTAATCGGGGGCAGGAGTCTTCCTATCCATGACGCCGGCAGGGCGAGGCCATGACGCCGGTAGGGCGAGGCTCCTGCCGAGCCGCGATCAAACCGGAAGTTTCGGCTCGGCAGGAGCCTCGCCCTACCGGGTCAAGGTGAAGATGCCCGGCCGCAAGCCGTCGTTTCTCCTCACGTCGGCGGCTACAGGCTGTGGACGGTTCCTGTGCGGTGTGAAATCGCCAGGTTAGCGCTGAGTTGTGAACTGTTCGAGCTACGGCTGCCAGGGCGTGGCGACGCGGTAAAAGCGATTGGTGGACCAGTTTGGATCCTGGACCGATTCGATGCGGGCGTTGGTACGCGAGGCGAAGTCCGCCAGGCGGAACCAGCCGCTCGGCCCTGCCGGAAGAGCGTCGGCGTACTGCAAGGTATACGTCTTGCCGGCGACGGCGCCGAACCGCAGCGTGGCCAGGCCAGGCACGGTCGTCTGTTCTATCTTCAGGAAGCTGGCCGGGTCGGACGGATCGGTGCCGGCGATGAATTCGGCCAGGTTTGACATCCCGTCGCCATCCAGATCGCCGAAGGCGTCGGCCGCGTTGTTCGTGTTCAGGCCGTATTGCACCTCGTACAAATCCGGCAGGCCGTCCATGTCGAAGTCGATCCGGGTGTGGTTGGTGGTATGGGTCGCGACGCCCGAGCCCGTGGAGGCGGCATTGCTGAGCACGATCCGATACCAGTTGCTTCCCGCCGCCCGCGACGTGTAAGGGACGGGGAATGTGAAGAAGTTGACAAAGTTGCTCGTATCGGACTTCGCGACTAACGTGGAATTGCTGCGATAGAAGATCGAGATGGGCGCCGGCGAGCCGGTGACGATGCTGCTGACCGTAAACGGTGCGCTGACGGGGTTCGTGTGATTGAGCGCCGGCGGAACCACGAACACCGGCGAGATCAACGGCGTCAGCATCGCAATGGCGCTCGGGACGGTGCCGGCAGCGTCGGTGACCAGCACCGAATAGCCACCCCCGTCCTCCAACACGACGTTCGAGATCGTGAGCATCATGCCCGTGGCTCCCGGGAGCATCACCCCGTTCTTGCGCCACTGGTAGGTGATGGGAGTCGTGCTTTCAGCCAATACGGAGAAGCTCACATTACGGTTGTTCACCGGCGCCGCCGGGTCGGGCGGCACCCGAATGCTCACGCTTTGGGGTTGGATGAGTATCGAGGCCGGGATGAAAACCGACAGGCCGGCGAGACTGCTGAGCACCGACCCGGCCGCGTTGTACACCACCACGTCGTACATTCCCTGATCGAAGAAGTCGACGCCGCTGAGCAATAGAATCGAGCTGTTCGCGCCGGCAATGGAGTTTCCGTTGAAGCGCCACTGGTAGCCCAGCGGCCCGGCACTGCTCGCGCTCACGCTGAACATGGCGCTGGATCCCAGGCCGGCGCTGGTGGAGGAGGGCTGCGCCGAGATGGTCGGAAGCGCGCCGCCCGACCACAGGCCGCCAGCCGTCACGGTCGCCGCCACCCAGTTGGCCGGGTCGTTGCCGAAATCGCCGGCCACGCGCCGCTGGAGCGAGGCGCCGGAACCGTCCGCGCCGGTTGGCCACGGGGCCGAGTCCTCGTAATCCACCTCGTCGACCAGGATGAAGGACGGCGCGCCGTTGGGGGCCGCCTCGCCGGGCTTCTGAAGCCGGACCTTGTCAGAGGAATTGTCGAGTTTGCCGTCGAACGGCCCGTACACCGGCACGCCGGCGGGCACATTGAATCGGCTGCGGAAGGAGGCCAGTTGCGTTCCGTTGGTCGGGTTGAAGGCGACGACCACCAGCGACGTGTTCGCGCCCAGCGTCGCGCCAAACGGAAAGTCGAAGCTGATGCCGCCACTCAACCGCCAGTTATTGGTCGGCGTGAACAGAGGCGTGGGCGCGTTGGTGATGCTGCGCAGTTCAATAAACTCGTCGTCGCTGTTGTCGCTGCCGTTACTGTAGTCGACAGGGTGATACATGATCTCGGTGATGACGACGGGACCGACACGCGGGCCGGCGTTTGCCGAGCCGAGTGAAAGCGTTTTCTGCGCCACGAAATGTTCGTTCGTCTGGCTGTCGACGTAGAGGCCGAACGAGACGCCGTTGTCCGCCGCGCCAAAGTTGAACCCGTGACGGTAGCCGGTCAGGTTGGTCGAGGCGGGGTCGCCGGAGAAGACGAACACCTCGTCGCCCAGGGAGCTGAGCGCAAAAGGCACCAGCGCTGTGGCCGCGTTGGTAAAGAGCGTTTCATCGAAGGTGACGAAGCCGCCCGCCGGGATGACGCACCCGTTGGTGATGCGAAATTTCATCGCATTGGTGAAATCGTCGCTGAGGAACCACCCGCCGACGTTGACCGGGCTCGGGGTCGGATTGAACAGCTCGATGGTGTCGCGTTGCGGCGGGTCGGTGTGGGTGAGCACTTCGCTAATCCGGATCGGCGCGAACGACGGCCCCGGCGGGTCGCTCTGGCCGGGCGCGCCCTGGAGCGCGCCGCTCGGGCGCCAACTGGACTTATCGCCCCAGGAATCCGGTTCACCGGCCAGGTTGGTGTTGACCAGCGAGAATCCGAGGCCGTCGGTGATGGGGTACCACGAATTGTTGTAGCTGAAGTCGAGCACCTCTTCGTTCGATGCATCCAGCTGGCGGATCCGCTCGCCGGCGTTGTCGAGCAGGCCGACGTACTGGCCGGCGACATTCGCCAACGCCCCGTAGCGCGCGGTGAACGCCACCAGGTTGCGCACGACCACGACGCGCCCGTTCGGCCCCAGGCTGGTCACCGCGCTGCCGCTGAACGCGAAATCGACCCCATTCGTTAAACGAACTCCATTCAGGTTCAACGTCGTGCTGGGCGAGAGGTTGACCAACTCGATGTATTCGAATTCCTGGGGGTCGTTCGTGTTCCCGGCCAGCGCCGAGGGATTGTACATGATTTCGCTCACGCGCAGGAACTGCTGGGCGGGGCTGGGCGCGGCGGGGTAGGTATTCGAGTAAACCATCCGGCCGTGGTCGTCGCGGATGGTCAGCGGCTCGCCGCGGGCGGAGAGCTGGCCCTTGTAGGGGCCGACGACGAAGAGACCTTGCCCGCCACTCGGGCCACTCGTGCGCTGCTTGAAGGCCACGACGTTGGGCGAAACGTAGATCACGCTGTTCGACGGGATGACCGTGCCGGGCTTGAACTTGAACTCGACCCCGCCGTCGAGCTTCCAATCGGTGATGTCCACCGCGGCCGGAGTCAGATTGGTAATGCAGACGAATTCCTGGGCCTGGTTGCTCGAAGCCGGATTGGCTTCGACGCCGGCGACGGCGATGTTGGCCAGCACCGATTGCGTGAGCGGGATGCCGGCCTTCTGCGTTGCATTGGTGCCGGTGACCAAGGCGGTGTTCGTGATGCAGTGCTTGCCGTACCAATGCGCGCGGCGCGGGCCGACATAATTGACGAGGATGTTGGAGCAGGCGGGCAGGATCGGCTCGACGGGGGCCCAGGAACCGTTGCCCCACTTGGCGTTGTCGAGCGCGGCGTCCGCTGCGATGAGGTTGGTCACCGACTTGATGTAGTTCTCGATGATCAGGGAGTTGGTCGGTGTCCCTGGGGGCAGAACCCACTTGTCCATGACCGTGCGCATGCGGCGCAGGAGCATCTGGCGCGCCTCGGGCACCGAGATGATGACGTCGTAGATGCGGTTCCAAGTGCTGCCGTCGGGCGGAATGATCGCGCGGCCGCCATAGAGCGGGTGGTTCTTGGCGGTATCGACTGTGGCCTCCATCACGTTGCCTTGTGCGCCGCCGTAGCGTTGGCCCCAAGAGGCGTTCATGTCGAACGGAATGATGCGCCACAGACCGTCGCCGAACCGATCGCGGTAAAGGCTCATGTTGGCCCACACGTCGTCCGCCTCGGAACCCCATCGGGCGCCGACGAGATAATTGACCACCTCGGGCACATCGAGCAAGTCGAAGACGGTGGCCTTCCGGTTCGCGAAGGTGTTCGTCTCACTGATACCGCGTGCGAGCTGATTGTAATCGGTGCGAACCGGTTCTGCCTCCGGGTCGGGCGGGTCCGGCTCGATATGCTGAAAGACACCGGTGCTGTCATAATTCACATCGACATTGCCGGCCGCCTTGTAGATTGCGCCCTTCACATCGAAGCCCAGGCGCTGCACCTGCTCCTGGCCGATCACGTCGTTGTGAAAGGCCAGTTGGTAGAACACTGCGTTCAACTGGACCCGCACCGGATAATCAAATGGCGAAGGCACGCCGATCTTGTCGAGGAACCAAAAGGAGAGGTGCTGCCGAATTCGAGACGGGTCAACGGCCTCGGACAGCAACGAGGTTTTGCGCACGCGCCCGCCCGGGCCGGGATGCCGGAACTCGTGGTCGCGGTTGAATTCCAGCCGGTGCGCTTTCTTGTTCGCGGTCGCGGACGTGTTGCCGCGCAGTTCCATGTAGATATTGTCGTAGAATTCCCGGTCATGGAAGAACGACACCCGGCCGCCCGTCTCGGAATCCGCCCCGATCTGCGAGGTGGGGGGGTCGGGGTCAAGCACGTTGGCCGGCGCAAACAGGTGAAAAATCGGCAACTGGCTGGTCACATTGGTGGGAGCGACGATGGTGCCGAGATATTCCGTGTCGGCCGCGCTCAGAAACAGCGGCCAGCGGCTTGCGTGGCCCAGGCCATCGGTCGCCCGGAAATACCACCGGATCATCTGGCCGTTGGTGGACGCGGCGGCCACGGGCAGCGTCTGGCCATACACCCCGTCATTGGCCAGCCCATCGCCGTGCATCCCGTCGTCGAACATGGGCAGTTCGATCTCGGCGTTGTACATCACGCGGTAGCGCACGGCGACTGAGCCAATGAGCGCGAACGTGGGGCTCACTCGCGCCGTCACCAGCACGTCCTGTGAGTCCAGCGGCACGTTCGGCGAATGGGTTGACTCGGTGATGGCCGGCCCCAGCACCGACACGCCGCCGCCGTTGGCCGCCCCCGGCGTGGGACCCGTCATGTAAACCCCGGCGGAACTGGCCGCCGCGACGTGCGTGGCGGTCAATTCCGCGCTGACCAGGAAGTCCTCGTCCGCCGCCGTCGTGTTGAGGCCCTGAATCGCCAGCACGTTGGCCCCGGCCCTCAGCACCGCCCCGCCGGACTGGAACTGGTCCACCCCGATTGCCGTGTGGGTGCCGGTGGCGGTCGAATTGAACGCGAGCGTGCCTGGCGCATTGGCCCGCGCGAGCTCGATGCCGTTCAAGTAGGCCACAAACCCGTCATCGTAGCGCATCTTCAGCGAGAGCAACTGGACGTTCGAGGGATCCTCAATCGTGAACGGCAGCCGGATGTAGGCGCTGGCGTTGACGTTGGACATGGCCGCCGCCACGTCAGTGCGGATGTAGGGAACGACCGACACCCCCACGGCATTGGTCCCGGCCTGGTACAGGGAGAGCACCTCGGCGCTGGACAAGGCACGGTGATGCACCGCCACCTCGTCGATCTGGCCATTGAAGAAATTGAGGGTGGCGTCAAAGATGCCGCCCCCGCCGATGTTGAAGTTGAATCCCGACGTACCGATACCGGCGGCGCCCATGGGAACGGAGGAGCGGACCGTGCCGTCGAGGTACAACTGAAGCTGGCTGCCCGTCGCCACGCCCGCAATGTGGTGCCACTCACCCACCGGGAACGGATATGCAAAATCGATCTGACCGACAAAGGTCCATAATTCAATCGTGCTCGGGTTGACGAACCCGAACTCCACCAAATCATTCTGGCCGAACAAACCTGCCCGGGCGGCTTGCGCCACCGTGGGTCGAATCCAGCCCGCGATGGTGAACTGCGAGCGATTGTTCAACAGCGGGCTTGGGATCGAGATGAAACTGCTGGTCCCGTTGAACGTCGGCGCGTTGTTATTCGGCTCGAAGCCGTTGAACTGCGGGGGGCGCGGCCCCCCCGTGCCAAGTGACGCGCTCGTATATGTGCCGTTCAGGCCGGCGCCGGAGCCAAGGTTGGCAGCCGTGCTGCCCGAGACTTCGTCCAGCCGCCAGTAGGCCACCGGCCCGGTCGGCAGCACCGTCGCGCTGTAGTCGGCCGCCGTCACGTTCGTGGTGCCGTACCCAACGCCGTTGGTCCCGGCGGTCCAAGCCGCGTCGTTGAAGCCGGGGTAAAGCCAGTTGGTGCCGTCGCCGCCGCTGGAAGGGATACGCACGCGCACCTGCGCATTAGTCGGGACCAGCGTCGAATTCGTGGACAGCACGCCCAATCCAAACGAAACTCCCGAGACTTGCTGCGGGAAGGGCGCAAATTCGGAGGCAATGCTGCCATCGGGCCGGACCAGCGCCAGGTACTCGCCTTGCCCGTCCAATTTGAAATTGGTGTGCAGGCGGGCGCCGGGGACGCGGCGGTCCTTTTCCGATGCGAAGACGACCAGGAAGCCCCCGGGCGGCAGGTTCGTGGCCGGGAAGCGCCATTGGGTCAGGTCGTCCGCCTTGTCGGTGAGCGACCAATCGAGGAGGTTCGCCGTCGTATTGCCCAGGTTCTGGATTTCGATCCAATCGGAAGAATCCCCGTCCTCATCCAACAGCGCGCCGGGCGCCTTGATGTTGGAGGCCATAAACTCGCTGATGACCGGACCGCTGCCGACCGCGGCGTTGGGGTCGAGAGTGTAGAGCCAGCTTCCACCCGCAAAGGCGTTCGGCGCCGCCGCCAGGTCCGTAATGCCATGCCCCGCGGCCCAAGCGACCTGCACCAGGCCCGTACCTGGCTGGGGAAATGAGAACGTGTAGACGTTCGCCCCGCCCGACAGGCCCGTGGCCGGCGTGTTGTTGATTCGCAGGTCGGCGGCGTTCACGCCGGCAACGTTTTCGCTGAAGACCACCGCGATGTTGGTGAGAAAGCGCACGGTGGCATCGGCGGCGGGCGACAACGTGGCCACCGTCGGAGGCATTAGATCCACTAGGTTGTACTGCCACGTCGCGCCCGGGCCGGTCGCATTGAAGGAGTTGGGCGGCAGCGCCTGATCAACAATTCCGTGGCTGGCGCTCCAAGTGATCTGCACCGTTCCATAAGCCGGCTGGGCGAACCCAAACGAGTAAACCGCGCTGGTGATCGGAGTGACCGACGTCGCCGCGACGCCATTGACGAGCAAATCGGCGGCGTCCACGCCGTTGACCGGCTCGCTGAAAGTCACGGTGATCGCCGACAGGCCGCCCACGGTGCTGCCGGCAGAGGGGCTGGCGCCGAGAACCGTCGGCGGGTTGGTTTCCACGAGAACCGATTCCAACGACGCATCGAAATCGATGTCGCTGCTGGCGGCCGAAGTCTGGAATACCTGCACTGCCAGGACGTTCGAACCGATCACCAGATAGGAGGGCGGCGTGGGCAAAGTGAACGTGTCGAACGGCACCGGCTCGGTCGCATTGTTCGCCAGGGTCGTTACGGACACCGGATCGCCTGCCGGCCCCACCATGTTGACTCGCTGCACTTCCGTCCCATTAATCCACGCCACGAACCCATCGTCCACCAGCGCTCCCAACCGCAAGTAGGCGATTTCAGCAGTGTTGCTCAGCACGAAGGTCGTCCGCAGGAAGAGGCTGGTGTAGACGTTCTGCATGCCGGTGATCTGTGTGCCGCCGACCAACGTGGAACTGTCTGGTGGGTTGGCCGCGTCGAACCAGAACGGCGCCGGCGCCGTGGTAAACTGCGAGTCGTCGAAGCCATTGGTTCGCCAGGCGGTGACGGGTGCCGAGGCTTCATTGGTCCCCGGCCGCCATCGCCAACCCGCGGCAGATCGTTGCACCAACACGGCTCCAGACGCTTCCAACGCCAGGACTGCCGCAACTACAGGAAGAAGAATGCGAAGCGTTTTCATAACAATCATTGTCACCAGACGCACTTAAACCAGTTCCGTTCCAAAGCAACTCGTACGGAGTCCAGCGACGACAAATAGGCGTCACCGGGGAGCAACTTCGGCTGACCGCACGGGTTGTTGGGTTCGGGAGCAAGTTACACAATTACTCCCAAAAGGACAGCAAAAATCTTGTGGCAACCGACCGGGGGGCGCATCCGAACACTGCTATGACTGGTAGGGCCATCGCGCTGCGATGGCCCCGCCCGCGCAGAGCGGGCGGAACGAGAGGGCACGACGGTGACGAATCGTCCGAATGCACAACATCGCCCGATTGCGCCGCTGTGACGCGGCGCGGACGGCGCAGCGCGCCGTCCCTACCCTCCAAGCCATAGCAGGGTCCGGATGCGCCCGGACCTGGGTGGTCACTGACGCCGCCGTTAACCGAGGCGGCGAACTGGCGCCGGACTGCCAGCCTGTGCCGTGGGCAGACCAGCGAATCGGCACGATCGTCCCGACGCGCACCGTCTGCGGCTCGCCCAGAACTTGCGCGTGCACGCCCAGACTGCGCGTTGGTGGCGGCGGAAAGGACGAGAGATCCGAATCCACGAAGTCCACCGGCACGCCCAGCCCGCGCGACAGATTGGAAATTCATCAATGTTCGCGGTGTCGTTCCCCGCTGCGCAGACGACGAGGACCCCGGCGGCCTCCGCGTCGGCAGTCGCTTCGTGCAACGCCTGACTATAAAAAGGGCCACCCCAACTGTTCGAACTGGCGATGCATTCGGCGGGTTGATCAGCACGCCACGTTGCGGCGTTCCCCCTACTGCGACGTCACCGCGACGCGAAAGAAGTGGTATGGAGAAGGCAACGGGATGCAATACGAGGCGGAGTCCGTCGTGGCCTCCAAATTGGGCGACAACGTGAGCCAATTCGTGCTGTTGAAATTCGTCACGCCTTGAACGGAGTACAGGGAGCCGGGCCGCGAGGTCCAGATGAGGCAAAAGCTGTTGTTGCTGGCGGTCACGCGCGTAATGGTAATGGCACTGGGAGGACTGTGTTGGACGTTGAGCTGATAAAACGCCACGATGGAAGCTTCGTTGGTCGGCCCGGAATTGTCCTGACAATAATTGCCCGCTTTGAAATAGAAGGTCTGCTGCATCCAAGCCGGGTCTGCTAGAAACACGTTCGTCGACAAATTCACGCCGTTAACCGTGATGGACAGTATCCCATCGCTGAGCGTGATTTGATAATTGATGGCGTTGCTCAATCCTACATTGGTTAAAGGAAGACGCACGTCGGTGCTCGAAGCAGCCTCCATTCTCACCAACGCCTCGACGGCGCCATTGTTGTACGAGAGTTTGACGAGCGGAGGGGCAGCGCCAAGGTAGCTGTGAATTTGGCCAATGACGACTCTTCTGCTGCTGGGCAGTTGCATGACTTTGCATTGCGCGCTCATGAAGTGTCTGCCGAAGCCCGACCAATTCACCCCGTTGTCGGTCGGATCGAGCAGTTCGCGCAGTTCGCTGCGCGGATAATCCGATCCGCTCGTCGTGCCGCCGGTGACCGGAGTGTAGAAGACCATCGCGCCGTCCGCGCCTGTGTGAAAGTAGGCGTTGGTAAACCCCGCGGTCAGTTGGGCGGGGGATATTGTCGAAGCCATTGCATCTGGCAGCGTCAGGTACCAATGACTCAAATCAAAATTGTGACCGGGCGGAAAACGTGGATCCAGCGCCAGGCCCCGAGCCGCCGTGAAACAAAGCATCGCCAAACTAATCACTAATCGTACCGCGACCCAGCACAATAATGAAGCGGTGCGGCACGCATTGCCCGTCCGGATTGTCTCGCCGCCGGCTCGCTTCCGCTCTCCGGAGTTCAACTCCACCAAAGGAGAGGATCGACTTGCTGAAATCATAGAGTTACTTAAGTTTCATCGCGAGCAAGGCTAAGAAGCATTAACGGCTTCTTCCGCTTCCCGCACGGTGCTTCTAACGGAACCCTGCATGACCACACTCGAAGTCGCGTCGGCTTCGAGTCGCCGTAGAATCCCATCTGGCTCGCGCAGGGCCGAGGCGACAATCGCCTCGGCCCTGGGGCGCGTGTTGGCAACGGCGTAGATGCGCATCTGCGGGGCATTCCCGGATGGCCGGAAGTGCGCGATGTCGCCATTTCGAAAGAAGATCCGAATGCCATCGAGAGTGTTGATTCCCGCGACGCGGTCGAAACCTTCTTGCGGGCTGAAGAATCGCTCAAGTTCGAGCCGGATCAAATCGAGCGAAGCCAGCAGAGGAGGCGCCGCCGGTTGTGAAGCGCCGTCGGCGTACACCACTCGGATGCCCATTTCGGCATAGCTCACGAATTGAATGCTTGGGTCCTTTGGCATGAAGCGCCGGAGCAGCGCCTGGCCTGTGCTCGAAGAGAAGTTGTCAATCAATCCTGCCTGGCCGAACCGGCGGGGAAGCTGCTCGAATCGTTCCACGAGGGAAAGGCGGCGCTCTTTCGCGGAGCACAGTGCGGCTACAATGGGCAGGGCCGCGTCGCGCGTCGGAAGCGCACGAAGCGTGCGGGAGTTTCGAGTGATGTCGGTCGCCGTCAGGAAGCCGCCGTTGGCCTCCCAACCCACGACATGCACCGCGCCGCCACCCCGCGCCCGCTGCATGGCTTCGATCACGTAGGGCGAACCAATCCTGGCTTTGACGACGGCGACGCCGCGGGCTTCAGCCCAGAGATCCACGGCGTCATTGGCGCTGATCGGAACGACCGCCACGCGCGCGTCAAGAAAGTCCGCTGTGACGATCCCCAGGAGGTCGCCTCCCAAAAAGCGCACTAGCCCATTCGTATCCACCCCTGCGACGAGCGGCCGATCGCCGTCACCGTCGGTGGAAACGATCGCGTCAATCGGCCCATGAGTTCGACGGGCCTCGTCCGTGAGTCGCTGGAGTAACTCCAGTTTCTCCTCGGACATGGCTTCCGTGTCGATCGGCACGAAGCTTTCGCTCCGGCCCTTGGGAATCACCCGCGCTCCGAGGCCGGCCAACAATTCGACCAAAACGTCCCGTGCAACGGACGAATGTTGATAAAGCACAATCCGCAGGCCGTCCAGACAGCCTGCTGAAAAGAAGTCCAGGTAGCGCCGCGTGTATTCCAGGCGCGAGCGCCGATGGGAAGGCGTGACGCGGATCGGCGCTCCCGCCTTGAACATCCCATCGTCCGCGAACAAAGACTCTGACGCCGGGCATGCATACTCCGCCTCGCGAACCCGCTGCACGGCGCGTAGAATGCCGGGTTCATCAGCCTTCAGCACCTCGCCCTGGTTTGTGTTGAATTTGATGCCGTTTCGATCAAAAGGAATATGGCTGCCGGTCACCATGATGCTGGGGCGCCGGTGTTGGAGGGCGTAGTGGATCAAGGCTGGCGTCGGCAATGGGCCGAGGTGTTCCACCTCAAGACCAGCATTCTGGATGGCGAGAGCGACTGCACGCACGATGCTCCGTCCCGCGCTGTCGGTACTCGGTCGGAGATCGCCGGCCAGGCTCACTGTATCGCCTGCCAGCGCGCCGCCGCCCTCGCCTAAATAGTCCAGAAACCCTCGCGTGTTGATGTAGGCCTCCAGGTCCGTCATGTCCGCAACCAGCCCGCGCAGTCCGCTCGTGCCAAATGCCAGCGCGGCCGGATGGCGGCCACGAAAACTCAATGGCTCGGAGCAGTGGCCCTGCGGGGCGCAGGTCGAGTCCGCTAGAGGCGCCGTGGCTTTGTCGAGTGCCTCGAAATGACCGGCGCGCATCTGATCTGGCGTGCTCACGGGTCCTGCGGGGAGTTTGACGGCGCGCTCGGCATCGCGGACGGCGCGTCTCCGAGCCTTGCTGGCCTGGCGTTTTCCAAGTCAATACGGTTGGAGGAGCGGGTCCAGCGTAACGTCGCGCTCCTCCCTCGCGAAGAGAGAAGCGGCAGAATTGCCCCTCCAACCGAAAGGAGTCTGATGTACTTCCGATAAGGCAACAGATGGCAGTCACTGTGGCTCCAGTCAGCCGGCTTTCCCGCCATGTCATCGTCACAGTTCACAATGTGAATTTCCACCCACGGGGTGCGGATGCGCCGGCAAACTAGCGGGGCGGGCGGGCCGGTCACACCAATTGCGCTCCGCAGGTTGTTGGCTCGTATCGACTTCATAAGCTAGTTTTAGTAAGTGGCTGGTCCTCTTGACAGGCTACCGGTCGATCACTGAGTACGTTAGATTCGCGGTGGTTCCGCTTCTCATGGAAACACTAATGCACCCATTGGGGTCGGCAGTATAGGTGCCCAGGGATACGGCTCGATTTCCACGCCCGTTTCCCCGTCCACCATCTCTAACATCTGTGATGGCGTACAACGCACCAGGAGCCAGGCCGCCAACAGTGTAGACCACTGTCGCGGCAGGGTCGGAAGCTTGCGCCGTCCATGTTATTTTGACGCGTCGGTTCAGGGTCCAGAGTTGCGGTGTGACCAATACTCCGCCCAGGCTGGTAACGACACGGAGATTTCGCGGGAATACTGTCCCCTTCAGACCGCCGAGGTCGGCTAGCGTCACTAGCGCAAACGATCCATTCGTGTCCACCACAGTCGTCAAGCGATTCAGACTGGAGTCGAAAATGGCGCCGTGCTCGTCCTCGAACTGCGCGGTACTAAACTGGTCCAGTTGCAATGTCACGAGCGGCCCCCCTTTGATTAATGTGGTCGTCCGGTTTGTCGTCGAGCCGACTAGTTTCACGACTACATTTGCAGGAAATGAATTACTGATAACGGCATTGTCCGTTGCAGTGACGAAACGGAGAGTAGCGTTGGTTCCAACGAACCGATTGGCGACGAACTCATTGGCATCGCCACTGTCCACCTTGATCGCTTCGGGGCCGTAGTGTTGAACAGAATTATTCGCGAACGTGTTTTGTCGTGGCCGGCCCGCCGCAACCGGATCGTTGTCGTCAGGCTCAGGTGGGTCATTGCCTGCATACAAGTAAAAGCCGTATCGTCCATTGAAGGCCAATTCATTCTCTGCGACCCAGTTACCGGAGGCACCCACGCTCAAGCGGATGCCGGTATTACCGTTGCTGGAGCATAGATTGTCGCGGATTAGATTCCGGGAGGAAGCAAAAATAGCGATGCCGCTGTCTATATTGTCATAACTTCGATTGCCTTCGACCACCCAGTCGTTGCAGGAGCGATGGAGCATCAGCCCGTTGCCGCGCATCCCGAACGGATCGCGCCCATTATGCCACGACAGGTTGTTGCGCATGATTCCATTATTGCACCGCTTCGAGGCGATGATGCCGTGCCAGCCGTTGTCATGGATGTTATTGTTCTCAATCACCAGGTAGTCGGAGTCGTCGTGCGGGTCGAATCCGTAACCCAGATTGTGGTCCACCTCATTGTTGGCCCACCGGCCGCCATAGTGACCGTAACTGTACATTCCGAAATAGTTGTTGTGCAATCGGCTGTTGAGAATGTCCCCATATACATTCACCACGTCGAACAGAGTATTGGTCGTGCCTGCTGGCAGATACACCGCCGTGGTGTCCACCACCTTCCAGGTCAGCCCATAGGATTCTGTGTTGTGGGATCCCAGGTAACCTATGTCGCTGTTAATGACGTCCATGCGCGATTCATACGCCGTCACGCCATCGGGATCGAGGGAGGAGCGAGCGCGAACGTAGGCCCGTCGGTAGAGGTCGGTCTCGGTGTCCGGCCCGTTGACGGCACTATCCCAGGAGGTGATCCGGGTGTGGCGGATGTCCAGGTAGCCCCAGTCGGCGCGCAGTTCCACGACGGCATTGGAACTGAAGTTATTGTCGCTCTTGAGGCGCAGCTCGGCGACGTCGCCGCCGATGGCTGGACCGTAGAGCAGCAGCCGCGCTCCTTTTTCAACAAACAGGTCGGCGCCAGCGTACCAGACTTTGTTGGCGGGGTCCACGAGTTGGAGCGGCGCCTCGGGCAGGGCTGCCTTGATTTGGCTCAAGGTAGCGAAACCCTGCCCGGTGACATAGATGCGCCAACTCGTGCTCGCCCACCGGAAGACCGGGCCGTAATCATTGTCATGAACGCTATTGCTGGCGAGCACGGCTTTATGCCCGGGATCGGAGATGTCGAATCCGAAAAGCTTGTTAAACGAGATTTCATTGCCACTCCAGTTCACGTCGTCGACGGCCCATGTCCCGACGCCGAGCTGGCAGTGGTGAATGTAACTCCCGATCACAGAGCCGAACACGCGCACTCCGTCGACCGAGCCGGAGACCTGCCATGTCAGGCCGCAGCCCTCCGCATCTTCAAAGCCAAGATAGCCAATCTCTGAGTTGATCACATTCAGTCTGGCTTCCTGCACGATCGAACCCACCTTCCGCGAGCGAGCGCGAATAAATGCGCGCCCATACAACTCGTATTCGCTGTCCGGGCCATTCGCAACCTGGTTCCAGGATGTGACTCGGGTCGAATTGAGATCGAGCGTTCCCCAGTCGGCGTCCAGGTTCACGATGCCATTGGTCGCAGACGTGTTATCGTTGCTCAAAAGGCGCAGTTGGTTGGCGTCCCCACCGGCGGCACTGCCATGAACCGACAACGTGCATCCGTCCGTAACGAACAAGTTGGCGCGCAACAGCCAGATCCCGTTGGCAGCGTCCACGAGTTGAAGCGGTGCGTTGGGCAAAGCCGCCTTGATGTCCGTAAGCGTAGCGGAACCGCCGTGCTCGACATAGATGCGGTTGGCGGAGTTGGCATAGCGAAAGGTCGCAGCATGAGCACCGGGAGGAACCACCAGCAATACCATTGCTACAACCACCACTCGAATGAGCCGCCGGGACAGTGCTGTGCGCGCCGGACACACTACTTCAGGCTCAACAGGAGGAGACTCGTCCAGTACAGCTTCGGCGCGGTTAGCTGAGTACTTAAGAGTTCGCTCTCCGAAAAGAGGAACCCATTTATCCTCGCGCACAACTCGAATGGGTATGTTTACGGGAATGTAGTCAGATGGCGAATCGAACCGCACTGAAATGCTAATGCACGCGTTCTCCATCACTGGAAAATCTCCAGCCACACGGCTGTCCATGGGCTTGGAAGTCGACTTCCGATTCCGGCATCGTTTGACCGATGAGCGGGATCGCAAGCGCATTACTGCTCTCTGTTGGCGAGCACGTTCCAGCCGGCCGCGATGGAGATTTTGACGCAAACTTCCGCCGGCTTCTGCGAACCGATCTGCTTTGCATTTCATGTTACGCTTCCTTTCAATGCGATTGTTTCGTTACGCGCGGTTTACATTTGAACTTCAGAATATTGCGGAAAACTCATCTGGGTCACGGATGAATCAACCGGAAGAACTTGCTGCCATCCTTCGGCAATAGGATCACTTGGTATTGATCGCCAACCGTGCGGATGTTGTTAGTAGCGTCCGCCCACCTTATCGGGCTCAGCCCGTCGGCATGTTGCAATGCCCAACCGAGTGACTGCGCAGGCCAGGAAAGAATCGCCGTGTTATCCGAGCCCAGCCTGATACTTAAGTACATCCGATTGACGAGCACCGTAAAACTGTTAGTGGCGCTAACGCTGCCATCGCTGACGATCGTGATGAAGCGGTTTGTGCTCCCAAGCTGATCCGCGGCGGGTGTCCAGGTGATGATGCCGTTGGCGCTGATGGCGGCATTGGGGACGGCGCCGTTGTCCTCCAGCCTTGTCGCGCTAAGCGAGTAGGACAATGGGTTGGCGGGAATGTCGTCGTCAGCGGCAGTGTTAATCACGGTCAAGTTCTGGAGGCCGACAAGCGTGCGGTTGGGTTGCGAGGGCAAGACCGGTGCAGTGTTCACTTCCCTGGCGACGACTGTAAACGTGTTGGTCGCGCTCCGATTGCCGTCACTGACCACTGTCGTGAAACGATTGGTGCTCGGGCCTTGGGCTTCGCTGGGGGTCCAGGTGATAATTCCGTTGGCACTGATCGCGGCGTTAGGTACGACACTATTGTCGCCGAGGCGGTTCACGGTAAGGGCGTAGTTCAGCGGATTGACCGGGATGTCCGTATCGATAGCGGTGTTGGTGACGATCAAGAGTGTCAGCTCGTTGACCGAACGGTCGGGCAGCACGGGCAGCACGGGGGCCGTGTTCACCTCGTTAACGGTGACTATGAAACTGTTGGCGACGCTCTCGTAGCCGTCACTGACGATGGTCGTGAACCGATTGATGCTTGGACCTTGGCTTTCCGTGGGCACCCAGCTGATCACTCCGTCGCTGGAAATGAGCGCATTGGGGATAATGCTGTTGTCGGCCAGATTGATCGCCGTGAGTGTGTAGCTCAGCGGCATTGCTGGGAGGTCGCTGTCTGAGGCGGCGTTGGCCACAATCAACCAAGTCAATTCGTCAATCGTACGGTCAGGTTGCGTCGGCAACACCGGTGGCGTGTTCAGCTCGCTGACAATCACAATAAAGCTGTTGGTCGACCGAAGGCTGCTGTCAGTGACGACTGTGGTGAAGCGATTGGTGCTTGGCCCCTGGGACTCGCTGGGGGTCCAGGTGATGATGCCATTCGCGTCGATGGCGGCATTGGGGACTGGACTGTTGTCGCGCAGATTCACCGCCAGGAGTGTGTAGGTGATCGGCACGGGTGGAACATCGCTATAGGAAGCTGTGTTGATCACTGTCATGAGGGTCAGTTCATTGACCGTGCGATTGGCTTTTGCGGAAAGAACCGGGCCGTTGTGAACAGCCTGATAGGTAATGGTGAAGAAATTCATGGCGCTCAACGGATGTTGAGCGCTGTCGCTCACAGTGAAGTTGATGCGGCCTTGCGAGTCGGCAATAAACGACCCGAACGGAACCGGAGGCGAGCCGATCGCGGCGGTATAGGACCTTCCCGCCGCCAAGTCGCCTACCGTGTAAGTCACCGACGTTGTTCCGTTCGATGCCTGCGCGCTCCAGGATTTAGTCTGGCTGCCTGACAAATTCCAGGAGGCAGGCGTAACTCGCACCACCCCGCCATTGGGAGAGACAAGCAGGTTTCGGGTCAAGACGGTGTTGGCGTCGCCCGCATTGGAGAAGGTGAGTGACGCGAACGACGCGTTTGCATAGATGACAGTGGCCACTTTGCCAGTTTGACCAATGTCAAACACGGCGCCCCGGCCGTCTCGGAAGGTCGCCGTGCTGTACGAATCAAGCAGCAGAGCCACATCCGGCTGGCCTTCCACTAAGGTGATAGTGCCGGCTCCCGTGTTGGTGTTGCCGACCAGCCTCAGCAGGATCTTCGTGGGGAGCGAATTACTGATCATCAAGTTATTTGTGGCGGTCTCGAAGCGCCATATCATCAAATTCGTGCTTTCAAAGAGTTCAAAGCTGTTGTACTGGAAAGTGTTTTCGTCACCACTGTCGATTTTCACGGCCTCAGTCCCCGGCGCGTATATCAGGTTGTTGCCAAAGAAATTCCGCCTGGGCCGGCCGGCGTTGACGGGGTCGGTGTCGTCAGCTTCTGGAGGATCATTACCCTCGTAGAGATAGATGCTATTCCCGCCGCAAAAGCCGAAATCATTATTGGTCACCACGTTGTCGGCAGATCCCACGCTCATACGAATACCGGCATTGCCGTTGTACAAACAGAGGTTGTCGTAAACCTGCGTACGCGAAACCTCGAAGAGGGCGATGCCGCTATCCGGATTGTCATAGCTTCGATTGCCCTCGACGACCCAATCGTTGCAGGAACGATGGAGCATCAGGCCGTTGCCGCGCATCCCGAACGGATCGCGCCCGTTGTGCCACGATACGTTGTTGCGCATGATTCCATTATTGCACCTCTTCGAGGCAATAATGCCGTGCCAGCCGTTGTCATGGACGCTATTGTTCTCGATCACCAGGTAGTCCGAATCGTCGTGAGGATCGAAACCGTAACCCAGATTATGGTCTACCTCGTTGTTGGCCCAGTGGCCTCCATATTGGCCGTAGCTGTACATCCCAAAATAGTTGTGGTGCAGTCGGCTGTTGAGTATGTCCCCATACACATTCACCACGTCGAACAGGGTATTGGTCGTGCCCGGCGGCAGATAGACCGCCGTGGTGTCCACCACCTTCCAAGTCAGCCCATAGGCCTCCGTATTGTGGGAGCCCAGGTAACCGATGTCGCTGTTGATGACGTCCATGCGCGATTCGTGCGCTGTCACCCCATCGGGATCGAGCGTGGAGCGCGCGTGTACGTAGGCCCGGCGGTAGAGGTCGGTCTCGGTGTCCGGCCCGTTGACGGCACTGTCCCAGGAGGTGATCCGGGTGTGGCGGATGTCCAGGTAACCCCAGTCGGCGCGCAGTTCCACGACGGCATTGGAACTGAAGTTATTGTCGCTCTTGAGGCGCAGCTCGGCGACGTCGCCACCGATGGCTGGACCGTAGAGCAGGAGGCGCGCTCCCTTTTCGACGAACAGATCGGCGCCCGCGTACCAGACTTTGTTGGAGGGGTCCACCAGTTGCAACGGCGCATTGGGCAGGGCTGCTTTGATCTGACTCAGGGTCGCATCGCCCGGTCCCGTGATATAGATCCGCTGGCTGATGCCGGACCAGCGAAACGAGGCCCTATAGTTATTGTCGTGAACCGTGTTGTTGGCGATCACGGCCTGATGGCCGGGATCAAACGTGTCGAACCCGTAGAGCGTATTGAAAGCAATCTCATTTCCCGTCCAAGCCACTGCGTCTAGAGTCCAGGTAGCCACTCCCTGTTGGCAGTCATGGATGTAACTGCCGCTCACGTTGCCGAAGACGTCGAGGTTGCCCGTGGAACCAACCACTTGCCAGGTGAGGCCGTAACTGTCCGGATCGTTAAAACCAAGATAGCCAACCTCTGAATCGACCACGTTCAGTGTAGACTGTTGAAAGACCGGCGCAACGAACCGCGATCGCGCGCGGATGTAGGCCCTTGGAAGGCCGAACTGGTCCGTGTCAGGTCCGTTGACTGGCTCGTTCCAGGACATGACGTGTGTCGAGTTGATATCAATGGTGCCCCAGTCTGCCTCCACATTGACAAACCGGTTGGTGGCCTCGGTGTTGATGCTCAAGAGACGCAGTTCGTTTACGTCGCCGCCCACGGCGTCGCCATGTAGCAACAGCGTGCCTCCGTCTGCAACGAATAGATTGGCGCGCAGCAGCCAGACTTTGTTAGCGGCGTCCACGAGTTGAAGCGGCGCGGTAGGCAACGCCTGTTTGATGGCCGTCAGTGTGGCCGTGCCGCCGTTCTCGACGTAGATGCGATTGGCGGTGCTGGCATAGCGGAAAGTGGGACCGCTCGGGGTGACAATCGTGACAGTGATTGCATTGGTCGAGCGCGCGCCCTCATTGTCCGTTGCAATGACCTGCACATAGTGCGCGCCCAACGGCGGAGTCCACGCCAGGTAGTACGGTCGACTAGTGAAGCGGGCCTGGAGCGCGCCATCGCTAAAAAGTTCCACCTGCACAACCGAACCATTCGGATCGCTGGCCTCGGCGCTCAGCGCGAGTGTGGTGCCGACCCGATAACTCTGGCCGGAGGGCGGCGAAGTGATTTGTGCGATTGGCGGCTGGTTAATCACGGTTTCAGGCGGGCCACTCCCCGTGGGAGTGTAGGACAGATTGGCGGCCAGAACGATGCGGTCCACGTAAGCGCCGTCCTCGCGCATCCACACATTGAGGGCGTGCACGCCAGGGCTGCCGACTGTGATGCGTTTGGACTGCCACACCCAGGCCGCCGTCGCGCCAAAGGACATCGACTGCGGCGCCGCTCCATCCACGCCGATGTATACGGAATCGTCGGACCCATTGGCGCCCAAGGCGCGGACCCAGAAGTTGTACGCGCCGGAGTTAGTAAATCGGGCGAGATAGATCAATGCAGGGGTGTTGGATTGGGTGACGGAGCTGATATTCGCGCCCGTATTGGGTGTCGCCTGCATAGCCGACGGTCCAATGAATCCAGGCTGGGTCGTAGTGGCCTGCCAGGCATGACCCGCGGCAGGCCTGTTGGTCGCGAAATGTTCGGCTTCGATGACAATGAGTCCGGCGGTCTCCGGGACTGCGCCGGGGGCGAGAAGAGGGAGCAAAAGCAATGCAGTACCTCCAACTGCAAGTCCGAGCCCGAGAGTGCTGGCTTTCATGTTGGTATTCCTTTCTATGTTTGATGAGGTTCATGTGGTTTTCCCATCGCAATTATATGGCACACCCTATGAGAATGAAGAATCAGGGATGGATGAGCCGGTAAAACCTGCTTCCAGTGGCTGGTGGCACGATCACTTGATTCTGACCGCCCACCACATTGACGGCATTGCTGGTTGGCACCCAGTTGGCCGTACCCAGCGCGCTTTTCTGATACAAAGTCCATCCGGACGATGGCGCTGGCCATTGGAGCAGCACGGTATTGGCCGCCGTAAGTCTAATGCTCAAGGACACAGGCGAGACGACAGCACTGACAATGACCATGAATCGATTGGTCGCGCTCAAGCTGCCGTCACTGACTCTGGTGACAAACAGATTCGTGCTGGGAGCTTGGGCAGCCGTCGGCGTCCAAGTTATAATGCCGTTTGCGCTGATGGAGGCATTCGTAACAGCGCTGTTGCTCGGCAGTCTGGTCGCAATCAGCGTGTAGGTTAATACGGACGGGATGTCGATGTCCGTCGCCGTGTTGGCCACGGTCAGAGGCTGAAGTGAAGCAATAGTGCGATCCCCTTGAGCAGGCAACACGGGCGCGCCATTGTCAACTTCATTGACTACGACATTAAAGCCGTTGGTGGCCATCAAGTACCCATCGCTGGCGACAGTAATGAAGCGGTTGGTGCTTGGCCCCTGGGCCTCGGTGGGCGTCCAGGTAATTACGCCGTCGCTACTGAAGGCGGCGTTTGGAATGATGCTGTTGTTCGCAAGGTTAATCGCCGTCACCGTGTAGCTCAACGGGGCTGGCGGAGTGTCACTGTCGCTGGCTCGGTTGGTTACGCTCAGCAAGGTTAATTCGTTGAGAGTGCGATTAGGCTGGGACGGCAGCACGGGCGCCGTATTCTCTTTGTCAACTACAACCGTGAAAGTGTTGGTGGTGTTTACCGACGGCGTGCTGTTGGTGAAGCGGAAGGTGAATCGGCCTTGCGGACTGGCAATATAGGTGCCGATCGGCACGACGGGGATACCCACTGCAGCGACATAAGTGCTCCCCGGCGTCAAATCTCCGACTGTGTAGGTGACCAATGGAGTTCCAACTGATGTTTGCGCCGTCCAGATTTTGCTTTGGTAGCCCGTCGTGCTCCAACTGACCGGAACGACTCGCACGCTGCCGGCAGCGAGAGTGGCGAAGAAATTACGGGTCAGGATTGCGGAGGTTCCGCCCAGATTGGTGCGAGTGACCATCGCCGAGGACCCTATTGAATTGACCGACGTGAACAATTGATTCTGACCGAAGTCGAAAATCGCCCCCGCATCGTCCTTGAATCCCGCAGTGCTGTACGCGTCGAGTTGCAGAATCACTCGCGGCTGCCCTTTGAAGGTTGTGAATGTCGGGCTCGCCGCCGAGCCGCTGAGTTTCACGAGGACGTTCGTCGGCAGCGAATTGCTGGCTGCCAGAATATTGGTGGCGCTCTCGAAACGGAGAGCGGTCGGAAGCGATGAATTGAATGTGTTCCCGATGAGAGTGATGGAATCGCCGCTCTCCAAGGTGAAGGCGTCGCCACTGTATTCATAAAAGTGATTGTTGGCAATGAGGTTTCGCTTTGGCCGGCCGTCGTCGCCGGCGTTGGGCGGATCGTTGTCCTGATAAATGTGCAGGCCGTTGGTGCCGCAATAGCCAAACTGGTTGTTCGAAACGACGTTGTCGGCGGCTCCCACGCTGAGTCGAATGCCGGTGTTGCGGTTGGAGAGGCACAGGTTATCGCGGATCACGGCGCGGGAACTGGCAAAGATGGCTATTCCGCTGTCGCCATTCAGACTGAACTGATTGCCCTCAACCAACCAGTCGTCGCTGGAACGGTGCAGCATGAGTCCATTCTGCGCGTTGGCCATGCACGCGTTGTTACGCAGAACTCCATGATCGCATCGCGCCGAGGCAAGGATGCCATGCAGGCCGTTGTGGTGAACGTAGTTGTCCTCAATTACGAGGTAATCCGAGTCGTCGTGAGGGTCGAGCCCATAGGCGATGTTATGATCCACTTCGTTGACGGCCCAATTGGCACCCAAAAGACCAAAACTATAGGCGCCAATGTAATTGTCGTGCAGTCGACTGTTGAAAACGTCGCCATACACTCTGACGAAGTCGAATATTGTCTGGCCCGGAGGCAGATTTGTGGGCGAAGGGGCGACGACTTTCCAGACGAGTCCGTATGCTTCCGTGTCTGGCGATCCGAGGTAGCCGATGTCGCTTTCAATGACATCCAGGCGCGATTCGCGAGGAGTCACGCCATCGGAATCGAGCGTCGATCGTGCCCGGATGTAGGCGCGGCCGTAAGTGGCGGTCTCCGTGTCAGGGGCATTAGCCGCGTTGTCCCAGGAAGTAATTCTCGTGTTACGAATGTCCAGCCACCCCCAATCGGCGCGGAGGTCCACGACGGCATTGGAAGCGGTCGTATTATCGCTTTTCAAACGCAGTTCGGAGACGTCCCCTCCGATGGCCGGTCCGTAAAGCTTCAACTGCGCTCCATTCTCGACAATCACGTCGGCACCGACGTACCAAATCTTGCTGGCAGGATTGATTAACGTGAGCGGAGCGCTCGGCAACGCAGCTTTTATGTCGGTCAATGTGCCACTGCCAGGGCCAGTGACGTAGATCCGTTGGCTCAAGCTGGACCAGCGAAAAGTCGCCGGCACCTCATTATCGTGAACGTTGTTGCTGGTGAGCACCGCCTGATGGCCTGGATCTGTCGAATCAAAATCGTAGAGCCTGTTGAAGGCGATTTCATTTCCGGTCCAATTCACATTGTCAGCCGACCACGTGCTCACTCCAATCTGGCAATGGTGAATGTGACTTGCATTGACGTTGCCAAACACCCGTACGCCGGCCGACGGCCCGACCACCTGCCAGTTCAGGCCGTAGCCGGCGGAATCGCTAAATCCAAGATAGCCAATGTCCGAGTTAACCACGTTGAGAGTGGACTCCTGGTTGATTGGGGTTGCTTGGCGCGAGCGGGCGCGGATGAATGCGCGCCGGAATGCTAGATATTCCGTGTCGGGACCGTTCGCGGCGGCGTCCCATGACCTTACACGAGTGGAGTTGAGGTCAAGGGTGCCCCAATCCGCGTCCACGCTGACCACACTATTGGTGGCCGTGGAATTGTTGCTCAGCAATCGGAGTTCATTGACGTCCCCACCGGCGTCACTGCCGTGGAGCATCAAGGTACAGCCGTCCGTGACGAACAAGTTGGCCATTAACATCCAGATCTTATTGTTGGCGTCCACGAGTTGAAGGGGCGCATCGGGCAATGCCGCCTTGATGTCCGTGAGGGTGGCCGAGCCTCGGTTCTCAACATAGATGCGATTGCTCGAGCTGGCATAGCGGAGGGAAGCCCGGTAGTCGTTGTCGTGAACATTGTTACTGGCGAGCACCGCCTGATGGCCAGGGTCGGACGGGTCAAAATCGTAAAGCCTGTTGAAGGCAATTTCGTTGCCGCTCCAGCCCACGTAGTCGGCCGACCACGTGCTCACCCCAAGCTGGCAATGGTGAATGTGACTTCCACTAACGCTGCCGAAGACTCCCAAGTCAGCCGCGGAGCCGATTGCCTGCCAGACGAGACCGTAGCCCTCGGAATCGTTGAAGCCTAAATAGCCGATATCTGAGTTTATCACGTTCAACGCGGATTCCTGATTTGTCGATCCCACCTGCCGCGAGCGGGCGCGGATGAATGCACGCCCGTAGGTGCCAAACTCGGTGTCCGGCCCGTTGGCAGCGGCGTTCCATGACGTAACGCGCGTGGAGTTGAAGTCAAGGGCGCCCCAGTCCGCTTCCACGCTGACCACGCTGTTGGGGACGTCAGAATTGTTGCTGAGCAGTCGGAGCTCGTTTGCGTCGCCACCGGCATCGCTGCCGTGAACCCACAATGTGCAGTCATCCGTGACGAACAAGTTGGCCATCAACAGCCAGATCTTGTTGTTGGCGTCGACGAGTTGAAGCGGCGCGTTGGGCAATGCGGCCTTGATGTCAGTAAGGGTGGCCGAACCCCGGCCTTCAACATAGATGCGATTGCTGGTGCCAGCATAGCGCAGGACGGCCCGGTAATCATTGTCGTGAACGTTATTGCCGGTGAGCGCCGCCTGATGGCCGGCATCAGTCGACTCAAAGTCGTATAGCCTGTTGAAGGCGATTTCGTTGCCGGTCCAGCTCACGTTATCAACTGACCACGTGCTGACCCCTAGCTGGCAGTGGTGGATGAGACTGCCACTTACGTTGCCAAAAACCCGCACGCCGGCCTCTGAGCCGACTACCTGCCAGGTCAAGCCGTAGCCTTCCGAATCGTTGAATCCCAAATAACCAATGTTCGAGTTGAGAACATTCAGAGTCGATTCCTGGATCACAAGACCCGCTTTCCGGGAACGGGCGCGAAGGAAAGCGCGTTGATAGGTTTGATACTCGGTGTCTGGCCCGCCGACCGCTTCGTTCCAGGAAGTGACACGTGTGGCGCTGAAATCCAGGATGCCCCAATCCGCGTCCACGCTGACAACGCTGTTGGTGGCCGTGGAATTGTTGCTCAACAGCCGCAGTTCGTTGACGTCTCCACCGGCGGCGCTGCCGTGGACAAACAAGGTGCAACCATCCGCGATGACCAGGTTGGCCCGCAGGAGCCAAATCATGTTGTTGGTATCCACAAGTTCCAGCGGCGCGTTGGGTAACGCCGCTTTGATTGCCGTGAGCGTGGCTGGACCGCCGGATTCCACGTAGATGCGATTGGCGGAACTGGCATAGCGGTAAGTGGCGCCGCGCGCACAGAGCGTGAGGAGGAGCAAGCCCAAGGCGCCGACAGCAAGTCGATTGCTCCACCGCCAGCATCGTTTCGGGAGAGTCCGCTGACGCCATTGCTCAAGAACAGAAGGCCGGGGAGTACAAGTAGAATAACCGACAGTATTATTCATAGCAGACCTTTCGAGTTGGCACCGAGAGCCAGACAGCAATAAAGAACGTGGGTGATTAGCGACCGATTCCAGCGGCCACGAGGAGCTGAGCTTTGGGAGCGCGGCTGGACGCGCGGGCGACTTTGCCGGAGCGACTCGCTCTGCGGCCATTGCCGTTGCCGTTGGCATTGCCATTGCCATTGCCCGCGAAGACTGTTCCGACGACACCGGCTTTTTTCCGATGCACGGGCCGGCCGCTCAAATCGATGATGTGCGGCCGTTTTCCGAGCTTCGCGGCCCGATCCGCCAGGCCATCCCCATCGCGAGTGATCAATAGGATGTCTGAATGCTCGATCAGCTCTTCGAGCGTGGCGACCATGCGCCCGGAAAGGTGTGGAATGCGTTTTTCGATGTACTCCCGGTTGGCGCCACTGATCCGCGAAGTTTCGATGGCCGCGTCGTGGATTTTCAGATCGTAGCCTTTGCCGATGAGATGTTCGGCGATGAGGACGATTGGACTTTCGCGCAGATCGTCCGTCCCGGCCTTGAACGCCAATCCATTGAGCCCGACGCGGCGCAGGCCGTTATCGGGGATCAACTCCAGCGAACGTTTCAGATGCGCGTCGTTGCTGGGCAGAATGCTGCGCAGCAACGGCAGGTCCACGTTTTTGCGGCTGGCCAGGTGAAGCGTCATGCGCAGGTCCTTGGGCAGGCACGATCCGCCGAAGGCCAGGCCGGGCCGCATGTAGGCGGGAGAGATGTTGAGTTTCTGGTCCTGGACCAACTGGTTCATCAACGAGCGTCCATCCACGGACATCGCGGAGCAGAGCGCGCCGATTTCGTTGGAGAAGGCGACCTTGAGGGCGTGAAAGACGTTGCAAGTGGACTTGAGTATTTCGGCCTCGCGAAAGGGCAGCCATTGCAGCTTGTCCCCCAGGCGGCCGAACAGAGCGCTGACGACCGGCTCGTTGTGATCGGCCGCGCCCGTGGCGCTGCCGACAACGATGAAAGGCGGATCGTAGTAGTCGGCGATCGCGCTGCCCTCGCGCAAAAACTCGGGCACGATCACCAAATCGCAGTCGAACAGTGCGGCGTTGGGGTCCTCCGGGTGGAGAGCGGGAAGGAGCATGTTCTCGCACGTTCCTGTCGGCACGGTGCTGCGCAGGATGACGACGTGACGCACCGGCTTGTCAGCCATCGCCCGGCCGATCAGACTTGCGGTCTGCTCGACGGCCGAAAGATCCAGGCTGCCGTCCGGGCTGCTGGGGGTGCCGACACAAATGATGGAGACGTCCGTGTCCAGAACGGCCGAACGACCGTCAGTGGTGGCGGTGAGTTTTCCCGATTTGTTCGCCCGGGTGATCAGTTCGTCGAGTCCGGTTTCGATGACGGTCGGAAGTCCGGAACGCAAGCGGTCGACTTTGGCAGACACCACGTCCACCCCGACCACCTCGTGGCCGTCCTTGGCAAGACACGCCGCGGTGACACAGCCGACATAACCCAGACCGAAGATGCTGACTTTCATGCTACTGGTTCCTTTCTGTTGTGGTTGTCAGGTTCAAGGGATTTCAGGTTCACTTTCGGACTCAGCCGGCCCGTTGCTGAACAGCGTCATAGCCTGCCTCAATAAGCCTCCACCGCGTCGGGCGACCTTCTGCGACAGGTTGGTCGCCCCGGGGTCCTCAATGCCGACGAGCGCCGACAATCCGGGTTGAAGCCGCACTTGATCGGCCGAAACACCGATGCGAACGGGGATCATGGCGTTGGCCCCGAACAGCGAGTGCAACGTGCCCGGCACAGGTGAGCCTTGCAGCTCCGTGTCCGCGAGCACCCCGATGGCTTCGACGCGCCCACGCAGTTTGCGGTCGCGGAAGGCCGTGATCACCACATCGGCCCGACTGCCCACTTTGATGCGCGCCAGATATTTCTCATCCACCCAGGCTTCGATCCAAGGCGCCCCAAGCCAGAGCGAAATCAGCGGCTCGCCGACCTTTGCTGAACCGCCCGGTTCAATGATCCGATCAATCACCCAGCCGTCATCTGGAGCCCGAATCACCGTGGCGTCCAAATGTGCGCGCGCAGCCGCAAGCCCTTGGCGGTCCCGCTCCACACCGGCTTTCAACACTTCCAAGGCCGCTTCCCGCACGCCCAACCGGTCTTCGGCCAGCCGGGCCGCGCGACAATCCGACTCCGCCACCTCTTCCCTCCCCTGGGCGGCCTTCAATTTGGCGCGCGCACCGTCACGCTGCGCTGTGACCAGGTCGAATTCGCTGGCAGAGGCGACGCCGGCGGCGATCAAGCTTTTGATGCGTTCGGATTCACGGTCCCACTTATTGGTTTCGCTGGCGGCCGCTTCGACCTCCGCGGCCGACGCGCTGCGCATGCACGTGCTGCGCTGGACCTCCACCGCCAGCCGGAGCCGGTCGTGCTCGATGGCCAGCTTTTCGGCCTCATACTGGCGGATGGACGATTGGAGCTCTGCCTCAGCCTGACGCACGTTGGCTTGATAAAAATCGTCCTCGAGCTGGAGCAAGAGATCCCCTTTGCGCACCTGCTGGCCCGGAATAACCACGACGGTCTTGACCTGGCCGTCCAGGCGCGCGCCAATCTTGTGCACGCGACCTTTTACCTTCGCGTTGCGGGTGACCGTGTTTCCCAGGCGATAAGAAATCCAGCACACGCCGATCCACAGGCCGACGATGGTGGCGCAGAATACGAGCGTCAGGACGATCACACGCGCCAAAGACCGTTTCTTTCGCTTTGGTGGCGTCGCCGCGGAATCCGGCATTGCACTGGCGGTGCGTTCCGAAGTGGTCGCCGCCACGCCAGGCAACGAGGCCGCTCGAAAATTCATGGCGTGGTTGATGGGCGGGTTGTTCACGGGCAGAAAAAAGTTGGATTACTGCGCTGGTCGAAGCGGCGGCGCGGCGGCCGCCACCGCGTCGCGAGAGATGGCCCATGCCGGCGACGATATTTGGGTCGGTGGGGGCGTGCCGTCACCCGCGAGCGTTTCCATTCCGAACATCACGACCGGCGCGGAGCCACTCTCGGCCAGGGGCGCCGTTGGGACCGCATCGACTTCAGGCCTGGTGCCGAGGAACAGCGGCGCTTCGCTGACTACCGGCACAAAGTGAGTGTAGATGCCGATCCCGAGGACCATGGCACTACAGGCGAAGGCATAAAGATAATGCGCCGCGGCGGCCCGCAGGCGAGGCGACGCGCCGGTCTTTTGCGCGTCGAGCCTGCGGGCGCCGCGATTGAGCCATGCCTGTTTGGCCGGATGAAACAAAGTCCAGGCCTTGGTGACGGAGATGACCCAGTCGGAGGCAATTTGGAGGGGCACGTAAAACGCGGAGAGGCGGCGGCCATGCCGCCAGGCGATGGCGCTGTGGCAAAGGCGCGAGACCATCACCCAAAGGAGATAGGCCGCCGCGAACTCCAGGCGGCCAGCGCACACGGCCAGCAAGGCGAACAACGGGCCGACCAGAACCGTCCAGATCGCCAGGCGTTGATCCAGAAGGCTGTACCAACAAAACCAACCCAGCTTTTGCGGTCCAAGTTTGAAAGCGCGCCAGCCGTGCCGCAGGCTGTTGCCAGACCAACGGCGGATGTTCGCCAGGGCGCGCTTCGCGGCCGGCTTGGAAACGACTTCGATCGTTGTGGCGCGGGCGTCGGGCACGTAGAGCATCCGTCGTCCACGCGCCGCCAGCCAATACGACGTGCTCTTGTCGTCGCCGCTCAACATGTCGAAGGAACCCCAGAGCCAATGCTCAATCGAATCGCGTTCGATCTGTTCGAGGAAGCTTGGGTCCACCGCCACCGACGCGCGGAACACGGACAGCCGGCCGGTCAGGCACAGGAGTGTTCCGGAAAGCGCCACCGAACACATCGTGCGGTGGCGCAGGCCAAGGCGCAGCGAAATCCATTCGGCAAACCAACGCGGGCCTTGCACCCACCCGTCCTCGTCCGTGGTGACGGCCGACACGTCCGGCTTGAGGCGGAACAGCGGCAGGACCTTTCGCATCAAGCCCGGTTGCAGCACCGTGTCGCCGTCCAGGAACAGCACGACGCCATCGGGATGCGGCTGGCCGGCCGCGATTTCCCGGAGCGCACCCGCGAGGGCTGGCCGCTTGCCGGTGTCGTCGCGCAGCAAAACCAACTCCGGCGGCCAGGCGGCGCCGGCCGCGGCGCCAAAGGATTGGCTGCATTCAGCATGAACGCGTTGAATGGCTTGATCGTCCTCGTCACAACCCGTGGCGACCACCAATCGCGGCGCCCGGGCCAGTCCGCTCAGCGTGCTCAATTCGCGATAGACGGATTTGAAAACGGCCTCCGTGATCCACGGCCGTTCGTGGTAAGTGACCGCGAGAATCGACACTTCAGGCACGGGACCGTGTTCGGCGACGCTCGCTGCCCGCTCGGCCTGGCGTCGCAGCCGGGGAAAAGCCCAGTAGCGGTAAAGCAGGGCGCGAACCGATTGCACCACGAACCAACCCCAGCGCCAGACCGCGATGCCCCCGAACAGAAAGAGGATTTCAACGCGGTGCCGGAGCCACGCGGTCCCGTCGCCGATGGCGGCGGCCAACGCTGCCATCCAAAGTCCCAGCGCGACGAGCATCGTCAATTGCCATTGCCAGCTCGCTCCACGCCTCAGTAACGGACCGCTTCCGCGGAACTCCAACTCGCAGGGAATTCCCCATCGCTTATTCGGCTGCAAAAAGTCCGTAGTGATTTTCATATTCTTCCGAAGCATTGCGTTCTCTAAATCCGCTTTCGCGTCGGCCCGTTGTTGCTTCACCGAAAACAGCCCGCGGCAATCTTCTAGACTGGTTCTCGTTCGGAGCTACGCGACGCTCGCGACGTTGCACTGATCTCTGGTCTAACTGGTGCTCACTATCACAACGCTAGAAGGACTTCGCAATGGGGCGAACGCCCCGTTATCTGTCAGGTAATGCGCTACGGGATCGGCCCTATGTGAAGAAGAAGGCCGAAATGCGCGCGATTTCAGAACGAGAATGTCGCAGGCGCAGATTTTAGAAATGGACAGGAAACTTTGTTGGACGACTCAGCGCGGCTCGCCGTCGAGAGTGCGAGTCTTGTCACCCGACGGCAATCCGACCAGGACTCAGCTCATAGGTGGCGTGGTAGGGCGCGTCGCTCCCAAATCCACACGTAATTTCGGACAGCAGGCGTTAACCACGAATGAACACGAATGAACACGAATCAACGCTGACACGAGCCGCCAGGCGCATTACGGCCATTGTGTCTATGACGATTGCAGAGCCGCGCTCTGACCTCTCTCCCGCTTCTATTAGTGTGAATTCGTGTCCATTCGTGGTTGAAAGGAATTACACGAGGATTAGGGTCGCTCCGCGCGCGCCGTCGGGCGGACTGGAAATAGACTGGCTGTCCTTGTTATTCTTCAGCGCCTCCAACTCGGACGCAGAGAGGTCCAGCGCGAGTTCGAGGACGCCCGAAGAGGTAAAGACGTCGTCGCCTGGGCCGGGCATTTCGGAGCGGGGACCGGCGGAGCCGCACCCAGTGGTCAGCAGCACGAGGACGCAGAGGCACAAACTCTCCAAGCGGAGCACCAGGGAGGATCTATCGGTTTTCGATTGGATCATCGTGGGAATCAAACGTGGCAATTGGGCTGGAGTGCCGCGAGGCGAACCCATTCTCATCGTATACCCGGAGCACCGGATACCAGGACGGAGCGACCAGAGGGAGCCCCATGGCGGCGAACCGATGCAAGCCGTGTTTGGATTCGGGTTCGAGAAATACGGCCAGGGCTTCGCCCCCCGATTGGCGCGTCGGGAAAACCTCATAGGGCTCTAATTCCATGTTCATCCGGTGCGGGGCCAGCCGAATCTTGCGCGCTGGCCGGCCCGACCTGCGCGAAGGCTTCGCCCGCTCAATCCGGAGGCGCTCCACCGGCCAGAGTTCGTCCCCGCGGCACCGGGTGGAAACAAAACCGTGGCGCCGCAGCACGCCCCGGAGCGCCTCGTGCGCCTGGGGCACCGCATAGCTGGCCGGCAATGGCACCGTGCGCCGAACCACCAGGGAAGCGGAGTAGCGCGAGAACGTGACGCAGACCGGCTGCCCCTCATGCGCGTCGCGGGCCGCCAGGCGGAAAGCCTGACCGGCGTCCGAGTAACTGAAATGCACCGGCACTGGCGACGCGGGCGTCTGCGGCCTGGACGTCGAGAACAAACCGGCGTTCTGATCGAGCCATTCCAATGCAGTCCAGAGAGCCCGCTCCTGTGCGCTCCGCAATCGGAGCCGATCGAAGGAGGTTTCGTCGCCCCGAGGGTGGCGGTTTTCGATTAAGAGGGTAAAGGCGCCGTAACGCAGCGCCAGGCCGTTGCGCGCATCGACGACATCCACCGTGCTGTGGCGCACACGACCGGTTGGCCGGACAATGGCGTAACGCTCTGCGTGAATGTCGCGGGCCGCGAGGGCGGCCAGCAATCCTCGAAGGATTTCAGCCACGTCGGCGTTGCCTGGCCGGGCCAGAATCGCCGGGTGGCTTGGCACGTCGATGAAAACGTCGTGATCCAGGACAACATTACGCTCCAGCAGGTGGCGGCGGCGGGACCGATAGCTGTGCAGGTCGAGAATCACGTGTGGCCGCCATTCGCGCACGAACAGATGAATGGCCGCCGTTTCGCGGCTCAACAGGAGTTGATGGTCGCGGTTCAAATCAATCCCTTCGGCATTGCAGCGACACCCGAACGCGCAGCCGTCCGGATTGGCCTCCGGAATAACGGCCAGTTGGCTGCCGGGAAGCCGGGAGGCGATTTCCTCCGGAGCCAGGTCGAGCAGCGAGCGGAGCGTGCGCCGGGCGGGCCGTTCGTCGCCGTGCTGTCCCGCGAGGATCAGCACTTTCAGGGGCGCGTCGGGCGGAACGGGCCGCAGGCAAATGATGGGTCGCTGCTCCTTGGAGACACCCACGATGGTCCCGCGAGGCGCAACCGGCGAGCGTATGGATTCCAGGATCATGGCGCGGAGCGCCGGCGCACGGCTCAACTGATGAACCGCCGGCGCCAGTGTGGCGGCATCACCGCACAGGCAGGTGTGGCCTTGAACCAACGCTTCCGATTGCGGGCGACGGCAGCGTAGGCGGCATCGCGCCAGCGTTTGGGAATGACGATGAACCCGTAGAGCAGCGGCCACAGTCCGCTGAGCCGGCGGCACACCCGCAAGGTGGCCGACGAGCGCTCGTAGGACTTGTCCGCCTCGGCAAGCACGACTGTTTTCAATTCCGTCTCCGACAGGCCGAGTCGGGCCAATTGCGCGCGCCCGGCGTCCGATTGCAGCGTGGCGAATTGGAAATACTCACGGCGGTCATGCCGCAGCACGAATTGGACGAACCGGTCGCACAAACCACACTCGCCGTCGTAATAGAGCGTGGCGCGCGGAACACTTGGCTTGGCCAACAGGCCCGGCGAAGCTTCTGGCAAGACTTCTCGAACGTCCTCCGTGGCGCGTCGCCGCCATAGCTTGCGTGGCAATTCCAGGAGGCGCTCAACCGGGAAGAACGACGCGAACATCACCCCTGTAAGCTGGTAATGAAACGTAATGTGCATCACCGCGAGAATGCCCCAGTGGACCAAGAACATGTTGACCGCCCAAATTCGCCCGATGCGCCGATTGAACAACGCCAGTGGCGCGAAGAACTCCAAGGCCAGCGACCCAATCGCAAGGACCGTGAATAGCGGCAACCAATCATACAGAGCATAGGACAGGGCATTCGGGTCGGAGCCGAGCAGTTCCTTGCGAATGCAGTCCACGGCCATCTGACTGCGCAGGGAGTGGCCCGACGCCCATGCCAGCCCGAGCGGGCCGGAGAGCTTAGCCATGGCGGTGACGAAGTACGAGCAGACGGTGACCGCGCAAATCAATTTCACCGGCCAACCATATCGCCAAGTGGCTTGTTCCACTGACCCAGTGCCGCCCTGACGCCGGCCTCGAAAAAGCGCGTCGAGCGACAAGGCGTCGGCGGAGCGGGTAAATCCAAGGACAATGGCATGAAGCACCACGAGGTTGTCCGAGTGGTAGATCATGGACCAGGAATTCCGATAGCAGAACAGCCAGAGGGCCAGCCCGGCGAAGAGTGGACCGCTGATGCGGTGCCACAGGCCGAGTGTGAAGAAAAGCGCGGCGCCCAGCGTCGCGAGAAGCAGCCAATCAAACAATACAATCCCAATTGGATGGCCAAACACGACTCCGACCGGAGCGAACAATCGCGGATCACTCTTTGCGACCTTCACAAAATCATCCAGCTCGGGCACCAAGTACCAAATCGAGAAGACGCCAAGCAGGATGCGCAGCATCCCGAGCCTTGAGGCCGGCGTCGACTCGAACCAGAAATCGTGCAGCTTCTGATTGAGAGGTTTCATCGGGTCCTCCTTTCCACCGGACTGGAGCCTTTGATTGTTTCCGCGACCGGTTCCTTTCGCCCATGAAAGAAATCGTTCACCACATATTTGCCCCGGCACACATCGACGGTGACGATTTGCGACCAGGGCGCATCTTCCTTGCGGGCCAATCGCTTGGCGACCGATTGAGCCAGCTCGGGAGCGCGGCCCTCGTCCATGATTTTCCGAAGCGACCGTCGCACCTGGTTCCCCCCGCCCGAGAGGATCAATGTATGCGGGATTTGGTATCGCGCGCCCTGCGCATCGCGGCCCAGTACATAGTAGAAGGTTTCCGTTGCCTGCCGGCGCGCGCTGAACATGGGATAATAGGAGAGCGGAAAATTGTCGCGGGGATTCTTGCGCCAGTTTTCATGGATGGGCCACAATACCGCGCCAATCAGGGCCAGGCTCATCAGCGCGGCACGGTATTTGCCAGGTTCGAACAAGGGCGCGGCCTCGAATGGGTTGAGAGTTGAGAGATTGTCGTTCATAGCTGACCTACGGGGATTGGTGTGAGGGGTTGTTCTTCGATCCGATCGGGCGCCTGCGGGGACCGGTGGGGCGGAGAAGACGCGAGAAAAGCAGAAGGTGGACCTTGTTTGACGATCCTGCCTTGATCCAGGATCACCAGGTGGTCCGCCTGGCGGAAGGTCTCCAGGCGGTGCCCCGCCACGATAATCGTCATCTGTGCCTTCAGCCGGCCGAGCGTGTCCATGATCGCCAACTGCGATACCGCATCCAGCGAGGCGGTCGGCTCGTCCAGCAGCAGGACTTTCGAGCGCATGAGCACCGCCCGGGCAATGGCCAGCCGCTGGGCCTCGCCGCCTGAAAGTTGAATGCCGCGCCTGCCGAGTCGCGTTTGCAAGCCGCCATCGAATCGATTCACCAACTCCAGAAGGTCCGCGGCTTCGCAGGCCGCCAGCAGTTCAGCGTCCTCGGCCTCCGGCTTGGCCAGCCGGAGGTTGCGGGCGATGCTGCCGGTAAATACGATGGGCCGCTGGGGCACCAGAACCACCGCCGACCGGAGCGAGGCCACCGTGAACTCCCGCACGTCAGCGCCGTCAATGAGCACCTGGCCTTCCTGTGGATCGTAGAGCCGGTTGAGCAGCCGAAGCAGGGTCGTCTTGCCCGAGCCGCTGCGCCCGGCAAGGACCGTGACGCAGTTGGGTTCGAGGATCAGCCGCGCATTCTTCAGGACCGGTTGGGACTTGTAGGCGAAGGACACATTGTGCAGTTCGATGCGGCCTTTGCCCACCACGAGCGGGCGGGCATCCGGCCGCTCGACCGGCCCCGCCGGCAGGCTCAGGAGTTCCTGGACGTGCTGCACGCTGGTGAGAGTCTTTCGGGAGGCGCCCATCGCGCTGGCAATCCGGCGGAACGGCGCAAACGCAAACGCCAGCAGGCCGATGAACGCCACCAGTTCGCCGGTGCTCATCCTGCCGTCGAGCACGCGCATTCCTCCCAGGCCCCAGGCCAGCCCGAAGCCCAGCGAGGTCATCACCCAGATCACCGCCGATTTCCTGGCTTCGCAGTCGGCCTGGACCAATTCCTCCTTCTCGAGCCGGTTGGCTCGGCGGGTGGCTCGACCGACGGCCACCGGGCAAGCGCCCAGGCATTGGATCGTCTCGGTGCCGTCGAGCTGTTCCTTCACCAGGGTGGTGAACTTGGCCCGGGTACGCCGGGCCTGAATGCGCGCGCGGCGAGCCTGCCGGTGCAACAGAACGGTCAGCGCCCACTGCACTGGAATGACCGCACAGCAGACCGCCGTCAAAAACGCGTAGTGCAGGAACAGAAAGACCATCGGGCAGATAAAACGCAGGGCGTTGGTTGCATTGCGAATCACCACGTGGCCAACGAAGCTGCGCAATCTTGCGGTGTCCTCCATCACGCCGTGGAACAACTGGCCGGTGCCGATTCGGAAGTGATGCTCCAAGGGCATCGTCGCCAGCCGTTCGATGAGCGACCGGCGAATGTCGCGCACGAAGCGGCGAGTCATTTTGTTCACGCTCAATTGGCGCAGATAGGCGCTGAGCCCTCGGGCTACGGCCACGGCCACCAGGGCCAGCGCCGCAATTTGCACGCTCCGTCGGCGGCTT
>Ga0137374_10000631_pt1 | contig 36505 bp, 25 predicted proteins | sample SagtaG_20_FD_104811 | JGI IMG/M metagenome (GOLD analysis project Ga0137374, IMG submission 104811) | Vadose zone soil microbial communities from Sagehorn Ranch, Mendocino, California, USA - Sage1_R_100_16 metaG | ecosystem: Environmental > Terrestrial > Soil > Vadose zone | place: USA... | reverse complement strand
TGGTGGCGGCGCTGGGCGTCGTGGCGCGGGCGCGGCTCGGACGCGGCGACTCTCCCGGCGCGCTGACCGCATCGCGCGAGGCGAACGACGCGCTGGTGTCGCTGGGCGAGATCGAGGAGGGCGAGTCGATGGTCGGGCTGGTCCACGCCGAAGCGCTGGCCGCGTCCGGCGCCGCCGACGACGCGCGCGCCGTGCTGGTCACCACCCACGAGCGCCTGCTGGCGCGCGCCGAGCGCATCGGCGAGCCGGCGTGGCGGCACCGCTTTCTGCACGACGTCCCCGTCAACGCCCGCATCGCGACCCTGGTCGAAGACGGGCCGGGCGCGATCAACCGCCCCGGAGAGTCACCCACGCGCGAAACCAACCGTCGCACGCGCACCATCACCAGCCCCGGCGCCGGCGTCTGATTCGCATCGTCGTCGTTTGAATTTGGTCGCGGTGCGACTATCCTCCGCGCGATGGCGACCGTCGACGTTCCGCTCGAGAGGATCCGGTTCGGGAGAACCCAGCGCAAGGACGTGTGGTGGGGGATGCCGCTGGTCACGTTTCTCGTGTTCAGCTCGTTCGTCGTGTACGTGACCTGGGCGCTGTTCCAGGGCGAGCACTACCACTACGGCAACTACCTCTCGCCGCTCTACTCGCCCGAGCTGTTCGGCGACTCGCCGCACGCGGTGTTCGGCCCGTGGAAGTGGCCGTGGATCCCGTTCATCAGGTATTCGCCCGCGATGTTGATCCTGGTGTTCCCGCTCGCATTTCGGATGACCTGCTACTACTACCGCGGCGCCTACTACAAGGCGTTCTGGGCGGACCCGCCCAACTGTGCCGTCGGTGAGCCCCGCGACGAATACCGCGGCGAGCACAAGTGGCCGCTCTTGATCCAGAACGTGCACCGCTATGCGCTCTACTTCGCGCTCATCTTCATCGTGCTCCTGTCGATCGACGTGGTGAACGGGTTCCGGTTCAACAACCCGGCGACCGGGCACGCCAAGTTCGGCATCGGCGTCGGTTCCATCGTTCTGCTCGTCAACGTGGTGTTGATTGGTGGGTACACGCTCGGCTGCCACTCGTTCCGCCACCTGGTGGGCGGGATCCGGGACCAGCTGTCGGGCCATCCGAGGCGCAAGAAGGCCTACGACTGCGTGAGCTGTCTCAACCGCCACCACCCCAAATGGGCGTGGTTCTCGCTGGTATTTGTCGGATTCACCGACGTCTACGTCCGCCTGGTGTCGATGGGCGTGATCACCGACCTGAGGATCCTCTAATGCCCGACATTCAGACCCACGAGCACGACGTCCTGGTCATCGGCGCGGGCGGGGCCGGCCTGCGGGCGGCGATCGAAGCCTCGGCCGGCGGCGTGTCGGTCGGCCTCGTGTGCAAGTCGCTGCTGGGCAAGGCGCACACGGTCATGGCCGAAGGCGGCATGGCGGCGGCGATGGCCCACGTCGACGATCGCGACAGCTGGAAGGTGCACTTCGCGGACACCATGCGCGGCGGCCAGTACCTCAACAACTGGCGGATGGCCGAGCTACACGCCAAGGAGGCGCCCGACCGCGTGCGCGAGCTCGAGGCGTGGGGCGCGGTCTTCGACCGCACCAAAGACGGGCGCATCCTGCAGCGCAACTTCGGCGGCCACCGCTACCCGCGGCTCGCCCACGTCGGCGACCGCACCGGCCTCGAGATGATCCGCACCCTGCAGGACCACGGCATCCACCAGGGTTTTCAAGTCTACATGGAGCACACGATCGCGAAGATCTTCGTCGACGCGGGCCGCGTCGCGGGCGCGCTCGGGTACGACAGGGAGAAGGGCTATCTGCGGGTGTTCAAGGCCAAGGCGATCGTGATCGCGACCGGCGGCGTCGGGCGGGCGTTCAAGATCACCAGCAACAGCTGGGAGTACACCGGCGACGGGCACGCGCTCGCGTACGACGCGGGCGCCGATCTCATGGACATGGAGTTCGTGCAGTTCCACCCCACCGGCATGGTGTGGCCGCCGTCGGTGAAGGGCATCCTGGTGACCGAGGGCGTTCGCGGCGAGGGCGGGGTGCTGCGCAACAAAGACGGCAAGCGGTTCATGTTCGACGACATCCCCGACAACTACAAAGGCCAGACCGCGGACAGCGAGGAAGAGGGCTGGAAGTACACGCAGGGGGACAAGAACGCGCGCCGGCCGCCCGAGCTGCTGACCCGCGATCACGTCGCGCGCAAGATCATGAAAGAGGTGCGCGAGGGCCGGGGCAGCCCGCACGGCGGCGTGTTCCTCGACATCGCGTGGATCAAGGAGCGCCTGTCGGGCGGCGCCGAGCACATCAAGAAGAAGCTGCCCAGCATGTACCACCAGTTCAAGCAGCTGGCCGACATCGACATCACCGCGGTGCCGATGGAGGTCGGGCCGACGACCCACTACATCATGGGCGGCATCCGCGTCGACGGCGACACGCAGATGTCGACGGTGCCCGGGCTGTTTGCGGCCGGCGAGTGCGCGGCCGGGCTGCACGGGGCGAACCGCCTGGGCGGCAACTCACTGTCCGACCTGCTGGTGTTCGGCAAGCGCGCCGGGGAGCACGCGGCGAAGTTCGCGCGCGAGCGCAACCCGGCGGCGATCGACGCGGGTCAGATCGAGGCGGCGTCGCGCGCGGCGCTGGCCCCGTTCGAGCGCGGCGCTTTGGCTGGCCAAGGTGGACCGCAAACCGAGTCGCCCTACAAGATCCAATACGAGCTGCAGGACGTGATGCAGGACAACGTCGGCATCGTGCGCAACGAGGCCGACATCAAGAAGGCGCTGGAGGCGATCCAGGGTCTCAAGCAGCGTGCGGCCAAGGTCGGCGTGCAGGGCAACCGCGAATACAACCCGGGCTGGCACACGGCGCTCGACCTCGCGAACATGCTCACCTGCTCGGAGGCGATCGCGATGTGCGCGCTCGAGCGCAAGGAGAGCCGGGGCGGCCACTTCCGTGAGGACCACCAGGCGAAAGATCCCGCGTTCGAGAAGTTCAACTTCGTCGTCCGCAAGGGCGCCGGCGGCCGCCCGGACCTGCGCCGGGAGACCATTCCTCCGCTGCGCGACGACCTCAAGCAGGTCGTCGAGGAGAACAAGTAGATGGCCAAGGCGACCTTCCGCATCTTCCGCGGCGACCGGGGCAAGGGCGAGCTCAAGGACTACGAGACCGAGGTGTCGGAGGGCATGGTCGTGCTCGACGCCGTTCACCAGATCCAGGACGACCAGGCCAACGATCTCGCCGTGCGCTGGAACTGCAAGGCGGGCAAGTGCGGGTCGTGCTCGGCGGAGGTCAACGGCATGCCCAAGCTGATGTGCATGACGCGCCTCTCGGACCTGAACCTCGACCAGCCCGTCACCGTCCAGCCGATGCACACCTTCCCGCTCATCCGCGACCTGGTCACAGACGTGTCGTGGAACTACCGAGTCAAAAACCAGATCAAACCGTTTAAGCCACGCAAGCCCGACGCGCCTGACGGCACCTGGCGGATGCAGCAGGAAGACATCGAGCGCGTGCAGGAGTTCCGCAAGTGCATCGAGTGCTTCCTGTGCCAGGACGTTTGCCACGTGCTGCGCGACCACCACAAGCACGAAGAGTTCATCGGCCCGCGCTTCCTCGTCCACGTCGCCGCGATGGAGATGCACCCGCTCGACACCGAGGATCGCGTGCCCGAGCTGAAGCAGGCCCACGGCATCGGCTACTGCAACATCACGAAGTGCTGCACCAAGGTCTGCCCCGAGTCGATCACGATCACCGACAACGCGATCATTCCGCTCAAGGAACGCGTGGTCGACCGCTACTACGACCCGGTCGCGCGCCTGTTCGGCATCGGTCGGAAGCCGAAACAGGATTGAGCGTGTCCCCCGCGCGAAAGCCTGCCGCGCCACGACGCAAGCGGGGCGCGTCCCCGAAGAAGCCGGCCCCACGGGCGGATCTCGGCGCGCCGGTCGACGGGTTCTTCGCCAAGCAACCGCCGCACCTGCGTCCGATCCTCGACGAGCTGCGAGGGTTGGTGCAGGAGGCGGCGCCCGACGCGACGTCGTCGATCAAGTGGGGCATGCCGTTCTACGCCATCGGCGGCAACACACTCTGCGCACTGGCAGGCTTCAAGGCGCACGTGAACCTCATCCTGCCGGGAGCGCCCGGCACCTTCGCGGACCCGGAAGGAAGGCTCGAAGGGGAGGGCAAGACGGGCCAGCATTTGAAGGTGCGCTCGCTGGCCGAGCTGCCACGCGCGTCGGTTCGGCGCTGGCTGCGGACGGCGGCGCAACGCGCACGGGGCTGACGCGCGGGCGGGCGTGGCTCGCGCCAACATCCTGGCGTGCGGCGCGAGCGATGGTGCATCGCGCGGCGCGATCGCGTCTCAATTTTGTCCGCGACGCACCGATGAACCGAAACCATGCCGACGCCCTCACGCCCGTGGTCCGTTCTGATCTCTTCCGCCATGTTCCTGGCGGTCATTCTCGTCGGCTTGGTGGCGAGCTGTGGTGGGGGAACGCCGACCCCGTCGGGAGGGGGGATGGCGATGAAGGTGGTGGGGACGACCGGTGGCGCGATCGCCTCCACGGACGGACAGCTCGCGCTCGTCATCCCGGCGGGCGCGGTGAGCGGCGACGTGACCGTGACTGTCGCGCCCGCGGAGGCACCGGCCTCCGGCGCGGTCGGTGAGGTCTACGAGATCGGCCCGACCGGGACCCAGTTCGCGAAGCCGGTGGTGCTGACGCTCAAGTACGGGACCGCCAGCCTCGGGTCGACGTCGCCGTCGTTGCTGCGCGTTGCGACGTACGCGGGTGGCGCTTGGCAGCTCCTGCCGGGAGCGGTCGTGGACACCAACGCCAAGACGGTCTCGGGCTTGACGACGCACCTGTCGCCCTACGCGATCGTCGCCGAGTCGAGCGGCAAGACGTGCGCGACGGTGAAGGCGGCCTACGGCTGCGAGGCCGCGCCCTCCGGTGGCGGCACGGGCACGAGCAGCGGCGGCGCCGGCGGCGCGAGCTGCCAGGCGCCGACGTGCGCGAGCGCGAGCAACGTCTGTGCGGGCTATCCCGGCGCGACGATGGACAGCTGCATGGACGCGGCGACCGGCTACGTCGCCACCTGTTGCTTCCCGTCGGATGCGCCGGTTTGCTTCGCGGCGGTGGGCGGCGGGGCGAAGTGCACCGACCCGGCGGGAGGCGGCGGCTCGAATTGCCCGCCTCCGCCGACCTGTGCGACGTCGGCCGGCGCGTGCGGCGGGTATCCGGGGTCCGCGCTGCAAAGCTGCACCGACACGGCGACCGGATTCAACGGCGCCTGCTGCTTCGATGGCCAGAGCCCCGTGTGTATCTCGATTGACGCGGCGCGCGGCTGCGCGGCGCCCGCCGGCGGCGGCGGCGCCAACTGTCCGCCCGCGCCCAAGTGCGCCGACGCCAACCCGTGCGCGCCGTATCCAGGGGCGACGACGCAGTCGTGCACCGACGGCACCGACGGGTTCAACGCGACCTGCTGTTTCCCGCTCGGGACGCTGCCGACGGCGCCGACGAGCTCGGGCAGCGGCGGCACGGCCACCGGCGACGGCGGGACCGCACCGCCGGCAGACGGTGGTGCGGGCGGCGGCAATGACGGCGGCGCGATCGATCCGGGCGGCGGCCAGTGTGTTCAGGGCGCGACCTGCTCGAGCGCGTCACCGGGCTGCAAGAACGCGTCGCCCACGAGCTGCCTCATGTGCCTTTGCCAGAACGGGAAGCTCGAGTGCTCGCCGTGTCCGGTCCAGCCCGACGGCGGCGTTCAACCGCCACCGCCCGATGGCGGCGCGGTGTCTCAGTGCATACCGGGCGGCACATGCAACCAAGGCGAGAAGTGCGGCACGGGCGGCGGCGGCGCGACGGGCGGCACGTGCATCGAGTGCGTGTGCGACGTGAGCGGGCAGTTCGCGTGCAACCCGTGTGGTGGCGGCCAGCCCGACGGCGGCGTTCAACCGCCACCGCCCGACGGCGGCGCAGTGTCTCAGTGCGTACCGGGCGGCACATGCAACCAGGGCGAGAAGTGCGGCACGGGCGGCGGCGGCGGCGCGGCGGGCGGGACCTGCATGGAATGTGTGTGCGACGTGAGCGGGAGGTTCGTGTGCAACCCGTGTGGTGGCGGCCAGCCCGACGGCGGCGTGCAACCACCACCGCCCGACGGCGGCGCGACATCGCAGTGCGCGCCAGGCGGCATGTGCAAGCCGGGCGAGAAATGTGGTTTCGGCTCGGCCGGGACGTGCATGGAATGCACGTGTTCGGCGAGCGGGATGTTCGTGTGCGGCCCGTGTCCGTCTGCGCCCGACGGCGGCGTCGCGCCGCCGCCGGACGGTGGCGCGACCCAGACCTGCCAGGTGGCGCCGATGCCGCCGCCCCAGCCGGGGGCGTCGTGCGGCGTCTCGGAGAACTGCCCCGACGGCAAGAACTACAAGGTCCAGTGCGACGGCGCGACAGGCAAGTGCATGTGCCTCGTCAACGGCACCGCGAGCGCGATGATGCCGATCGTGCCGTGCATGCCGTACGACCCGATGGCCGAGCTCAAGGCCTGCGGCTTCCCGGCAGGAACGCCCTGACCATCGGGCAGCGCTATCGCGACCGCACGCGGCTGAGCCGGAGGTCCGGCCGCGAAGTGAAGTTGACGCGGCGGGGGATGGTGGCGTAAGTACCGACGCTCACGTCCGCCGCCGGCTTAGCTCAGTGGTAGAGCAACGGTTTCGTAAACCGTAGGTCCCCGGTTCAATCCCGGGAGCCGGCTCCGGGTAGCGCTTCCGAATTCGGCTGGACGCGGCTTCAGCGTCTGCGGCCGACCGTCACACGCCGCAGACGCGGGTGACGATGAAGCAGCAGCCGGTGCCCGCGTCGCCGGCGGCTGCACCCGCGTCGGGCAGGTCGGCGACCGCCGAACCCAAGAGCGGGCCGCAACTGACATAGCCGCAGCCCTCTCCCTGCACCGGGATGAAGTCCCGCATGGCGGGGCACTGCCCGGGCGCAGGTCCTCCGTCCGCCGGCGTGAGGTACTGCTGGTACGGCGCGGGATCAGCGCCGAAACAGACCACGCCCATGGATTCGCCTGGGTACGGAGTGCACGTGCCCGCGTCTGGATCGGCCTTCGGTATTGCGTCCGGCAGCGACAGAAGGTCGATCCGCGGAATGGCGTCGATTGCGAAGCCTTCTTGCTGGTGGTCCGCGCTCGACTCGAGCGCCGTGTCCGAACCAGCGTCCGTGTCGACGCCTGCCGGCGCCGCATCTCGACTGGCAAGGTTCCGACTGCACCCACCCGTCGGAACGGCCGCGACGATCACGACGAAAATGAATACGACCGCGCCGCGCCTCACCGCTCGACTCGCGGCAGGACGGTCGGCGCAATGCATGGACGACCACATACAAACGAGCTTCGTCCAATTCCGTTAGCCGGTACAGCGTTCACGGATTCGTGGTGTTTGGGTCGCCGACGGTCTCGCGCTCGGGATCTGCGGGCGCCGGGGGGGCGTTGGGCTCGCCGTCGGTTTGCTCCCACGGCTGGGTGACGTCTTCGTCGAACGGGACGGCGGGCGCCGCGGTGGCGGGCGCTGCGCTGGCGGGCGACAGCGGCTCCGGTTCCGGCGTCGGCGTTTGCGCTGGCGCCGGCGCTGGCCAGGGAGCCGGCGCCGGTGCGGTCGGCGGCGGGCTCGGCGCGGTCGTGGTTGTCAACGCGGGGAAGGGTGCCGGCTCGGTGCGCGGTCGCGAGCGATGGGTTGTGGCGCTCGCAAGGCGCGCGCGCCGGACCGGGGCGCGCGCGCCCGGGGCGGTGTCGAGCGGGTCCGCTGGCGCGGGTGGCTTCGATGCGACGACGGCAACCGTCGGTTGCGGTTCTGGCGATACAGGCGCCCCTGCTTCGCGCGCGGCCGACAGCGACACCACGGTCCAGACCATGACCGCCGCTGACACCAAGACGAGTGACGCGGTAGCGACGAACGGTGCGCGGCTGCGCGGGATTCGGTCGAGACTTCGACTGTCAGGATCAGGGTCGTGCGCGTCCGACGCGGCTTGGGCGTGCGCGGCTTCTTGCTGCTCCCCTTCGGCGAAGAACTGCTGGGTCAGCGACGCCGCTTCCGGGGCGGGCTCGGGGCCGGGGCCAGTCGCCGTCAGCGCCGCTTCGAGGGCGTCGAGCAGCGAGCCCATAGAGGCGAAGCGCTGGTCCGCAGAGCTCGCCGCCTGGGTGAGCACCCGGTCGATCGCGAGCGCGCTCGCGGCTTCGACGACGCGGCCGTTGGTCAGCAGCCGGTGGGCGAGGGCCGCCAGCGCGAGCTCGTCCGAGCGCGCGTCCGGTTCCGGTTCGGGGCGTGCCCGGGCAGCGACGCGCGCGGCGGTAGCCAGGCGAGCGACGCCGAAATCCAGCAGCTTGGGAAAGCCGCGTGGATACCCGGGAACCTCGGCGAGGAAGATGTTATCGGCGGACAGCTCGCCGTGAACGACACCGGCCGCGTGCGCCGCGGTCAGCGCCGAAGCCACACCGCTCAGAATCGGAACCAGCTCCGAGGCGGCCAGCGGTCCGGCGTCGGCGAGCGCCTCCTCCAGCGTCCGGCCCGGCAGCCGCTCCATCACCACGAACGGCGTCCCGTCGGGGAGGGCGCCCGCTTCGACGACCTGGACCACGTGGGGGTGACGCAGGTTTGCCACCGTCATGGCGTCGCGTGTGAAATCGCGGACCACCTCGGCGTCTAGCCCGCGGCCCCAGTTGAAGAGTTTGATGACCCGCCGCCCTGGCCCCGGCACGCGATCGGTCTCGAAGACGTTGCCGGTCGGGCGCACGCGCGCGCCGATGCCATCGAGACCAGGCGCTCGAGTCGCGGCGGCCGGCGCGGGTTTTCGGGCCTGCCCATAACCAAGCAGCGTGCGCGTCCGATCCCAGTGCGTTCCGTGTTGCGACATCCTGCGCGCGAGGCTGCAACATTCGCACCCTCGCTCGGTGCGGACGATCACGCCGGCTTACGCGCGGCGAGGTATTCCTGATACGCCAACTCCACCGCCGGCACGAGGCCGCCCATGCTTTCCCAGGGCGGCGCGGGGAGGCGGCTGAGCACGCTCACCCCGCGCGCGCTAGCGGCGCCGTAGTCCTCGCCGGTGAGCTTCTTGAAATCCTCGCGATCGGAGTCGCGCGAGAATCCGCCCTCGAGCGCGCGCCGGACGCGGTCGATGCTGCGCTGCCAGTACCTCTGCTTGGGGCGCGCTTCCCAGAGTCCGTCGCCGCTCCGGCGAATGTCGAAGCTGGCGAGGCCACGCTCGACGTATTCGGACTGCGTCCATCCCAGCTCTTCCAGCTTGTGGGCGTCCGCGAACCATTCCTCGAGCGCCAGCAGGTCCGATTCCCGCGCGCCCGGCACGCTGTTGGCGAACGCTTCGCTGCGGACGGTGCAGGTCATGGTCTCGAAGTCGAGCGCGTACTTGCCATCGAGGTCTTCGAGGCGCCAGCGCGGGTTGTCGGTCATCGGCTTCGTCCGGTCATCGTCGGCGATCAACATCGTAACCCATCAGGGCAGCCGCTCGGGCTGAGTCCACGCCTTGCGCCCGCGATCATCGCTGACCACGACGCGGAGGTATCCGCCGTGTCCCGCGGCGAGGGCGAAGCTCGCATGTCGGCCTTCACTCTCTGCGAGCACGCGGCCTCCGGCGCCGACGAGCACGATTCGATGCGCGCCCGGCGAACGATCGGAGACCTCCACCTCCAGCGTCGCGGCGGTCCGCTCGAGGCGCTTCAGCAAGACGCCGGTCGAGGCGTAGAAGTCACCCCGCGTGAGCGCGTCGCGGATGGCGCTCGGGTGCTTGCGGGCGCGCACCATGACAAACCCGCGATCCCCGGTGAAGACTTGTTCGCCGCGGGCGCTCGCCGCCGCGGCGTCGTCGTAGTGGTGCGCGTCGTCGGTCGCGGTCCCGAACACGGTCGCGCCCGAGGTCAGCGCCGCGTCCCAGATCCCCTCGGTCGACTGGTGGCTCGGGTCGGCGGGGACGTTGTTCGAGTCGGAGGCTTCGTTGGCAATCTCCAAGAGGGCGAGACCCTCGCGCGCCAGCGTGGTCACGAGCTTCGCGTCCGCGGAATAGTCGAAGTTGGGGTGGTTGAGCTGCGCGAGACCCCCCATCGTTCGGGTGGCGGCGAGCGCGCGCCGGTAGCGGCCGAGGCGGTCGACGCCCTCCGCGGGACGCCACGGGATCGCGCCGCTCGCCGGGGGCGTCACGAACAGTGCGTTGACGTGGAGCAGGCACCAGGCGCCCGCGGGCGGCGGCGGATCGCAGCGCTCGAGGTTCTGGGTCAGCTCCGCGCCCGGGATCACCAGCATAGACGGCGTGGAGGGGGGCGCGGTGACACGCTCGTGATCGGTGAACACGATGAAGTCGTAGCCGTGCGTGTCGTACCAGCGGACGACGTCCGCGGGCGGCGTGTTGCTGTCGCCCGAGTTGTTCGAGTGCAGGTGGAGCTGGCCCTTCAAAAACCCGGCTTCGCCCGTGAGCACCGCGCTCTTGCGGCAGCCCGCCGCTAGGGCGGCGAGGGCGAGCGCGAGCAAGCGAAAGGCGAGTATCGACCGATGCACGATGAGGCGCCTCGCTGGGCATCCTACGGGAACGCGCAGAGACGCGCGCGAGGACGCGCGGGCCGGCTAAGCTAGCCGGATGCGGGCGCCGCTCTACGACTACTACGCCGTGCTGGGCGTGGAGCGGGACGTGGGCCTCGGCCAGCTGCGGCGCACGTACCGGCTGCTCGCGCTCGAGTTCCATCCCGATCGCGCGGGCATCCAGTCGACGGAGGTGTTCCAGCGCATCGCGGAGGCGTATCGGGTGCTGTCGGACGCGGCCGCGCGCGCGGCTTACGACGAGCGGTTGCGCGCGGCGGAGCGCAGCCGATTCGGGCAGCGGCGCGACGTGCCGCGTGCCGGGAGCCATGACGTGACGGAAGGGGAGGCGTACGGCCCGGGCGGAAAGATCGGCTGGCGGCGCGGCGGCGAGCCGAAGCGCGATCCGCATCGCGTGGACGACCTCATCGATCGACTGTGCGGACCGCTGGAGACGTTGCTCGAGCGCGCGGTGGCTCGCCGGTGCGAGGACGGCGCGATCGAGCTGCGGCTCGAGCCGCACGAAGCGAAGGTCGGCGGCACGGCGGCGATCGACATCTCGATCGAGGTCGCGTGCCCGACGTGTTTCGGCGGCGCGCGCGAAGGACGGCTCTGGTGCCGGCGCTGCGAGTACGCAGGCGTCGCGCGCGAGAACGTCACCGTGTGCGTCGAGATCTCGGCGGCGGTCGAGGACGGCGCGGCATTCACCGTCGACACCGATCCGGCGGGGCGCGCGGCGCCGATGCGCGTCCGGGTGCGCCACGGCTGACGTGAATGTCGTGGTCTGGGCGCGCGGCCGCGGCGCAAGCACGCGCGGTTCTTGGATCGGGCTCGGGGGAACGTGGTTTGCTTGCGATGACGGCCATGGCGAAGCGGAGCTGGTTGGTGCTGGTGGTCGTGATCGGGTGCGGCGGCAACAAGGGCGGCGCGGATGGGACGGGCGTCGGCGGAGGCACGGCCGGCGCCGCCGGCGGGACCGGCGGATCGACCGGCGGAGCCGCGGGTACGAGCGCAGGTGGCACGAGCGGAACAGGCCCGGGCGGCGGTGGCGCGATCGGGAGCGCCGGCACCGGCGGTGTTGGCGGTGCCGAGACCGGTGGAAGCGGAGCTGCGGGCGGCGGCCGAGGGGGCGCGGGTGGAGTGGGCGGCGGCGGGCGCGGTGGCAGCGGCGGCGGCGGGCGCGGTGGCAGCGGCGGCACGTTCGGTAACGAGTCGTGCTCTACAGTCGGGCTCTCGTGCGCGCCGCCGGGATTCTGCTGCGCCGCGCTGGTCTGCCTCGGCAACACCTGCGTCCCCACGCCCGCCAACACCGACGGCGGCGGCGACGCGCCGGCGTGCTCGGGCTCAGCGGGGTTCATCTGCGTTCTCGGATCGTGCAGCAACGACATCGGGACCACCGCGGTGTGCACCGGGGCCGGCTGGAGTTGTCCGATGGGATCGGTCGACGCACGCGGGTGCGGGGGCTGCACCGGGCATCCGCGACCGGGGTATGTCTGCGGCGACGGCGGTTGGACGCGCGTCGACGCGAGCGGCAACTAAGGCGCGGGCGCCGTGACCAGGCCGATGATGCGGCCGGGTTTGTAGATGAACTTCTTCACCACGCGGCCTTCGAGGTGTTTGGCCACGTTGGGGATGGCGAGGGCGGCGGCGCGGGCGGTGTCCTCGACCGCGTCGGGGGCGAGCTCGACGCTGCCGCGCAGTTTGCCGTCGACCTGGACGCCGAGGGTCACGGTCGCGTCGCGCGTGAGCGCGTCGTCGAAGTCGGGCCAGCTGGCCTCGAGCACGAAACCTTTCTCGCCCAGTTGCGACCATGCCTCGTCGGCGAGGTGGGGCGCGTACGGGCCCGCGAGCTTGATCATCGTGACGAGATCCTCGCGCGTGGCGCGGTTGGTGCCCCCCTCGGCGAGCGCGTTGAGGTACTCCATCAGCGCCGCGATTCCGGTGTTGAATTGCATGCGCTCGAGGTCGGCGGTCACGCGCTTGATGGTCTTGTGGCGGAGACGCAGGTGCGGGTCGTCCTTGGGCGCAGCGTCGGGTTTCCACTCTTCGACGAGCCGCCAGACGCGCTTGACGAAGCGGTTGACGCCCTCGATCGCGCGCGCGTCCCACGGCTTGGGGAGCTCGAACTCGCCCATGAACATTTCGTAGAGGCGCATCACGTCGGCGCCGTAATCGCGAACGACGTCGTCGGGATTGACGCCGTTCATCTTCGTTTTGGCCATCTTCTCGACCGAGACCTTGAGCTCGTCGCCGGTCGCCTTGCGGATCGCGATGTCGCCGCGCAGCTCGACGTCGCCCACCTCGTAGTAGCGGCCGAGGTCGTCCTGGTACGAGTACGCGAGCACCGTGCCCTGGTGGCGCAGCTTTTCGAACGGCTCTTTGGTGTGGACGAGTCCCATGTCGTACAGCACCTTGTGCCAGAACCGCGCGTACAAGAGGTGCAAGACGGCGTGCTCGCCACCGCCGACGTAGAGGTCGACGGGCATCCATTCGGCGTCAGCTCGGGTATCGAACGCGCGCTTGTCGTTTTTCGGGTCGAGGTAGCGGAGGTAATACCAGCACGATCCCGCCCACTGCGGCATCGTGTTGGTCTCGCGCTTGGCCGGGCCGCCGCATTTGGGGCAGGTCGTGTTGACGAAGCTCTCGATGCCGGCGAGCGGCGACTCGCCGGTGCCGGTGGGCGCGTAGGTCTCGACGTCGGGCAGGCGGACAGGCAGTTGCGCCTCCGGCACCGGCACGACGCCGTCGGTCGGGCAGTGGACGAGCGGGATCGGCTCGCCCCAGTAGCGCTGGCGCGAGAACACCCAGTCCCGCAGCCGGTAGCTCACCGCGCCCTTGCCGATGCCGCGCGCTTCGAGCTCGCGCGTCATCACACGTTTGGCCTCCGGCGTTGGCAGCCCATCGAGCGAGCCCGAGTTGACGTTGACGCCGTCGCCGGTGAACGCCTGGTTGGGATCGACGGGCGAGCCGTCGGCCGGTGCGATCACCTGAACAATCGGAATCCCGAACTTCCTGGCGAACGCGAAGTCACGCTCGTCGTGCGCGGGCACCGCCATGATCGCGCCGGTGCCGTAGCTCGCGAGCACATAGTCGGCGATCCAGATCGGGATACGCGCGCTCGGCGCGGTCGGGCTGGTGGCAGTCGCGCCCGTGAACACGCCGGTTTTATCTTTGGCGAGATCGGTGCGCTCGAGGTCGCTCTTGCGACGTGCCTCCTCTTGATACGCCGTCACCGCGGCGCGCTGCTCGGGCGTCGTGATCTCGTCGACCAGGGGGTGCTCGGGCGCCAGCACCATGTAGGTCGCGCCGTGGAGGGTGTCGGGTCGGGTCGTGAACACGCGGATCTCGCGGCCCGCGACCGGCGTCGCGGTGGTGAACACGACCTCGGCGCCCTCGCTGCGGCCGATCCAGTTGCGCTGCATCGCCACCGTCGACGCAGGCCAGTCGACCTCGTCCAGGTCGGCGAGCAGCCGGTCGGCGTAGCGCGTGATCCGCAGCAGCCACTGCCGCATGTCCTTGCGCACGACCAGCGTCCCGCAGCGCTCGCAGCGGCCCTGGCTGACCTCCTCGTTGGCGAGGCCGGTCTTGCATGACGGGCACCAGTTGATGGGGACGACGCCCTCGTACGCGAGACCGCGTTCGTAGAGCTTGAGGAAGATCCACTGCGTCCACTTCACGTACGCCGGGTCGGTGGTGTCGAGCTCGAGATCCCAGTCGTACGCGAACCCGACCGAGTCGATCTGGCGCCGGAAGTTGGCGATCGCCGCCGCGGTGGTCACGCGCGGGTGGACACCGTGTTTGATCGCGTAGTTCTCGGCGGGCAGCCCGAACGCGTCCCAGCCCATCGGGTGCAGCACCCGGTAGCCCTGCATCCGCTTCCAGCGGGTGATGACGTCGGTCGCGGTGTAGCCCTCGCAGTGGCCGACGTGCAGGCCTGCGCCGGACGGGTAGGGGAACATGTCGAGCGCGTAGAACTTGCGCTTGTTCTTGTCGGTGGGCGTCTTGTGCAGCCCGGCCTCGCGCCAGCGCGCTTGCCACTTGGGCTCGACGGTACGGTGGTCGTAAGCCATGGGGTGTCGGTTCAATATACACGGGACCCTGAGAGGGTCCCGTGCGCCCCGCGACGGGCCCGCGCGAGCAAGCCCGCGCGTACCCACGCGAGATATACTGCGCGCCATGAAGATCCTGTTCATCGGCGGCACCGGGAACATCAGCTCGACGATCACGCGGATGCTGGCCGAGGCGGGGCACGAGCTGCACCTCATCAACCGCACCCGCACGGTGAAGCACGCGTTGCCCGCTGGCGTCACGGTGATCCCGCACGATATCCGCGCCGGCGGCCCGCCCGCCCAGCTGCGCGGCGTACGCTACGACGCCGTCGTCGACTGGATCGCGTTTTCGAGCGCGGACATCGAGCGGAATTTGTCGTGGTTCTCCGGGGGCCACGATGCCGCCACCGCGGGCCAGTTCGTGTTCATCAGCTCGGCGTCCGCGTACCAGAAGCCGCCGTCGCATCCGATGATCACCGAGTCGACGCCGCTCGCGAACCCGTATTGGGAGTACTCGCGCAACAAGATCGCGTGCGAGGAATTGCTGATGCACGCGTACCGCACGAACGGCTTCCCGATGACCATCGTCCGCCCGTCGCACACCTACGACACCATCGTGCCGGTCGCGGTGGGCAAGTCCGACTACACGATCATCGACCGCATCCGGCGCGGCAAACCGGTGGTCGTGCACGGGGAGGGGACGTCGTTGTGGACGCTGACCCACGCGCACGACTTCGCGCGGGCGTTCATCGGCCTGCTCGGCAACCCCCGCACGATTGGCCACGCGTTCCACATCACGTCGGACGAGTGGCTGACCTGGGACCAGATCATGCGGCTCGTCGGCCGCGCCGCCGGCGTCGAGCCGAACATCGTGCACGTGCCGAGCGAGGTCATCGCGCGCGTCGACGCCGACACGGGCGCTGGGCTGCTCGGCGACAAGAGCTGGTGCGCGCTGTTCGACAACTCCAAGATCAAGAGCTTCGTTCCCGGCTGGCACGCCGAGATCGCGTTCTCGGAGGGCATCGTCGAGACCGTGGGGTGGTTCGACGCGGATCCGGCGCGTCAGACGGTTGACAAGGCCGAGGACGCCGTCGTCGACGCGATCCTCCACGCCGCCGAACGTTGACGCGCCCGCTCGCAAGGTGAGTTCCAGCTTGCGAGGGTCACCGCGCCCTGGTGAAATGAATGGGTAGTGATTTCGCGTACGGCGAGTCCCTCCGTCGTCGCAGCTCTGTTGCTGGCGACAGCCGCGCCCGCGCTCGCAGGGGCGCCGCCGCCCGACGATCCGCCGATCACGTCGCCGGCGCCGCGCCGTGTGCGGGCGCCGCAGGCCGCGCCGCGGATCGATCGCAGGGCGGACCCGATGAAGATGGAGCGCCGGGTCAGTGCGCCCGCCGAGCCGTCGCGCCGAAACGAGCTCGAGGATCTGCGGCGCAAGGACCTGGCCGCGGCGCTCGCGCGCCTCGGGGTGTCGGTCGACTGGCGCCAGCACCCGCTGCGTGAGCTGATGGAGTGGCGCGCGCGCGCCGAGGCGGGCGCGGCGCTGCGAGTCGAGACTGGCGTGCAGCTCGATTGGCGGAGCCAGTCGCTGGATCGGTTGCTCGAGCTGCGCCTACGCGCGGGCCGGGCCGCCGAGCTGCAGGCGAGGTTCGGGGTCAACGTCGACTGGCAGCGCTACACGCTGCCAGAGATGGACGCGATGGCCAAGACGCTCGGGCGGCTCGGCCCGGGCGGGGCCGTGGCCGCCATGCCCGGCAAGCTGCTGACGCCGACGTTCGTGGTGCCCACCGACCGGCGAGCCGCGACGGGGCGCGATTCCGACGGTGTGATTCAGCCGACGTTTACCGCCCGGGCCGCGGCGCGGATGAACGAACGCGATCCGGATGCCGTCATTCGCCCGCGCTTCAACCTGCGTCCCACCTTCCAGCCCGACGAGCGTGACCCTGACGCCGTGATTCGGCCGCGGTTCGCGGCGCGCCCCGCGACGTTGACCGCCGGCAACAGCCCCGACGATCTGATGTCGCCGACCTTCGGTCTCCGCCGCCCGCCGCTCGACCGCTCTTTCCGCGCGAGCGATCCGGACGATCTGATCGACCCGCGCTGAGCGCGTCCGGATCTTCTGCGCCTCGTCGCTCGCGCGTCAGCGCGCGAAGCGAACATAGACGACGCCGGCCCCGGTGTTGCCGCCGTTTCCGTCGGCGTCGGGAGCGGCGAAGATGAAATCGCCGACCATGTCGCTGTCGACTTGACCGCCTGCGACGGCCGCGCCCAGGTGATCGGTCTCGTCCGCGCCGAAGATCTGGGCGAATAGCGGGAAGCTGCGCGCGGTGCTGGTGCCGAAAACGTAACCGGCGCCCGCGGCGCCGCGCATGCCGCGCGTCGTGTCCGGCGCGCCGACGAGCAGGCGTTCGGTGGTTCCGAACCCGCTGCCCGAGACGGAGACTGCGAGCGCGGCGCCGAAGTGGCCGCCGTCGGCGGGCCCGGTCAGCTGGCCGCTATCGCTCGGGCGCATGGGGAACTGGAAGAAGTCCGAATCATTCTTGTAGAAGTGGACGCGGCCCTTGCCATCAACCTCGCCCGGCGCGCCGACGACGAGATCTTGGCCGGCGCCGGAGTCGAGCGCGAGCAACGCCTGTCCGAAGAACGACTTGTTGTCGCCGACGAGCGTCAGCGATTGTCCGAGCGGCGCCAGGGCGTCGACCGCGAACCCGGTCGGCAGCGTCGGGTCAACCGCGGGGAACACATAGACGATGCCCTGCTTGAGGGGGTCGTTGTCTGGGTGGAGCATCCAGTCGCCCACCGCGACGTCGAGCGCGCCCGTGGCGTCGCGGCGGCCGGTGAACTTGCCCGCGACGACCGCGCGCGCGGCGGCGCCCGAGATGGTTGCGTGGACGATCTGGGTGACGTCACCGGCTTGGATCCCGGTCGGGGGCGCGGGCGGCGTGAGGACGTGGACCAGGCTGGCGCCGGGCGCGGCGATCACCAGCTCGGCGGGCCGGATGCCTGCCAGCGCGGGCACCGCGAACACAGCCTCGCCGAACCGACCGTTGGCGGCCGACGACTCGATCACCGCGATGCCCTGGCCCACGTTGTTGGCGAGGTTGATCGGTGTGCCCGCGATGCTCGAGCGCCCGAACACGACGTAGACGCGCCCCGCGCCGGCGTTCGCACCGGGTGCGCCAATGACCATGTCGCTGACGCCATCGCCGTTCAGGTCGGCGCACGCGACCGAAAAGCCGAGCTCGTCGCCCGGGTCGCGGCCGTAGAAATGAAACTCCTGGCCGGTGCCCACCGTCGCGAGGTCGACGACGGCGGGTGGGCTGCCACCGAGCACGACGTGAACCGCGCCGACCGGGCCCAGGTTGCGGCCGTCCTCCGAGCTCGGTGCGCCGATGACGACGTCGTCCGCCGCGGTCGCGCCGCTCGGACTGTCGACGTTGCAGGACGCGAGCGAGCGCAAATGTGCGTTCTTCCGCCCGCCCTTGACGGTGACGTCGGCCACGTCCGCCAGCAGATCGGTGGTGCGCGTCGTGGGCGAGATGTCGCCCATCCGCATGTCGAGCGTGAGCGGTATCGCGGCGTGGCCCGCCGCCGCCAGCGACTTCGACTTCGCGTCGGCGCCCGAGTTGAGCCTCTCGTTGGCGAACCCGAGCGCGGACGCCGTCATGTCCAGCTGGATCGGGTTCTGCGTGTCGAGCAGGAACGAGAACTTCCCGCCGAACGTGAAGGCCGGCGACTTGAACAGCAGCGCGACCGCCGGCTGGCCGGCGTCGTCGGTCTCATTCGTGATGGTGACGCCTGGCGTGCTCGAGCCGGAGGCCATGGCGAAGCCGCCCGGGCTAGCGCTGACCAGCACGCGAATGGTGTCGGGCGTCTGGCCGTTGAGGTCGACGCTGATCTCGAGGCCCTTGGGGTCGGCCTTGCCGCAGGCGAGCACGGCGACGGCCAGTCCGATGGATGCGCGAAGCCGCCTCGGCCGCATCAACGTCCACCGTTGGTCGGGGTCGTGAAGGTCAGGATGGTGCTGCTGTCGGGGCGGGTCGCGAGATAGGCGCCGGTCGCTCCCGCGCCTACCGCCACGGCGCCCGCGATCGTCCACAACCACCACTTGGCGTACCAAGGCGTGTCCCGCGGGCCGCGGCCCGCGACCGCGTCGGGCGCCTGAACCTGCAGCCGGAACGGCAGCGTCGGGGTGCCGCTCTCGGCCAGCGTGCCGCCGTACTCATCGAGCGCGCGCACGTAGTAATCGAGGCGCGCGCCCGCCGGCAGCGCGGGTCCCGGGACCTCGAGCGGCACCGGCGGCTTCGAGCGGGTGGTCAGGAACGCGCCGCCTTCGCCTCGGCGATAGCCGAGCTCCAACGTCGAGACCATCTTCTCGCTGTCGCCCTCGACCTTGACGTCGATGCGGGCCGGCTTTTCGGGCGGCACCTCGCCGATCGGCGCCTGCACCAGCCGGAGCCCGCCCGCCGCCGCCGTCTTGCGCGCGGCCTGGAGCGCGGCCGCTTCCTGGCCCCGGGGGTCGGCGATCTCCGCCGACGGGCGCAGCTCGAGCGCGCGACGGAACTGGACCTCGGCGCCCAGCAGGTCGCCTTTGCCGGCCGCGACGCGCCCGCGCAGCAGGTAACCTTCCGCCAGCAGCTCGCGGCCGTTGTCGGGCTCGCGCAGCAGGCGGTCGAGCACGCCGGTCGCGTCCTGGAGCTGGCCCGCCGCGAACATCGACTGCGCGAGCTTGAGCGCCTCGGCACCGCGCGCCGCGGCGATCCGTCCCTGGCGCTCTTGCGCCTCGGCGGCGGCGACCGCGGGCGCGATCTCGGCGATGAACTGGTCGGCGTCGCCCCGCACCTTCGACGACGGCGCCTCGCGCACCAGGGCCTCGTAGTAGTGCAGCGCGCGCCGGCCGAGCTCGCTCCGCTTTTCGGCCTCCCACTGCTTCCGGTAGCACTGACCGAGGTTGAACAGGATGTCGGGTAGCCGCGACAGCGCGTACGCCTTCTCGAACTCGGCGATCGCCTCGGCGTACTTTCCCAGGTTGTACGCGGTGTTGCCTCGGACGAACGCGGCCTTCGCCTCTTCGCGGCGCGCAGCGTCGCTGTTTGCCGATGTGGTGTTTGCCGACGCCGCATCGGCCGCGGCGGCGACCGGCGCCACGCCCGCGACCAACCCCGACACAACCAATGAGAGGGTCACCGCGATCGAGACCCGGACGCTCCGCATCGCGCGGCATTATACGCGCGCTGCGCGCTCGCGCGCGAAGCGCTTGCATGCGATGTCCGTCGTCGTTCCGGGAATATGCGCTTGCAAACTCCGTTAACGACGGCGTACCGTTTTGCACGGGGAGCCCACGGTTTGGGCGCCCTTTGCTTATTGAAGGGGGAAGAGGATCGATGACGAGCCCGGGACTTCACAACGGAGGGCGCGTCGTCGCTCTTCACAACTTCAGAACCCTGGAAGGGTTCCGAACCTCACGCGTCGCTCGACGCGATCTGGCTCTGGCACTCGCCGCCCTCGCGCTATTCGGCGCCGCGGCGTGCTCGCCGCGCATCGACGCCCAGGCGGATTCGGCGGACGCGTCGGTGAAGTTCCAGTCGCAGGTGACCAATCCCGCGACCTGGAACAACCTCTGGGGCAGCTGGCCCGCGCAGCGCTACTCGCACGTCACCGCGTACGACAGTGATCGCAAGTTGATCGTGATGTACGGCGGTCAATTCAACACCAACGGTCCGTACCACAACGACACCTGGGAGTGGAACGGCGAGAAGAACACCTGGACGCAGCGGACCACCTCGGGGGCGAACCCGGGCACCCGCTCCGGTCACGCGATGGCTTACGACCCGGTCGCGAAGAAGATGATCGTGTTCAGCGGCTGGCAGCCCGCCGCCGGCTTCTTCATCCCGGGTATCTACGAGTACGACGGGCCCACGGCGACGTGGACCAACAAACTGATCTCGGGCGGGGAGCCGTCGGCGCGCCACGACCACACGATGGTTTACGACCCCGATCGCAAAGTGATCACGCTGTTCGGCGGTATCGACGAGACCGGCACCCGCCTCAACGACGTTTGGGACTGGGACGGTGCGACGGCCAAGTGGACGCAGCGGACGATCACGGGGGCCAAGCCCACCGGCCGCATGAAGCACTCGATGGTCTACGACACCCAGCGCAAGCGGATCATCGTGTACGGCGGCAACACGGGCACCGCCACCGGCACCTTTGTCAACGAGACCTGGGAGCTCGAGCCGACAGCGGGCACGTGGCAGCAGTTCACGACCACCGGCACCGCGCCCACTTATTACAACTCGGAAGGGTACACGCGGCTCGGACATGACCCGATCACCCACAAGACGCTGCTCTACTCGACCTACGACTACGCGTACGAGTGGGACCCGGTCACGCCGACGTGGACCAAGATCGCCTTCATCCGCACCGGCACGGATCCGTTGCCGTATTACTTCCCGACCCTCACGTTCGATCCGGTCGCGGCCAAGCTGGTTCTGATCGCCGGCTATTACCAGGCGCGCGAGCTATGGGAGATCAACACCGCCGACTGGTCGGTGACCAATCGCTCGGTCCCGACCACCAACGGCCCGTTCCAGCGCCAGTACCCGTCGATCGCGTTCGACACCAAGCGCGGCAAGCTGATGGTGTTCGGCGGCTACGGGTCCGACGGCCTCTACAAGCAGGACATCTGGGAGTGGTCGGGCGTCGATGGTCAATTGTTCAACCGGACCACGGTCGACACCAAGCCGGTCGGCCGCTACCAGGCGGGCATGGTGTACGACAGCAAGCGCGACCAGCTCTTGCTGTGGGGGGGGGCCGGTACCGGCGTCACCAACGACGTGTGGTCGTGGGCGCCGATGACGCGAACCTGGACGATGTTGTCGGTCACCGGCGCGCAGCCCAACGTTCAGAACGGTCAGAACATGTTTTACGACGCCACCCGCGATCGGGTGGTGCTGTGGCTCAACTACTACACGATTTGGGAGTTCAACCCTGGCACCAACGCATGGCTGCAGCGGCTGAACACGCCGACCGGCATTCCCACCGGCTATACCCAGCGCGGCAACTACGAGATCACGTACGACACCGACCGCAGCAAGATGCTGTTCATCGCCGGCTACGGTTACGTCGCGACGGTGGGCAACGTGTACGACGCGGCGGTGTGGGAATGGGACGCGATCACGGGCGCGTTCACCGAACGCGCGCAGGCGGCGGCGGCGGTCATTCCCACCGGCCGCTACCAGCACGGGGTGACCTACGATCCGTCTCGGCGGGTGGTGGTCATGTTCGCGGGCTACGGTCAGACCACGGGCGCGACCGGTCCGCTCAACGACTCGTGGGAGTGGGACCCGATCTCGGGCGCGTGGAACGAGACCACGCCCGCCGGCGTCAAGCCGCTGCCTCGCTACAACCACGTGCAGGCGTTCGACAGCATGCGCAACGACACGTTGGTGTTCGGGGGCACGGTCAGCGAGGACCCCACCTACGGTCCGGGCGAGATCTGGGAGTACGTCCCGTCGAGCGCGCCGCGGCCCAACGGGTCGGGTTGTTCGGCGTCCACCGCCGCCAACTGCCTGTCGAAGAACTGCGTCGACGGCGTTTGTTGCGACGTGCCGGCCGCGCAGTGCGCGGGCACCTGCCGCGCCTGCAACGTGGCGGGCAAGTTCGGCACCTGCAGCGACGTGCCAGCCGGCCTGGGAGACGACAGCTGCGCCAGCGACCAGGCCTGCAACGCCGCGCACCAGTGCAAGGCGCGCATCGGCGTCCAGTGCCAGACGTTCTCCGACTGCGCCAGCGGCAGCTGCGCGGACGGCGTCTGCTGTGACACCGCCTGCAACGAGACCTGCAAGGTCTGCAACCTGAACGCGAAGCGCGGCACCTGCTCGTTCGTGCCGATGGGCGACGAGGATCTGACCGGCGTGCCCCAGTGTACGTCGACGCCCGATCAGGGGCACTTCTGCGACGGCAATGGCGTCTGCACCAACGCACCCAAGGCGGCCGGCAAGTCGTGCACGGCGTCCGGCCAATGCGCGAGCAGGAACTGCATCGACGGCGTCTGCTGCAACAGCGTGTGCAACATGACCTGCTACTCGTGCAACCAGACCGGCTCCGAGGGGACCTGCCGCGCGCTCGCCGCAGGGTTGGTCGACCACAGCGCCACGCTGCCGTGTGACGGCACGAAGCAGTTCTGCACCGGCGCCGGCGCCTGCGGCATGGACAAGAAACCGAATGGCCAGGACTGCACCGCGGCCGCCGACTGCGGCTCGACCTTCTGCGTCGACGGCAAGTGCTGCAACAGCGCCTGCCTCGGCACCTGCCAGTCGTGCGGGATTGTCGGCAAGGAGGGCAGCTGCCTGAACGTCGCGCTCGGCGGCCAGGACACGAACGCCACCGTTCCGTGCGGCGGCACCCAATATTGCGACGCCGCGGGGACGTGTCAGATGGGCCTCAAGCCGAACGGCGCGACCTGCACGCTAGCGAACCAGTGCGCGTCGAACTTCTGCGTCGACGGGGTTTGCTGCAGCAACGCGTGTGATGGCACCTGCAACGCCTGCAACCTGACGGGCTTCGTCGGCGATTGCTCGCCGCTGCCGTCCGGATCGACCGACCCGATGGCGACGACCATGTGTATGGCGCCGAACTATTGCAACAAAGACCACGTCTGCACGATGGGCAAGAAGCCCAACGGCGCGGTGTGCGCGATCGACACCGAGTGCGGCTCCAACTATTGCGTCGACGGCGTCTGCTGCGAGACCTCGTGTGCGGGCGACTGCTTCACGTGCAAGACTGGAACCTGCGCCCCGGCTGCGGACGGCACCGATCCCCGCAGCAAGTGCAAGGGCACGCACACGATGTGCGCCGGCACGTGCAATGGCAGCGGGACGTGCCGGTTCGCGCCGCAGGGCAAGGCGTGCGCGACCAAAGGCTGCCAGCCCGAGATCGGCCTCATTACCGACGACCGAACCTGCGACGGCGCGGGTAACTGCAGCGCCATGGAGTCGACGCCCTGTGGCGGGTTCGGTTGCTTCACCGAAAACGGCATGGCGAAGTGCAAGACCGACTGCTCCACGGACCCCGACTGCGCCGTTCGTCGCTATTGCGAGGTGGTGGCGGACGGCGGCATCGCGGACGGCGGTGCCAAGTCGACCTGCCCGGCGGCGTTCGACATCGGCCACGCCTGCACGCGCAACGCCCAGTGCATCAACAACACGTGCAGCGACGGCGTGTGCTGCAACATCAACTGTGACAAGTGCGGCACCTGCAACAAGCCGGGGTCGGTCGGAACGTGTATCCCGATCGAGGCCGGCACGGATCCCGACAAGGACTGCGCCAGCAGCGATAGCGACCCGATGATGAAGTGCGGCGGGATGTGCGATGGCCACGCGAAGTGCACCGGGTTCCCGGCCGCGGGCGTGGCGTGCGGCACATGCAAGACCTGCAATGGGTCCGGGCTCTGCAACCTGATGCCGGAAGACGACATGACGTGCGGGCCGATCGACTGCGACACGCTCGACACGAGCTGCCTCGACTACAACGACCTGACGACCAAGCGCTGCGGCGCGGTCGGGACGTGCAAGGCGCCCAACGTGACCGCAACCTGCACCGACGTCACCAACAAGTGCGGCGCCGACGGCGGCGCCGGCTCGACCGGCACCGGGGGTAAGGGTGGGTCGGGCGCCGGCGGCTCGGGCGCCAAGGACGGCGGCGCTGACGCGCGCGGCGGTGGCGGGGGCGGCGGCTGCGGCTGTGACCTCGGCGGGCGGGCTGGTGGCCGCGTCGGGTTCGTGTCGGTCCTGTTCGCGTTCGTGGGCGTTGTCGCCACGCGGCGGCGCAGACGGCGCTGAGGATGCTGGGGATCTGATACCCTTGATCTGAACGTGGGGAACGACGGGACCTTCGATCCGACCATCGACCGGGGGCGGGCCGTGGCGGCGGCCCCCGGGGATCTACCGGAGGGGATGGAGATCGGGGAGTACCGCGTGCTCCGCAAGATCGGCGAGGGGGGGATGGGCGCGGTCTACGCGGCGATCCAGCCCGTCATCGGCAAGCGCATCGCCATCAAGGTGATCGCAGCGAACATCGCCGCCAACCCCGACATCGTGCGCCGGTTCGTCGACGAGGCGCGCGCGGTCAACAAGATCGGGCACCCCAACATCGTCGACATCTTCTCGTTCGGGTGGTTGCCGGATCGCCGGCACTACTTCGCGATGGAGTTCTTGGACGGCAAGAGCCTGTCCGACCGGATGAAGCAGGGGCCGCTGCCGGCGGCGGAGTGCCGGCGCGTGCTGCGTCAGATCTGCGAGGCGCTGGAGGCGGCGCACCGCCAGGGCATCGTCCACCGCGATCTCAAGCCCGACAACATCTGGATCGTGGCGCCGCAGCACGGCGAATCGTTCGCCAAGCTGCTCGACTTCGGGATCGCCAAGCTGATGGGCGAGGACGCGGCCGCCATGCGCACCCAAACCGGCGTGCTGATGGGGACGCCCGCGTACATGTCGCCCGAGCAGTGCCGGGGCGAGGGCATCGATCGCGCGACCGACATCTATGCGCTGGGCGTGATCCTGTACGAGCTGTTCGCGCGCCGGCTGCCGTTTTCGGGAGGGTTCGCCGAGCTCATCACCCACCACCTGATGACGACGCCCAAGCCACCGTCGACCCACGGCCCGGTGCCGGCGGCGCTCGACAAGCTGATTCTGCAGTGCCTCGAGAAGGATCCGAAGCTGCGGCCCAAGTCGGCGGAGGAGCTGGGCAAGGCGCTGGAGAGCGCGCTGCCGGGAGCGCTCGGCGCGCCGGTCGCGGCGGTGGTGGTGGCGGGCGCGTCCGCGCCGATGCCCGCCGTCCCGGCGGCGGCTGCCCCCGAGCCCGCGGCGGCGCAGCCGGACACGCTGGCGCCGGCGCCGGGACGCACGCTCCCGGATCTGACCCAGCTGCCGGCGCGGAGCCGAGCCCCGCTGCTGGTCGGTCTCGGCGTCGCGGCGGCGGTGGTGGTGGCCGGCATCGCGCTCGTGAATTCACGCGGCGGCGCGGGACCGCAGGCACCGCCCGCCGAGGTGAACCCGCCCGTCACCGCGGTCGCGACGCCGCCGGTTGCCTCCGGGCGCATCCATGTGATCGTCAAAGGTGTGGACAGCGCCAGCGTGCTGGTCGACGGCAAGCTGGTCGCGGCGGGCGTGCGCGAGGCGCGGGTCCCCGACATCTCGCCCAACGAATCGCACCATCTGCGCGTGGAGGCGGCCGGCCGGCCGTCGTTCGAGCGCGCGTTCACGGTGACCGCGGGGGCGGAAGTCGATCTCGACGTCACGGTCCCCGCGCCGCTTCCAGCGGCGGCCGCGGCGATCCCGCCACCGGCGACGCCGAAGCCGATCGGGAGCCATCGTCGGGACACGACCGGCAAACCCGCCGCTGCGACCACACCACCGCCAGTCGGCTCGAACAAAGCCCACCATCGCGACGGCCTCGTGGGCGAGGACATCTTCAAGTAGCGCCTCCGCGGCGCGCTTCGCTCGCTACGCTAACGTAGGCCGCGGAAGCAGGCGTCGATCAGGTACTCGCAGTAGGTCGCCATCGTTCCGGCGAACACCCCGATCCCGATCATTTTGGCCGCGAGCTTGGCGGTCGGTTTGGCCGCGATCCCCATCCCCAGGTGCTTCATGCGGAAATCGTAGGGCCAGGTTGGTCAACGTCTGGTTTCCAGCCCGACCGATGTGTGTAAAACCGCGCGGGGTGTTAGCGTTTCGGGCCTGACCCTCCGGACCGAACTGTCGCTTGTGCTCTCGTCGCTGCTGGTCGCGTCGATCGGCCTCGCGGGCGGGACGGCTCTTTACCAGACGTATCAGGGGACGCGGCGCGAGCTGACCCGCGAGTACCAGCTGTTCGCGGAGAACCGGGCGTTCGCGCTGCGCGACAACTTCCAGATCCTGGAGGACGAGCTCAAGCGGCTCGCGATCTTGCCCGAGATGACGCCCGGCGCCGCGGATTCGGAGCAGCAGCAGCACGTCCTGGCGGGCGCGCACGAGAACTCGGTCCTCTACAACACCGCGGTCCTGCTGCTGGACGCGAGCGGCGCGTGCGTGCGGTCGGTGCCGGACCGGTCGGAGTTCCACGGCCAGGCGTTCGGCGATCGGCCGTGGTTCCGCAGCGCGCAGGGTGGGGCGCCGGGGCCACTGTTTCGTGCCACCGACGAGCCGACCCTGGGCCGGACGCTGAAGATCGTGCAGCCGGTGACGCGCGCCGGTCACTTCGTGGGCGCGCTGGTCGGCGTGATCGCGCTCGGCGAGGACAACTTGGTCGCACCCGCGTTGCACGAGAACCTGCCGCGGGACACAGAGGCGGTGCTGGTCGACGGCGCGGGCGAGATCATCTACCCACCCGACCGGGCGCGGGCGGCCGACCGAACCGGCTGGGCGGACGCGATCGCGGCCGCGGCGCGGGGCGCGAACGGCACCCTGTCCGGCGAGGCCAACGGTCAGCAGGCGTTGTTCGCGTACTCGCCGGTGCACGCGGCGACGCAGTACGCGGTCGTGTTCTCGTGGCCGTGGCGGACGCTCACCGCCAACGTCGAGCGGCAGGGCGCGACGCTGGTGGGGATCCTGCTGCTGGGGGTGGTGATCGCGTCGATCGCAGGCCTGATGCTGTCGGCATACCTGTCGCGGCCGTTGCAGGCGTTGGCCGCGGGCGCGAGCCGGATCGCGCGCGGCGAGCGCGTGCCGGACGCCGAGCGGCCGCGCCGGGCGGGTACGGAGGAAATCGCGTCGCTGCTGGGCGCGTTCGAGCGCATGGAGACGTCGATCCAGAAGCGCGACGCCGAGCTGCGTGAGGCGGCGGTCATGCTGGAGGAGCGGGTGCGGGCGCGGACGTCGGAGCTGGGGGCGGCGCAGGCGGCGCTGGTCGAGGCCGAGCGGTTCGCGGCGATGGGCAAGACCTCGGCCGCGATCGCGCACGAGCTCAAGAACGCGCTCAATGGCCTCGGGATGGCGGTCGACCTCATCGCCCAAGAGCCGGGCAACGAGGCGCGGGTGGCGCGGCTGCGGCCGCGGGTCGTGGGGGAGATCGCGCGCCTGCGGGACGTGGTGGATTCGTTGCTGTCGTTTTCGCGCTCGCCGCGCATCGAGCGCGGGCCGGCCGACCTGGCCGTGGTGGTCGGCCGCGCGACCGAGCTGCTCGCGGATCTGATCGCCGACCGCGCCGTGTCGCTGACCGTGAACGCGCCTGCGGAGCTGCCAGCGCGGGTCGACGCGCACAAGGTCCAGGGGGTGCTGGTCAACTTGATCAAGAACGCGATCGAAGCGGGCAGCAAGGTCGTGGTCGGCGTGCGCGCGGAGGGGCGCGAGGTGGTGCTCGAGATCGCCGACGACGGACCGGGTTTGTCGGCGGAGGCGCGCGCGCACCTGTTCGAGCCGTTCTTTACGACCAAGCCCAACGGCACCGGCCTGGGCCTACCCACGTCGCAGCGGTTCGTCGAGGCTCACGGCGGCACGATCGAGGTCGGTACGTCCGCCGACCTGGGCGGCGCGCTGTTCCGGGTGCGGTTGCCGCTGGACGCCGACGCCGCGCAGGGGGAGAAGAGGATGGATCGCGTGAGCGTAGCTGGGCTCCGCCCAGCGGAGCTCGTCGCGGGAGGGAGCGGGGACCCGTCCAGGGTCCCCGGAAACAAATGAAACCAACCGTGCTGGTCATCGACGACGAGAAGACGTTCCGCATCGTCGCGGAGGAGGCGCTGTCGGCCGAGGGGTTCCAGGTCGCGACGGCGGCGAGCGGGCAGGCGGGGCTCACGAGCTGGCAGCGCGATCCGGCGGACCTCGTCATCCTCGATCGCCACCTGCCGGACACCGACGGCATCTCGGTGCTCGAAACGATGGCGCGCGAGTCGCGCGAGCGCGGCCTCGACACGCTGATCGTCATTGCGACCGCGTACGCCGACGTGTCGAGCGCGGTGCAGGCGCTGAAGCTGGGCGCGTTCGACTACCTGTCCAAGCCGCTGCAGCTGCCCGAGCTGGTGGTCACCGTGCGCAAGGCGCTGGAGGCGAAGCGGTTGCGCGCGCAGGTGCGGCAGCTGTCGGGGCGGGCGCAGGCGGCGATGGGCGACTTCGTCACGGGCGCGTCGGGGGCGATGCGGCGGGTGTTGGAGATGGTCGACAAGGTCGCCGACGCGACCGATACGACCGTGCTCATCCAGGGCGAGTCGGGCACGGGGAAGGAGCTGATCGCGGACCTCATCGCGCGCCGGACGCCGATTCGGCGCGACGGGCCGTTCGTCGAGATTAACTGCGCGTCGCTGCCCGAGAACCTGCTGGAGAGCGAGCTTTTCGGGTACGAGCGCGGCGCGTTCACAGACGCCAAGGCGCAAAAGCGCGGGCTGTTCGAGGCGGCCGACGGCGGCACCCTGCTGCTCGACGAGGTGGGCGAGATGCCGCTTGCCATCCAGGCCAAGCTGCTCAAGGTGCTCGAGGAGCTGACGTTCCGGCGACTCGGCGGCACGCGCGATCTTTCGGTCGACGTTCGCGTCGTCGCCGCGACCAACAAGGAGCTCGGCGACGAGGTGCAGAAGGGGACGTTCCGGCTGGACCTCTACCACCGGCTGGACGTGTTCCACATCCGGGTGCCGCCGCTGCGCGATCGCCGCGAGGACATCCTGCCGCTCGCGAGGCACTTCTTGGCGCGGTTCGCGGCGCGCATGCGCAAGCCGGCGGCGCGGTTCACGGGCGAGACCGAGAAGGTCCTGCTCGGCTACAGGTATCCCGGTAACGTGCGCGAGCTGCGCAACGTGGTCGAGCGCGCGGTGATCCTGTCGGCGGGCGAGGAGATCGGCGCCGACTGCATCGTGCTGTCGGGGGGCGCCCTTCCGGGCGCGGCGGGCGTTCCGGCGGCGTTCTTCTCGATCGACGCCGATGCGGGCGGCAACCCGCCGGATCTGGCGGCGCTCGAACGCGCCTACATCGAGCGCCTGCTGGCGCTGACCGGCGGCAACCGCAGCGCCGTCGCCCGGCTGCTCGGCGTGTCGTACCCGACGGTCGCCAAGAAGATCAGCGACTACGGGATCGGGTGAACCGCCCCGGATCTGAACTAGAAAGTTTCCTTCAGGTAGGACTACAAGTTTCTTTAAGGGTGGCGATGTAAGCACCCGCAAGTCATCGGGTTTATTGGACGCCCCGAGGGCACGTCGCGTGCAGCCGGGGAGATGGAACCAATCCCATCGGCCCCCCCCGATGCTCAACCGCCTCATCGACTTCGCCGTCCACCGGCGCGGCGTCACGCTCGCGCTGACGTTGGGCTTCGCCGTGTTCGGCGTGCTGACGCTGGGCAAGCTGAAGGTCGAGGCATTCCCGGACGTCACCAACGTCCAGGTCATGGTCATCACCCTCTATCCCGGCCAGGCCGCGGAGGAGGTCGAGAAGCAGGTGACCATCCCGGTCGAGCGCGCGCTGACCGGGACGCCGCGCGTGCTCATCCAGCGGTCGATCACGTCGTTCGGGTTGTCGCAGGTGATCCTGACGTTCGAGGACGACGTCGACATCTATTGGGCGCGGCAACAGGTTTCGGAGCTGCTGCACGAGGCGGAGGTGCCGGAAGGGCTCGAGCCACACCTCGGGCCCAACGACACGCCGGTCGGGCAGATCTACCAATACACGCTCGAGAGCGATCGCCACACGCCGAGCGAGCTGCGCAGCTGGCAGGACTGGGTGGTGTCGAAGAACCTGATGCGCACAGCGGGCGTCGCCGACGTGGTCAGCTTCGGCGGCTTCCAGAAGGAGCTGCACGTGCTCGCTGACCCGAGCAAGTTGCGCGCGCGCGGCCTGACGCTGGACGAGCTGACGCGCGCCGTGGGCGCGTCGAACGGTGCCACGTCGGGCGGCTACATCGAGCACGGCGAGTCGGAGCTGGTCGTCCGGGCGCGGGGATACCTGCGGTCAGCTCGCGATGTGGAGAACACGGTCGTGCGCGCGAGCGGCGGCACGCCGGTGCTGGTGCGCAACGTGGCCAAGGTCGTAGAGGCGTACGCGCCGCGGCGCGGGGCGGTGGCGCGCGCGGGCGCGATCGACTCGATCGAGGGCACGGTGCTGTTGCGCCGCGGGGAGAACCCGCGCGACGTGCTGCAGGCGGTCCACGTCTCGGTCGAACGCATCAACAAGGACCTGTTGCCGCCCGGGATGCGGATCGTGCCGTTCTACGACCGCACCCGCCTGGTCGACACCACGCTTCGCACCGTGTCGCACAACATGCTCGAGGGCATCGCGCTGGTCGGCATCGTGGTGTGGATCTTCTTGCGCGCGTTCATCGGATCGCTGGCGGTGTCGCTGATCATGCCGTTGGCACTGTTGGGCGCGTTCGTCGGCCTCTATTACGCCGGCGTCCCCGCGAACCTGCTGTCGATGGGCGCGATCGACTTCGGCATTCTGCTCGAGGGCGCGGTGATCCTGGTCGAGAACGCGTACCGGCACCTCGCGATCGAGAAGCCACCACCCGAACGCGTGGCGCACGTGGTGGCGGAGTCGGCCAAGGAGGTCATCCGGCCGACCTTGTTCTCGATGGCGATCATCGCGGCGGCGATGTTGCCGATCTTCACGCTCGAGCGGGTGGAGGGGCGGATCTTTCGGCCCGTCGCGCTGACGTACGCATTCGCGCTCGCGTTCGCGCTGGCGTTCACCCTGACCACGGTGCCGGCGCTGACCACGGCGTTGCTCAAGCGCCGACCGGTCGAGGAGAAACACCCGGCGTTCCTGCGGTTTTTGCAAGAATGGTATCGGCGCGGGCTGGCTGCGACCATGCGCGCCCCGGCCGTGGTCGCGATCGTGTCGCTGGGCGTGATCGTGGGCGCGACCGTGCTGACGCGGCGGCTCGGCTCGGAGTTCCTGCCGCCCATGAACGAAGGCGACATCCACGTGACGGTCACCATGCCGTCGGCGGTGTCGCTGGAGCGGGGCGGGCGCTTGCTGCGCGAGATGCGGCTCAAGCTGCTCGAGTTCCCCGAGGTCAAGGACGTGCTGAGCGAGCAGGGCCACCCCGAGGACGGCACCGACGACGAGGCGCCCAACCAGTCCGAGACCTTCGTGATCATGCGGCCGGAGGCCGAGTGGCACACGGGGCGGAGCAAGGACCAGGTGGTCGACGCGATGCGGGCGGCGCTCGAGCGGCCGGGGGTCGACTTCAACTTCAGCCAGCCCATCAAGGACCGCGTCGAGGAGTCCATCTCCGGGATCCGCGGCCAGATCGTGGTCAAGATCTATGGCGACGATCTCGGGCTCATGCACAGGAAGCTCGACGAGGTCAAAGCCGTCCTGAACGCGACCCGGGGCGCGCGCGACGTCGACATCTACCGCTCGGGCAGCGCGCAGCACATCGTCGCCGACATCGATCGCGAGGCGGCGTCGCGTTACGGGCTGTCGGTCAAGGACGTCGAGGACACGCTGGAGGGCGCGTACGCGGGACGGATCGCGACCAACGTGTGGGAGGGCGAGCGGCGGGTCGCGGTGCGGGTGCGGACGCCGGTCGCGTCCGAAGGCGATCCGGCGTCGGTGGGACGGCTGGAGGTGCCGGCCGAGGGCGGCGCGCGCGTGCAGCTGGCGGCGGTCGCGCGGCTGCACCCCGACAGCGGCCGGACGCAGATCAACCGCGAGCAGGGCCAGCGATTCCTGGCGCTCAAGTGCAACATCGAGGGGCGCGACATGGGCAGCTTCGTCGGCGAAGCGCAGGCCCGCGTCGCGAGCGCGGTCACGTTGCCCGAGGGCTACCACATGACCTGGGGCGGAGAGTTCGAGAACCAGCGGCGGGCGATGAAGCGGCTGGCGGTGATCGTGCCTATCTCGGTGTTGGTGATCTTCTTCCTGCTCTACCTGACGTTTCGAGCGGCGTTGCCGGCGCTGGTGGTGCTGCTCGACGTGCCGTTCGCGACCGTGGGCGGCGTGTTTGCGCTGTATTTCACCGGGACCGAGCTGTCGGTGTCGTCGGCGGTCGGGTTCATCACCCTGTTCGGCGTGTCGGTGATGAACGGCGTGCTGATCGTCAGCTACATGCGGCGCGCGCGCGAGGCGCCGGGCGCGTCGCGCGAGAGCGTGCTGCGCACGGTGTCCGAGCGGCTGCGGCCGCTGCTGATGACGGCTCTGCCGGCGTCGATTGGCCTGTTGCCCGCAGCGCTGTCGCACAGCATCGGGTCGGACACGCAGCGGCCGTTCGCGATCGTGATCGTGGGAGGCCTGTTGCCCGCGACGCTGCTGACGATGTTCCTGCTGCCGACGACCTACGAGCTGGCCGAGCGCTGGTTCGGCGTCGGCTGGCGCGCCCGCCACCCCGTGATGCCGGAGGAGCCGTGACGGGGAGGAGAATCATGGTGATCGGGTTGGTGCTGGTCGCGTCGTCCGCGCCCGCCGCCGCCCGCACCGAGGCGTTGACCATGGACGCCGCGGTCGGCGCTGCGCTGGCGCGCAACCGCGAGGCGATCGCGGCGCGGCTGGAGATCGAGGCGAGCGAGCTGGACGTCGTCGCCGCCCGGATCTACCCGAACCCGACCCTGCAGGCGGGCGTCGGCAACCTGGTGCTGGGGAAGGCCAACGATCAGCACACGACGCCCGGGACGAGCGCGGGCTTCGCCGATCAGCCGGTGACGGCGATCGGGCTCGCCGAGATCGTCGACGTGTGGGCCAAGCGCAGCGCGCGCGTCCGTGCCGCCGACCGCGGCGTCGCGCACCGCCGGCTGGTGGTCGAGGACGCGCTGCGCGAGATCGCGTTCGCGGTCCGCTCCGCGTTCACGGACGTGGTGCGCGGGGAGGGGGAGCACAAGCTGGCGCGCGACTTCGCCGCTCGCACCGCGGAGACCGTGCGGCTGTCGCAGGCGCGGTTCCGGGCCGGCGACATTTCGGAGGCGGAGCTGCGGCGGATCGAGATCGAGGCGCTGCGCAGCCAGAACGAGGTGATCGACGCCGAGACCGAGCTCGACCTCGCGCGCGGGCGGCTGGCGGGGTTGCTGGCCCTGCGGTCCGCGCGCGAGCTGCCCGGCGACCTGGCCGTGCTCGAGGGCGCTCGGCCGGTCTTCGACGCGGGCACGCTCACGGCGCAGGCGATGGAGATCCGGCCCGACCTGCGCGCGGCGGGCGCGGCCCGCCAGCTGGCCGACGCGGAGATCGACGCCGCCCGCCGCGACGCGCTGCCCGATCTCACGCTGTCGGCGACCTACACCCACAGCGCGTTCACGGTCTCGGGCGACAACCCCAACGCGCTGGGGGTCGGGCTATCGCTGCCGCTGCCGCTTTTCGATCGCAACCAGGCCAACATCGGCCGCGCGCGGCTGGACGCGCGCCGGGCCGAGAACGAGGCCGAGCGGCTGCGCATCGCGGTCGCGCGCGAGGTCGCCGAGGCGGTGCGCAGAGCAGCGCGCGCGGCCACGCTGCTGGCGGTGTTCGAGCGCCCGACGGGCGGCGACGTGCCGGGGCTGCCGACCGGCACGTCCGACCGGGCCGGGATGCTCGACCGCGCCGACACCGCGCTGCGCGTGGCCGAGAAGTCGTACCGCGCGGGCGCGATCTCGCTGCTCGAGCTGATCGAGGCGCAGCGAACGTACCTGGACACGCGCGCTCGGTACCTTCGCGCGGAGCACGACTTTCGCCAGGCCGCTGTCGACGTCCGCCACGCTGTTGGAGAACCATGACCAGAACCGCCGCCCTCGTGTTGTCCGCATCGCTGTCGCTGGCGCTCCTGTCGCCGGCCTGCTCGAGGGGACGCGCCGACGACTCGGCCGCGAGCGTGGACAAGCCGCGCGACTTCGTCCGTTACGACCCCGGGCACGTGCCGCTCGAGTTCATCAAGATCGCGGCGGTGGAGGAGAGCGCGGGCGGGACCACGGTGTCGCTTCCGGGCAAGGTGAGCTTCGACGAGGAACACACGCAGCGGGTCGCGTCGCCGATCGACGGGCGCGCGGTCGCGATCCTGGTGAAGCTGGGCGACAAGGTGCACGCCGGGCAGCCGCTCCTGTCGTTGTCGTCGCCCAACGTCGGGCTGATCCAGGCCGAGGCGCAGAAGTCGTCGTCCGACCTCAACGTCGCCGAGAAGACGAACGAGCGCGTGCGCAAGCTGCAAGCCGAAGGCGCGGTGGCCGAGAAAGAGGTGGCGCAGGCCGAGGGCGAGCTCAAGAAGGCGCGCTCCGATCACGCGCGCGCCGCCGCGCAGCTCAAGGCGCTCGGCCTGTCGTCGTCGGACCCGGCCGTGAACGCCGCCCTGCGCACGCAGATCGCGGGCGTCGTGGTCGACCGCAACGTGCTGGTGGGCCAGGAGATCCGCGCCGACCAAAGTACCCCGCTGTTCACCGTGACCAGCTTGGACACGGTGTGGGTGATGGCCGAGGTCTACGAACAGGACCTGGGCCTCGTCGCCGAGGGCGACGCGGTCGACATCCAGGTGCCCGCGTACCCGGGCGAGAAGTTCCCCGGCAAGGTCACGCACGTGGGCGAAGTGGTCGATCCCGCGACCCGCACCGTGAAGCTCCGCTGCGTCGCCGCCAACCCGGGGCGCCGGCTCAAGCCCGAGATGTTCGCGAAGGTCGAGGTGCGCGACGCCGGCCGCCGCAAGGTGATCCTGGTGCCCTCCAAGGCGGTGCTCACCGACGGCGACAAGTCGCTGGTCATCGTCGCCACCGAAGGCAACGTGTTCCGCGCGCGGCGGGTCTCGGTGGGCCCGGAGGCGGAAGGTCAGATCCGCGTGCTCGGCGGCTTGCAGCCGGGCGAGAAGATCGTCACCGACGGCGCCATCTTCATGAAACGCGAGATCGAGAACCAGTAGCCATCCGTCGCCCGGTCACAGAATCTCGCCCCGTTTCTCGAGCGCGGCGGGCTTGTCGGCGATGAGGTCGAAGCTCCACACCGCGAGCAGGTAGAGGAAGCGCGGCCGGTAGCTTCCCTGATCGAGAGGCAGGTCGATCTCGTAGGCGAGGTGGAGCTCGAAGGCGTCGCGGTGGAGGACGATCTCCGGCGTCAGGTCGAGCTCCGAGGGCCGGACTGGGTTGCCGGCGATGCGATCGGTGAAGAAGATCGCGTCGAGCCCGAACGAGATCAGGTCGTCGAGCAGCGACAGCTCGCCGTGCGCCGCGTAGCGAAAGAGGGCGCGGCCGGTGTTGTCGGGGCGGGCGAAGTAGGACGGGTTGTAAGCAAACCAGCCCGGCGTGAACCAGCCGTTGACGTCGGTCCGCGGGAACGCGTCGTGGAAGCGCTGGCTGGCGCCGGCGAGCGAGAACAGGTATCGCGCGCGGGCGTCGACGTACGACTGCGACCGGCTGTTGGGCACCGGCGGGGGTTCGAAGCCAGGCTGCGCGCCCACCTGGCGATCGTGCTCGAGCCGCAGGCCGAGCTCGATCCCCCCTGGACCGAGCGCCCAGGTCGAGGTCACGCCCGCGATGACGTCGAACTCCGATGGCACGAGCTTCGCGCCGCCGCCGCGCAGCCGGTCGGTGAACATGTTGACGTCGATGGGAACCGACAGCCGCTGGCCGATGAGATCGAGGTCGAGGTGCCCGGCGTAGCGCATGAGCGCGAGGCCGGTGTTGTTGGGCCGCGCCGCGTACGACGGGTTGTAGAGCGACACGCCCATGCTCACCGCGCCCGAGACGTCGAAGCCCGCCGAGGTCCCGGACGCGGTACCGCCGTGCGCGCTGCCTTGCTTGTCGAGCGCGCGCACCGCGGGCGCGTGCAGCAGCGTCGCCGCGAGCGCGAGCGCGATCGTGGCGGCGCGGGAGGATGTCGTCATCGAGCGCGCGCATGGTATCACTGCGCCCTTGCCAAGCGGCCGCACCAAGATCATCGCCACCATCGGACCCGCGCAAGATCCCGAGGGCGCGCTCGAGCGCCTGCTCGACGCCGGGGTGGACGTGCTGCGCGTGAACCTGTCACACGCGGGGCCCG
>Ga0137374_10000630_pt1 | contig 36514 bp, 27 predicted proteins | sample SagtaG_20_FD_104811 | JGI IMG/M metagenome (GOLD analysis project Ga0137374, IMG submission 104811) | Vadose zone soil microbial communities from Sagehorn Ranch, Mendocino, California, USA - Sage1_R_100_16 metaG | ecosystem: Environmental > Terrestrial > Soil > Vadose zone | place: USA... | reverse complement strand
CTTCGACCGACGTGATCACCACGGAAACGCCTGCAACCATCGCGGCCATCGCGACGTCGCCGAACTGCACGATGCTCGCGAGAAACAGGCCCGCCGCGACGATCAAAGGCCCGACGTACGGCACCAGGTTGAAGAGACCGGCCGCCAAACCCCAAAGCCCTGCGTACCTCACGTCCAGCAGCATGAGGCTGCCGCTGGTCGCCACGCCCACGACGACGCTGACGAGCACGAGATGCGAGATGGATTTCGCGACGTTCTCTCCGATCTCGTCGATCAATTGCACCGTCACCTTGCGACGGGCCAGGCTCGCGCCGCTCAAGCGGACAATCTTGCGCTTGAACAACTCCCCGTACGTGAGGAGAAAGTAGACGAGAAACACCACGAGCGTGAGCTGCGCGACAACCCCGAGCATGCCCTGCGATCCCAGCCAGACGACATTGCTGACATCAATCGGCGGCTCGATGACCTGCACGGGCGTCACGCCGCTCGGCGTGGCGGGCCGGTTCGTCGACTCGGAAGCCGTCCGTTCGAGCTCGTCGATCGCGCGCTGCACCTGGCTGAGGGGTCCCTGCTGGCGATTCGTCATGACCCGGAAGGCCTGCCGCAGGCTTTTCGTCGCGGACGGAAGTCCCGCAATCGCGCGCGTGCCCTCATCGCTCAAGCCGTAGCCGAGCGTGCCGAGGCCGCCGAGCAGAAATCCCACAACAAGTCCGGAGGCAATCCAGCGCGGCATCCAGCGCGATAGGCGGCGCACGACTCGAGAAAGCGCGAGAGCAATGACAACGGACACCACAACCGGAATGAAGAATCCCTGGGCAAGACTCAGCGCGGCGATCACGCTGACGAGGGCCAGCGAGACGAAACCGTAGCCTTGCAGTCCGACGATCCGCGCTTTGATGGGTTCGGTCGCCGCCGGCGGCGCCGGACGAGCGCTGCTCTCGACGGCTGAAGCCGCCTCTTCGAGCTCGCGATCCGCGACCGGAGGGTTCATATGAGACTGCGCGATTGGAGATTCGATCGCCAGATCGTCAAGCTCGTTCTCGTTATGCCGCACGCTTCCTTCGTGTTTTCACCGCGCTCGATGCGCGCTTCGCTTTCGGCTTGCTCTGGCTTGCTGTCTTCACGGCAAGCTTCGGCGAGGCAAGCGTCTTCGCCGCGCGCGACTTTCCGCCCGCGGCCTTGAGGCTCTGACGCAGCCGTTCTGCCAGGTCGATCACTTCCGCGCGCATCGGCTCCTCATCGCCCTCGATCACAATGGTCTCGCCTTTCAGTTTTCCTTGAATGACTTCCTGCAAATTCTTCTGGTAATCGTCGGCGTATCGCTCGGGCTCCCACTCCGAGGCCAACGCCCCGATGAGATCGGTGGCAAGCTTCAATTCTTTCGGCGGCACCTTGACGCGATCGAGCCCTTCGACCTCAGGCACGTCGACGACTTCGTCCGCGTAGCGCATCATGGTCAGGACGAGGCGCCCCTCGATGCTTTCGATGGCGACCAGATGCTGTTTCTCACGCACGACGACCTTGCCGATGCCGATGCGGCCGGCCTCGGCGAGCGCCTGCTGGAACACGGCGTACGCGTGCTCGCCGCCCTTGTCGGGCAGCAGATAGTACGGCTGATCGAAGAACCGATCGTCGACGGCCTCGGTCGGAACGAAATCGCTGACCTGCACGCGGCGGTCTTTTTCCAGTGCGGCCGCTTTGAAGTCGTCCTTGGTGAGCACGACGTAGCGGCCGCGCTCGTACTCGTAGCCTTTGACGAGATCCTCCCACGCGACCGGCTTTCCGTCACGCTGACACACACGCTCGTATTTGATCGGCGATTTGTCTTTCGCGTGCAGCAAGCGAAACTTCGGACGATGCTCGCGCACCGCCGTGTGCATCTGCACGGGAATGGCAACGAGACCGAACGACAAGCTTCCGCGCCAGATCGGACGAGCCACGGCGAACCTCCTGGAAAGTTCAAATAGCCGACGAAGTCACACGACGTACGGGCCATCGAGGCGGCGAGACACGGGGAAGCCCGATGATCGTCTCCGCGATCGCATCTGCGCTTTCGCCTCCCATCATGTCGAATGCCCCAAGGTTCAATCGCCGTGCCAAGGGAGGGGTGCCATCAGCTGAGGCGGCGTGCGCAACCCAACACGGCCGTGCGGCACCCTGACGAGTCGCAGTGAATTCTGTCCATGGAACCCAAGGGACGCTGACGCTTCGCGCCGAGCAGCAGCGAGATAACCAAAAATTCCAGATGTGTCCGCTTACCAACTCATCGTTTTGAACTTTGCCCGTCGAACTTGTACTTTTACCGTCAGAGGTACGCGATGACGAAAACGGGATGCACCACCTTCTGCGTTTGTGTGGTCCTCGCTCTGCCCTTGCTCGTGCGCGCGCAGGATGCGCCGGCGCAGAAATTCCCACCCGACAAGTTCGTCAACCTGCAGGTATTTCCGCAAGACACGAAGCCTGACGTGTTGATTCAGGCGATGAAGAACTTCACGCGCGATCTCGGCGTGCGGTGCCCCTTCTGTCATGTCGGCAAGGAAGGCATGCCGCTCGCCGAATTCGATTTCGTGTCGGACACGAACCCGAACAAAAACGTCGCGAGGACCATGATGCGCATGGCAGCGGAGATCAACGCGACGCTGACAAGAGCGATGCCGGAGGCGCCCGCCAAAGGCATGCAGGTCACGTGCTTCACGTGTCATCGCGGCGCCGAGCACCCGGTGCATTCGCCGGACGCGGCTCCCAAGCCGCCAGGTCTCTGATCACGGAGTGCTAGCCTAGTGTCCCGGGAGCGTTAGCGAGTTCTGCGAAGCGAAGCTGAGTCCGGCGAGTCGGCGCAGCCGACACGTCCTATCGACCACCGAGCGCCTTTCGCGTGGCCTCCAGCGTGAACGTGAGCGACTCGCGCGGAATGCTCGTCACGAACGGCCCAATCAACCAGCCAAGGCCCGTGGGAATGCCGCGCGTGAGCGAGATCGATTCGCACTGCACGTAGGTTCCCCCGTCGCGCTCGAGAAATCGCCAGTACGAATACAAGCGCCAGAGATACCCGCCGTCGTTTCCGACGGGCTTCTCGCGCTCTGCGGCGGTGTCGGCGTTTTCGACTTCCGCGATGCGCGTGCTGTAGATGCGGCTGTACGCGCGGTCGGGCGCTGGACGCGTGAATCGCGCCTCGTGCTCGCTGTTGACGACAACCGCGATTCCCTTTTTCATGAAGAACCTGAGGTACACGCGAAACACGTCATCGTTTTTCGCCAGGAGCTTCGACCGTGCGACGGCAGGCCGGTAGATCTCAGCGTGCCGGTCGTAGTCCTGTAGCAACGCCACAGCCTGATCCACGTTCACCCGGGGAACAAAGACCAGTCCCACCCAGTGATGAATGAGGCCATCGGGAACGTCGATCCGTCTTCCTCCCTCTGTCGTCGTCAGGCGCTCGATGACGAGCGAGCCCTGGCGTACTTGCGCAAGAGTCGTTTGGCGTCGCGACTCCGGGAGCGCGTCTGCCCATAAGAACGCGCTTCGTCCCGCAAGCTCAGGGCCCATCCGTGCTTCAGTGTTCCGCACGTAGCGCTCGAACGCCGCAACGGTTGCCGGCTTCAGCTCCGCCGCGTGGAGCGGAACGACAAACAAGAACACCACGAAACCTACGACACTCCACTTGGCGCTCATCGGACACTCGGCACTCGGCACTCGGCACTTGGCACTTGGCACTTGGCACTTACTGTTCAATGTGCGCTTTTGCTCGCAAGCGGCTCAAGACCCGACGGCGTGCCGCCGCATCGGATGAGTGTTCAGACCATCGGCTTGTCCTTGTCGCTCGTGACATCGTACTGTGACCCAACGCCGATTCGAGTATTCACAAATTGCGCTTTGTCGATTCGCGCGGTCGTGCTAAGTGTGTGCGCGGCGCGTTGACATTTGGTCAATCAGGAGAGGCCGATCATGAAGAGAAGAGAATTCCTCGTCACCTCCGTTCTGGGCACGGTTGCAATCGGCAGCAGCGATGTGGCGAAAGCCCGCGGGCAGGGTTCTTCGCAGTCCGCGCCGCCCGGCGCTCAGGCACCGCGAGGGACAAGAAAAATTCTCATTGCCGGCGGCGGTTTCGAGACCGCCTTCATACGGTACATGGCATCGCTCACCGGGCAACCGCGGCCGCGCCTCTGCTATCTGCCGACGGCCGCTGCGGATTCGGCATCGGGAACCATCAACTGGTTTCGCGCGTGCGCGCCGCTCAACGTCGAGGCCTGCGTGCAGGAAAGCTTTATCGCCAGCAGCAGACAGAAACAGGGATGGGACGAGGTGCTGCTCTCGATGGACGGCATCGTTGCCTCCGGCGGCAACACGCTGAATCAGCAGGCCATCTGGAAGGCGCAAGGGATTGATCTGGTGCTGAGGCAGGCATGGGATCGTGGCATTGTCCTTGGCGGAGCCAGCGCGGGCTCGCTCTGCTGGTTTGAAGAAGGGACGACCGACTCGAGGCCGAAAGAGCTGTCGACGGTGCAGTGTCTCGGGTTTCTCAAGGGCAGCCACTCACCGCATTACGACCGGGAAAAGGATCGCCGGCCGCTCTACCACAAACTGATCGCCGCAGGTCAGATGAAACCGGGCTACGCGTGCGACAACGATGCCGGAATCTATTTTGAAGACAACGAGGTGAAGCGCGTGGTCCACACGCGCGCCGACGCGAAGGTGTACTACGTGAGCCTCGTCAACGGCAAAATTGTCGAGAAGGTGTTGGAACCGGAGAGGATCAGCTGAAACTCGCGCCTACTCGTATCTCAACGCCCGCATCGGATCGATGCGCGACGCCTTGTGGGCCGGAACGAATCCCGCACCGAGCGCGACGACGGTCAGAAGAATCGCCGACGCGGCAAGGACCGCCGGATCGTAGCCCTCGAGCTCAAACAGCAGCGACCTGGCCGCCCGGCCAAGTCCCACCGCGCCCGCGAGACCCACGACGCCGCCAATGACCGTCATCCACGCGACCTGCTTCAGCACCATGCCGCGAACGCGACTGCGATCCGCGCCAAGAGCCATCCGAAGGCCGATTTCTCTCGTCCGCTGCGCAATGGTGTAGGCTAGCACGCCGTAAAGTCCGACAGCCGCGAGTAGCGTGGCCAACGCGGCGAAGGCTGCCGACAGCGTGCTCATCATTCGATCGAGAAACACGTTTTCGTTGATCTGCTGCGGCATCGTCCGCAAATCCTCGATCGGCAGATTCGGATCCAGCTTCGCGATCATCGGTTGGATGGTCGAGAGGAGCTGCTCCGGATCGAGCGCCGTGCGCACGTAGTAGGTGATGCTGCCGATCCGCTCGGCCTGCCGGTACGGAACGAAGAACTGCGGCGGAATCGTCTGTTTGACTTCGCTGTACTTCGCGTTCTGTATCAAGCCGACGATTTCGATGTCGAGCTCGGCCTTGCTGCTGCGATCCTGGCCTATGCGCTTGCCCACGGCGTCGCGGCCAAGATTGAACTTCTTTGCAAACGCCTCGTTGACAATCGCGATCTTTGGCGTCGAGCTCGCGTCGGATCGTGTGAACTCGCGGCCGGAAATGAGCGGCACTCCGAGGGTTCGAAAATAATCGGGACCGATCTGATTGAAGCGCGAGCCGGTATCGGTATCCGGACCGGCCTCGAACCCTTGCACGCGCACGCTGTTGCCCCAGTTGCTGCCGCTCAACAAAGGGACGGCGCCGGCGGTGACGCCCGTCACGCCGGGCAGCGCGGCTAACGCGTCCTCAACGCGCTCGAAAAAGGCGACCGACTGCGGCGTCGTGTAGCCATTGAGATCGGGTGAAATCCCAAACGTGATTACGTTATCGAGCTTCAGCCCGAGATCGACGCGGCTCACGTTGTACAGGCTCTTGATGAAGAGACCTGCCGACACGAGCAGCATCATCGAGAGCGCGATCTGCACGGTTGCGAGCGATGCGCGAAACCGCTTCGCCGCGCGCGCACCTGACGGCTGACCGGCTTGATTCTTCAACGTCGAGACGAGATCCGGGCGCGTGCTGTAAACCGCCGGGAAGAACCCAAACAGCAGCCCGGTTCCAAGTGCCAGCGCTCCCGAAAACAGCACGGCTGCCCACGAGACTGACATGTCGATCGTCTGCACGGCTTCAGCGGGCAGAAGCGATCCGATACCAGCGAGTGTCCATCGCGCGACGAGCAGACCCGCGATCGCGCCACACCCGGCGAGCAGCAGCGATTCGGTGAGCAGCTGCGCCACGAGCTGACGACGATTCGCGCCAATCGAGAGGCGCACGGCCATTTCTGCCGCCCGGTTGGCGCCGCGCGCGAGCAGCAGATTGGCGATGTTGGCGCACGCAATCAGCAGCACGAAAGCCGTGACGCCGAGCAGCATCGAGAGAGGCGTTGCCGCCTCTTCATGCACCGAGCTCTGGCCGCGATATCCGGGCTCGACCGTGATTGTCCTTGCCTTGAAGCGCGTGAGTGTCTGCTGGCTCATTCCCTTCTGCAGCGGCGCTTCGACGTCGTTGATGATTGCGTGGTACTGCGCGTTCAACGCTGCAGTCGCTTGCGCGAGCGAGACGCCGGGCTTCAGCCGCGCGAACAGATACGCCCAATAGTTCCGGCGGTTCTCCCACGCGCCAACGCTGCCGCCCACCGGGATGCCGAAGCCGGGCACCATGAGTCCACCCATGGTGAGCGGCACGAACACTTGCGGTCGCGTGCCGAGCGTTGTGCCATCGAAGCGGGGAGGAGCGACGCCGACAATCGTGAGGCTCTGACCGTTGACGACAATCGGTTCGTTGAGGACGGCGGGATTCTGATTGAATTTCGTGGTCCAGTAGCGATGGCTCAGGACGGCCACGAAATGACTACCGATGTTCTTGTCGTCTTCCGGCGAGAGCAGCCGGCCGAGCGCAGGTGTGAGTCCGAGCACGTTGAAATAGCTGCCGGACACCAACATTCCGTCGCCGTTCTGCGTCTGCCCCTTGTACGAAAGGTTCGCGCTGAAGATGACGTGAGCGGCAATGCCGGTGAACACCTGCTGGACGCGCTCGAGATCGCGGAACATCGGATAGCTGAACACCTGGTCGCAGTCGCCCGCGTTGTTGCAGGAGTTGGACCCGGGCTTCGGGCCGGGGGCGCCGAGATTGACCAGGCGATCGGGCTCGGGCACCGGCAGCGACTGAAGCAGTATCTGGTTGAACAGCGAAAAGATGGCCGCGTTTGCGCCAATGCCGAGCGCCAGCGAAACGATCGCGACGCCGGTGAGGAACGGCGACTTGAACAGGGTGCGGAACGCGAGTTTGAGATTATGCATATGCGTGGCCGGCGTTCGCGACGGCGTGACCGGTTAACGAGTACCTAGATTTCTGACGAGAGACAGCATGTTAAGGTTGCGACAATATAAAAGAGTGGGACGTCGGAGATCGTAACGTGGATCGCAGATGCGGTGGCGCCGTGTGGTTGCTCCCGGCCCTCGTCCTGGGTCTGGCGGTCGCGTGCAAGACGTCGACGTCGCCCAGTCCGACGACCGGTCTGACCGGTATCGTGCTTCGCGGCCCTGTAACGCCGGTCTGCCGCGTCGACGTCCCTTGCGACGCGCCGTTCAGCGCCGGATTCTCCGTCCAGCAAAACAGCGTGCGGGTCGCGGCGTTCCGGTCGGACACTGACGGGCGGTTCAAGGTCCTGCTCGCGCCAGGAACCTACCGAGTAATTCCCGACGCGGACGCGCCGATCATCATGCCGACGGCCCAGGTAAAAAACGTCACCGTCGGAGACGCCGTTGGTCTGACCGAGGTGATCCTCCAGTTCGACACGGGCATCCGCTGACGTCCACAAAAATTGGCGTCACCGGACCGACCCTGTCGAAATCCCCGCCCGTCCAACGACTATCTCGTAGAACCGCGGGTTAGACACTTTTACGCGAGTTGGAGGTTGAGATGAAGTACTTGTGCTTGATTTACGACGAGGAGCAGAAGCTCCGCAGCATGCCGAAGACGGAATCGGACGCGTTCATGGGCGAATACTTCGCATTTACCGAAGGCATCCGCAAGAGCGGCCACTATGTCGGGGGCGAAGCGCTGCAGCCGGTGGAAACGGCCACGACGGTCCGCGTGAGGAACGGGAAAGTGTCGACGACGGACGGACCATTTGCGGAAACAAAAGAGCAGTTGGGCGGGTTCTACCTCATCAACGCCAAAGACCTGAACGACGCCGTCCAGGTCGCCTCGAGAATTCCCTCCGCACGCATCGGTACGATCGAGATTCGGCCGGTCGTGGACTTCAGTCGGCAACAACAGTAGGCGCGGATGACGAGCGAGAACACGGCGATTGAGATTCGTGAAACGGTAGATGCCATCTACCAATCCGACTCTCGGCGTGTTCTCGCGACGCTCATTCACGTCCTCGGCGACTTCGATCTCGCCGAAGAAGCGCTGCACGATGCGTTCACAGCAGCCGTCGAGCGCTGGCCGCGCGACGGCGTACCGGACAATCCGCGCGCATGGCTCGTTTCGACGGGTCGCTTCAAAGCCATCGATACGATCCGCCGGCGCACGCGATTCGACGCTTCGCTGACCGAGCTCTCCCGGCGTCTTGATGAATCCCTCGAGCGCGACCAGGACGCGGCCGCATTGGACGATGACCGGCTGCGGCTGATATTCACGTGCTGCCATCCGGCGCTTCCTCCCGACGCGCAGATCGCGTTGACGCTCCGCGAAGTTTGCGGTCTGACCACGGAAGAAATCGCTCGCGCCTTCCTCACGACGCCGCCAACGGTTGCGCAGCGCATCGTCCGCGCAAAGACGAAGATTCGAGTCGCTCGAATCCCAAATGAAGTGCCCCAGCTCGCCGATCTGCCGGCGCGAATGGATGCAGTGCTCCACGTGATCTATCTCGTGTTCAATGAAGGCTACTCGGCATCCTCAGGCGCGTCGCTCACCCGCCACGATCTTTCTGGAGAGGCGATTCGGTTGTGCCGACTGCTGGTCGAGTTGCTTCCCGAGCCCGAGGCGATTGGTCTGCTCGCGCCGAGCGGGCGATTCAATCGCGGCGTTTCGGGCCCTACACATTGCAGGCCGCAATTGCGGCCGTCCATGCCGACGCACAAGACTCAGGCGGCACCGACTGGGCGCAGATCATCGGCCTCTATGACCTGCTCGTCCGCGCCGACCCGTCACCGGTGGTGGAGCTCAATCGCGCGGTCGCCGTGGCCATGGGGCGCGGACCGGTCGAGGGGCTTCGGCTCATCGATCAGATCTTGTCGCGTGGTGATCTCGCGGACTATCACCTCGCGCATTCGGCGCGCGCGGATCTCTGTCGGCGCCTCGGACGAATTGCGGAAGCACGCGCGTCGTACGAGCGCGCGTTGAGCCTCTCGCGCCAGGATCCGGAACGCCAGTTTCTTCTCAAGCGCTTGCGCGAGTTGGGCCCGTAGATTCAGGCACTCCAGGCACTCCAGGCACTCCAGGCACTTCAGGCACTCCAGGTGCTCCAGGCACTCCGATCGGCCATAATGTTGCTCCCCGTCGATGCACCGGAAAGGATTCACCAGTTTGGCAAAACCGCGATCGCGGCTGAATAATCGGCAGGTCAGCAGATAGAATCTCGTGCGCGAAAGATTCGGTCCTTATCGCATTCTGAGAACACTCGGCGAAGGCGGCATGGGCGTCGTGTATGTTGCCGAAGACGAACGGCTCGGGCGCTCCGTCGCGCTGAAGACCGTGCGCGCAGAGCTTGCCAGCCACGCCTCGCGCGAGCGGCTGCGCCGAGAAGCGCGGCTCGCCGCAACGATCAGTCATCCAAACATCTGCCAGCTGTTCGAAATCGGCGAAGTGGATGGTGAGCTCTTCATCGCGATGGAGTTGCTGGAGGGCGAGCCGCTGTCGACGCGCATTGCGGAGGGGCCGCTGCCCGTTCGCGAGTCGGTGAAGATCACGCAGGAGGTGCTCGCGGCGCTCGCCGCCCTTCATCGACGAGGAGTGCTCCACCGCGACCTCAAGCCATCGAACGTCTTTCTCACCGAGCACGGCGCGAAGCTGCTGGACTTTGGCATCGCCCGCGCAGGCGACGATACGCAGCAGACGATGATGTCTTTGACGGCAGCGGGAACGATACTCGGGACGCCGCGGTACATCGCGCCCGAATATGCGGCCGGCGATTCGATCGACGCACGATCGGACATTTTCGCCGTTGGCGCAATTCTGTACGAGATGCTTGCCGGCCGCGCCGCGTTCAACGGCGACACCGCGGTGCAGGTGTTGCACTCAATCCTGTATGAACAACCTCCGGTGCTCACCGGATCGCCGCTGATTGTGGCCGTCGATCGCACCGTGCACAGGGCGCTCGCCAAAAATCCCGCGAGCCGTTACGAGTCGGCGGAGAAATTCGCCGAGGACCTGCGCAACGCATCGAGCGACTCCGGCTCCATGGATGCCGTCCGCGCGCGGCAGATGACGCGTCTCATCGTGTTGCCGTTCCGGATGCTGCGGCCTGACGCCGAGGTGGACTTCCTTGCCTTCAGCCTCGCTGACGCGGTGACGACGTCGCTCTCCGGCCTCGGATCGCTGATCGTGCGCTCCAGCCTTACCGCCTCCAAGTTCGGCGCCGATGCCGTGGATCTGCAGAAAATCTCGCGCGAAGCCGACGTCGACGTCGTGCTGAGTGGAACGCTGCTGCGCGCCGGAGATCAAGTGCGCCTTTCGGCGCAGCTCGCTGAAGCGCCGGGCGGCGCGATTCTCTGGTCGCACGTGATGCAGGTGCCGTTCGGCGACATCTTTCAATTGCACGACACCCTCGTACACAAGCTCGTCGAGGCGCTCTCGATTCCGCTGACGGCGCGCGAGCACCGCCTGATCGGACGCGACGTGCCCGCGAGTGCCAAGGCGTACGAGTTTTATCTGCGTGCCAACGAATTGGCCAAGGATGCGTCGGGCTGGGATGCGGCTGTCGATCTTTACACGCAGTGTCTCGATCAGGATCCGCACTACGCACCCGCGTGGGCGCGGCTTGGACGCATTTATCGGCTGATGGGCAAGTACCGGACCGAGCACAGCGCGACCAATCTCTCGCGCGCGCAGCATGCGCTCGATCGCGCGCTGGCGATCAACCCCGATCTGTCGCTCGCTCACAACGTCCTCGCCCAGATGGAGGTCGACACCGGCCGCGCGCGCGAAGCCCTGATCCGCCTGCTGCGGCAGGCTGCGCAGGCACCGGGAGATCCGGAGCTCTTTGCCGGCCTCTGTCACGTCTGCCGGTATTGCGGGCTGCTCGACGCCTCGGTCGCGGCCCACGAGCTCGCGACCCGGCTCGATCCGAACATCAACACGAGCGTGGTTCAGACGTGGTTTCTACTTGGCCAATACGAACGCGTCGCAGAATGCAACCTGGAAGGCATCCCGTATAACGGCGCGCTCGCGTTGCACGCGCTCGGCCGCACTGAAGAGGCATTGGCACTGCTGCGCAGGGTGATGGCGAAAGTGCCGCCTGTGCTGCGTGTGTTCGTGCAAGCCGCCCAATACCTGATCGAAGATCGGCGGCCCGATGATCTGTCAAGCCTGCGTTCGCTTGTCGGTCAATTCAACGATCCGGAGGGTCTTTACTATCTCGCGCGAAGCCTCGCGAAGCTTGGGGAACTCGATAGTGCAGTGCCGGCGATGGTCAAGTCGGTCGATCGTGGTTGCTTTTGCTATCCGACGTTTTCCAGCGATCCCTGGCTCAACGATCTACGCGGTCATCCCGAGTTCGAGGCAGCAATGGCCCGCGCGAAGGCAGGCCATCAGGCCGCCCGCCAGGATTTTATCAACGCCGGCGGCGAGCGCATCGTCGGCGTTTCTCTGACGAATGCGGACGCGGATTAGTCGCAGATGTACGCCGAGGGGCCGCAGATAGCCACAGATGGCCGCCGATAGCCGCAGATGGGCGCAGATAGCCGCAGATGGCCACAGATAGCCACAGATGGACCGCAGATAGCCACAGATGGCCGCAGACAGCCGCAGAGGGCCGCAGATAAACGCAGATAGTCACAGATAGAAATTTCTATCTATGGCTTATCTGCGACGATCCGCGGCTGCGCGCCTTGCGTGCGGCGATTACGGTGTGCCGCGGAACACTGTCCGCAACACGAAATACTCGTCGGCTACGGTCCCCAGGAACAGTCGTATCTCGTAGATCCCGCCGGCGGTGACGGAATGACGCAGCTGATCTGCGGGCCTGGTCCAACGTCCCAGAAGTCTGCGCCCGGCACGATGTACATCTCTGCCGAGGCCATCAAACGCGCGTCGCCCGATTCAGGTGTGAGCACGGCCTCCAGCGTTCCGGCCGACGGCGCGGTGACGAGGTAGGACCGGCAGCGACCCCCGCTCGAGACGCAGGTCGAATCCGGCAGCGTGAACTGAAAACGGACGACGTCTCCGATCCCGATCGGTACGAGGTTGGCCGGCGGGCGTGTGGGTGCCGGCGTGGGGACCGGCGTCTGCATCCCGGTTGACGGCGAGGGTTTGGTGGGCGAGTCGCAGCCCGCCCCGTTCAAGGCGGAGCAGATGACCAACGACAATGCCACCCAGTTTCTGGTGCGGTCCATACCAGCGTCTCCTCTCGAGGATTGCACGCGCGCGACTGTGGTCATTACGGACAGATGTCGACGCCGTTGGACTGAAAGACATTCTCATTGAAACTGTTGCCGTCGAATGGCCCCTTGATGCCGCAGGCATTCATGCCGATACGGTTCTCCACCAACGAGTTGCCGATTGCCGAACCTGTGGCGGTGACGAGAAACTCGACGCCGGCAGGATTGTAGGTGATCGTGTTCTCAGCAATCAGATTGCCCGTCGCAAAGACGTTGACCCGAATGCCCGCGAGAGTGCTGTCCGAAATAATGTTCTCTTTGATGGTATTGTCGACGCCGGCGAAGATCAGGATGCCTACTCGATTACGCCCGAACGAGTTTTCCTTGATGACGTTGTCCGTGACGCCGCCTCGCAGCATGACTGCCCTGATCGTGCTGTCCAGGAACGTGTTCTCCTTGATCGTGTTGCCGATGCTGCCGGCTTGAAGGTCGATCCCTTCCCCGTTCCCGCTGAGTTCGTTGTCTTTGATGACGACGTCGCTCGAATTCATCACGCGCACTGCGGTCTGAAAGTTCTTGACGATGCCTCCGACGATCGACACGTGAGTTCGTCCGATGACGCTGATGCCCAAGCCACCCGCCGCCGTGCCGGACCCCGCGATCGTGTAACCATTCAGGCTGATTCGGATTCCGTCGGCGCCCACGACAAGGCCGTTGCCGGCGCAGCTCAGGTCGTGATCGAGTCGTAGATTCGACAGGATGGTTGCTCCGCAGAGATTGTCTGTCGCCTGTGCTGCAGGGGCAAGGAGCGCCAAGAGGCACACCAGGACGCATGCGGAGATGCGACACCAGAAGGAAAGCGGGCGGATGTTCTGCGTGCGGTCCATACATGTCTCCTCCGTGTTAGCGAATCGTCACAGGCGCGACAGTGTGGTTCCCGTGGGTCCGATGCGCAACGGGCAAGAGCGCGCACTCTCAATCGCCCGCTAATGCCCGCCAGGTGACGAATCGCATTGGCTCCGCCGCAAATCGCGCTAGACTGCGGATCCTCCAATCGGCGGGCCGTTTCCCAGCCAACGACGGAAGGCGGATGTGGCAGAGGATGCAGTCGGCGTGGCAAATCAGCCCGATGGCTCGGTGGCCGCGAACGCACGCCTCGATTCGTGGAAGGAAATTGCCGCGTATCTGAAGCGTGACGTCACCACTGTCCGGCGGTGGGAAAAGCGCGAAGGCTTGCCCGTCCACCGCCACCAGCACGAGCGACGAGATTCGGTGTATGCGTATATCGCCGAAGTCGATGCGTGGTGGCAGGACCGATCGAACCACCTCGCCCAGAATGGCGCCGTCGACACTGCGCCCCGAGGTATGCCGGACCATGAGCCGCAAGGCTTGCCACCTGTTGCCGAAAGCGCGCGACGACTGCAGAGCGACCGGCGTGCAGCGCTCGCTCGGGTGCTGGCTCTCACCTTTTTCGTCACCACGTTGGCGTTGGCTGCGTTTATCGTCTTTCTCTATTTGCGAACGACCCCGCAGAACGACCGGGAATTCCGCTTGTCCGTGCTGCCTCCCGAGGAGACGAGTTTTGGTACGGTGAGCCTCTCACCGGATGGCCGTCAGCTGGCGTTCACGGCCGCGCCGCGATCGGGCTCGGGTGGCACAACGCTTCTGTGGGTGAGGCCGGTCGACGATGCAGCAGCCCGATCGCTGCCGGACACTGAGAACGCGGCATTCCCTTTCTGGTCGCCGGCAAGCGATGCTCTGGGATTCTTTGCGAATGGCAAGCTCTGGACGATTGCGATTGACGGTGGAAGCCCGCGCGCCGTGTGTGACGCCCCCCACGCGCGAGGGGGCACGTGGAATGGCGACGGCATCATCGTGTTCGCTCCCGATCGTGAGGGCGCGCTCTTTCGCGTCGCCGCCACAGGTGGAGCGACGGCCCCGGTCACAACCGTGGCACGTCCGAACGAACGGGGTCACGTCTGGCCCGAGTTCCTGCCCGATGGAAACCACTTTCTCTACCTCGCTGACAGCAATGTCCCCGAACACCACCGTGTGTTCGTCGGCGCGCTCAACGGCCAGGGACGGAAGGCAGTCGTCGATCTCGCCTCCTCCAATGCCGCGTATGGAGCGAACGGGTATCTGTTCTTCGCGCGAGAGCGCCAACTGCTGGCGCAACCCTTCGACGCGATCCATCTGACCGGCACCGGCGAAGCGGTTACGGTGATCGACAGGGTGCATCAGCCGCTGGGGATGGATCACAAGATGGATTTTTCCGTGTCGGCAAGCGGTCCGCTGGTTTACCGCACGATGCAGAGTCCAGCCACGCGCCTTGTCTGGCGCGATCGTGCGCAGCGGTTGTCGGCATTGGTCGGCACGCCTGCGGAGTACTACGAGCCCGTGTTGTCCCCCGATGAAGCCCGAGTCGCCGTTGGTTTATTCGATCCGCGTCCGTCGAAACGTTTTGGCTATGGTGTCGTCGGCGTGCGGTCCGACATCTGGGTGGTGGATCGGGCGACTGGCGCCGCTTCGCAGTTCACATCCGACCCGGCGGCCGACTGGGGACCAGTCTGGTCCCCCGATGGACGGCGCATGGTGTTACCAAAAGGAAACAGCCAGCGCCGACGCGCCCGAGGAACTGCTGCTCCCCGCGAAAGGCACGAATCCGGTCGCCCAATCGTGGTCACGAGACGGGTCGTTTCTCCTCTACTCGGCGTTCGATCCGAAAACGCACATGGATCTCTGGCTGCTTCGGATGCTCGAGGCTCGCACGTCCGTGCCCTTGCTGCACAGCGAGTTCAACGAAGAACAGGGACAGATCTCGCCTGACGGCCGCTGGTTTTCCTATACCTCCAACGAATCCGGCCGCGCCGAGGTGTGGGTGCAAAGTTTTCCGCCAGCGAACGTCAAGTGGCAGATTTCGAGCAGCGGCGGAGGCGACGCACGATGGCGACCCGACGGGAAGGAGCTGTTCTACATCGGCGACGACCGCCGATTGATGGCGGTCCCGGTGAAGACGAGCGCGACGTTCGAGCACGGGCCCGCGGTGCCGCTGTTCGATACTGGTGTGCCGCCCCACTGGTACGAAGCGAGAAATCTCTACGATGTGAGCCGCGACGGGCGGTTGCTCTTCATGACGCCCGTTGAAGACGATCGATCCTCACCGTTCACGATTGTTCTGAATTGGGCGGCCGGGCAGCGCAGATAATCCAACCGCACAGTTCGCTCGAGTGGTCATTCCAAGTGCTCGCTGATCCGCTGCAAACGAGCACAAATGGAGAGGAGTTTGAGCGGATGGATACTCGAGTCAAGTGAATTGAAGGATTAAACGACGGTGCGCGCGACAATCCGTCACACGGCGACCGCGTTTACGACCGGCGCCGCCATCGCGCTCGTGGTCGACGCGCTGCTGCAACTTCTCACCAACGCCATCCGCGTCAGCGGGGTCACCGGCCCCCCATGGTATGCGCGACTCGCGGAAGACAGCGTCTGGATCGCGCTTGGCCTCGTGCTCTGGCTGGCTTCGCCGCTCCTCGGCGAGTGGATCGACCACGTCGTTCCGCACGCGCACGTGCCGCGCCGGACTGTCTGGGAGCTCGTCGGGCTTGGACTGCTGACGCTTCCGCCGGGTCACATCCTCGGGCAATGGATTGTGCTCGCCATGCAGCTCACGATTGCCGACGCGTGGGGATCGGAAGGCCGCATTTTTTTGTCCAGCGCGTATTACGGAAGTGTGTTGCTCGCAATCACCCCCTGGATGGCCGCGGGCGCGATCTTGCGCGCGTGGGCCCACCACATGGTGGTGGACTGACGGCGTTTCTGCTACATTCCGGAGGCGGATCCTCGCGGCGGGGCTGACGGCCTTCGCCAAGGCTACGGCCGTCCGCCATAGCTTTAGCGACGGCGGAAGCCCCGCCACGATTCGAGCCCACGTCGGGGCTGCAGCCCCGCCACTATACGGGAGGTCAGCCGTGCCGACACGCAGGGTGCTCTCCGTTCTCTTCTCCTGTCTCTTGACCACGCTGGGAACCACCGCATCAGCGCAAAACGTCGGCGGAAGCATTCAAGGTGTCGTCAACGATGCGACTGGCGCTGCGCTTCCCGGCGTCACGATCGTGCTTCGCAACCTCGCAACGGGAGCGACGCGCGAGCTCGTCAGCGATCAGGAGGGCCGCTACGTGTTTCCGGTCCTTCCGCCTGGCGAATACGAGCTGAACGCAACCCTTCAAGGCTTTCAGCCGCTGGATCGCCGCGGCATCACGCTCGTCATCGGGCAAGTGGCCGTCGTCAATCTGTCGCTTGGCGTTGGCGGCCGGCAAGAGCAGATTACGGTCTCGGGCGAGGCGCCACGCATCCAACTGACGACGGGATCGGTGAGTGGAGTCGTCGGGGAGCGAGAGATTCGCGATCTGCCGCTGAACGGACGGTCGTTTCAGCAGCTCGCGCTGTTGCAGCCAGGCGTGCAGGCCGCGCTGGCTGCCGGCAACGACGTTGTCGGCGGACGCACGCCGAAGATTTCGATCAACGGCGCGCGGCCGGAACAAAACAGCTTTCTCCTCGACGGCACCGATATCAACAACGTCTACAACAAGACTCCGGGATCGGCGGCGGGCGTGCTGCTGGGCGTCGATGCGGTGCTCGAGTTCCAGGTGCTCACCAACGCCTACTCCGCGGAATTCGGACGCTCCGCCGGTGGCGTGATCAACGCGGTCACGCGCTCGGGCACCAATGCCGTGCACGTCTCGATGTTCGAATTCCACCGCAACTCCGCGCTCGACGCGCGGAACTTCTTCGACCCGCCGGCGTTGCCCAAGCCCGCTTTCCATCGCAACCAGTTCGGCGCCTCGGGCGGAGGTCCAATCGCCCGCGATCGAACGTTCTTCTTTGGCGCCTATGAAGGGCTGATCGAGCGGCTCGGGGTCACCGGCGTCACCGCCGTTCCGGATGACAACGCGCGCCTCGGCCTCCTGCCCACCGGCCCGATTACGTTGCACGCCGCGATCCCGCAGTATCTGGACGTCCTGTTTCCGCGCGCGAACGGCAGGTCTCTCGGCGGGGGCGCCGCGGAGCTGTTGTTCTCAGGGACGCAGCCGACCGATGAGCATTTCGGTCAAGGCCGCATCGATCATCGCTTTTCGGCAAACGACAGCATGTTCGTGCGCGTCACGCACGACCGCGCGTCGGTCGATCGCATTCCGCCCGACAAGCCGCCCATTTCGACCATCGTGGAGCGCACGCGCAACACCTACCTCACGGTCGAAGAACAGCACGTGTTCTCGGCGAGAACGCTCAACATTTTCAGAGGCGGCCTGAATCGATCGGTATCGCTCGCCGACAATCACCGCACCATCGACATCCCACCGTCCATGTCGTGGATTCCGGGCGATCCATTTGGCTATCTCACCATTCGCGGCATGGTCACCGAGATGGCGGGCGATTTCCGCCTGCCGCGCGACGACAAGCTCAATAACTGGCAACTGGGCGACACGATTATTCTGACGCGTGGACGCCACTCGGCACGCGTTGGCGCACAGGCGCAGTATCTGCAGTTCGATCAGCACACCACAAGCCAGGTCGGCGGCATCGTCAACTTCGCCAACCTTGAAAGCTTCCTGCGCGGCACCGCGATCAGCGTGGATTTTGCGGTGCCTGGAAAAATCGATCCGGATCGCCGGTACCGGCAATGGCTCTTCGGCGCGTTCCTGCAAGACGACATCCGGATCAACTCACGCCTCTCGGCGAACGCCGGCCTGCGCTACGAGTTCATCACGACGCCGACCGAGGCCGACGGCAAGATCTCGAACCTGCGCAACGTGTTGGATCCGGAACTGACGATTGGGGACCCCTGGCACAACAATCCGTCGCTCAAGAACTTTGCGCCGCGGCTTGGTCTCGCGTGGGATCCGCGCGGCGACGGCAAGACGGCGGTGCGTGGCGGCTTCGGCATGTTCTATGACGAGATCCTGCCGAAGTACTACTTCTTCTCCGGCAGCCTCAATCCGCCATTCACGACGCGCACGTCCATTCAGAATCCGCCGCTGCCGAACGTGCTGGCCAACTTCAATCCCAACGCGTTCATCCGGGCGCAGCTGCAGACCGTCGACTACGATCTGCAAACGCCGTACATCATGCAGTTCAACGTCAACGTTCAGCGACAGCTGGCAGGCGATTGGGATGTCATGGTCGGCTACGTCGGATCGCGCGGCAGGAACCTGCTTCGCCTCGGCGACGCCAATCTCGCTCCCGAACAGATCATCAACGGCGTAAAGACCTATCAGCCGCTGCTTGGGAGGCGCAATCCGAACTTCGCGGGTATCTGGCAGCGAGTGACGGATGCCGAGTCGTTCTACAACGCGCTGCAGATGAGCGCCAACAAGCGTCTCTCACAGGGATGGCGGGCGCAAGCGTCATACACACTGTCGCGATCGGTGGACGACTCGAGCGGCATCAACTCGCAGGACTTCAGCAATGTCGTCCAGTACGGTCTCGACTGGTGGGACCCGGAGTACGACCGCGGCCTTTCCGCCTTTCACGCAAAGCACAACCTGACGCTCAATGCGTCATGGGGTCTGCCGATCTTCCGCAACAGCGCCGGTTTGACGGGCGCGCTGTTCAAAGGGTGGCAGTTGAACAACATTACGACGCTGCGCTCGGGGCATCCCTTCACGGTGCAGCTCGGATTCAATCGATCGGGCAACCAGAACACGACGAGCTTCTCGATGCACGAGCGGCCCGACGTCGTGGCCGGATGCGATCCGATTCTCGGCGGACCGGATCGCTACTTCGACATCAAGTGCTTTTCGCTCCCGGCGGTGAATACGCGAGGCAATGCGCCGCGCAATTCGTTGATCGGCCCCGGTCTCGTGTCGGTCGATTTCTCGCTCGTCAAATCGGTCGCGCTCGGCGGCGAGCGTCACGTCGAGTTGCGGCTCGAGGTGTTCAACCTCCCGAACCGCCCGAACTTTGCGGTTCCCTCCGGCCGCACGGTATTCACGGGCGTCAACGCAGACGGCTCTCCGACCATCGCGCCGACCTGGGGCCGGATTACGTCGACGGTCACAACGTCCAGGCAGATCCAGCTCGGCGCGAAGCTGGTGTTCTAGTCACGCGCGTACTCTGACGTCGTCCCCCGTCGATTTCCTTCGGAGCGTAACTACGCCTGTACGTAGTGGCGGCCCTTCAGGGCCGCCCGTGCCGGGCGGGGCTGAAGCCCCGCCACTACATCGCGCAGGCCTACCGCAGGCCAACCGAGCGCCGAAGGCGCGAGACCCAGCAGGGCAACCTTCCTTAGCTGGTCACCGTCCAACACTTCCAGCAAAGCTCAGGGATCCTATACTATGGACTCCTGTATATGGGGACACCCTTTGATTCCGCCAAAAAAGGCAGTGCCGACCTGCTGATTCTCGCGCTCGTCGACGAGCAGGCGCTGCACGGCTACGACATCGCGCGCCGGATCGAGGAACGATCGGACGGCATGCTGCGATTTACGCTCGCATCGCTGTACGAGACGCTCTATCGACTCGAAGAGCGCGGGCTCATTCGCGGCCGCTGGGTCGAACGCGCAGGACAGCGCCGGCGCCGCTATTACCGGATTACGGAGAGCGGCAAGAAAGTCCTGGCGGCACAGCGCGAAGACTGGGCGCGCTTCATCGCAGCGCTGGTGCAGGTCGCCGGCGTGAAACCTGCCTGAGGTGATCGATGGCTGGCAATGTCTCTCCAAGGATTGACTGGCGATCCCTCGTAAGGCAGCACGCGGATCGCGCCAGCGTGGACTTACCGCAGGCCACGGTGGACGAGCTCGCTCTCCACCTCGAAGACATCTATACGGCTGCGCGCGCCGATGGCGCTTCCGAACAGGAAGCGCACGCGAAATCGACGCGTGCGCTGCAGGAATCCGGCCTTACCGTCTTGCGGCGGCATGCCGCGCGCGATCGGCGGCGTCCGCACATCCGCAGCGCCGAAGACACGGCGCGTGCAAGCAGTGGAAGGAGCCTCAACGTGACGAGCGCGCTGCGCATCGCACTCCGGCAATTCCGTCAACAGCCGGCGTTTGCTGTGGTCACGATTCTAGTGCTCGGCCTCGGAACCGGCGCAGCCACCGCCGTGTTCACCATCGTCAACGCGGTGGTTCTGCGGCCATTGCCCTACGCGGCGCCTGACAGGCTCGTAACGCTCTGGGACACGAACGCAGAGAAAGGCCTCGCGCACGATCCGATTTCTCCCGTGAACTTCATGGATTACCGCGAGCTGCCGGTGTTCGAAGACGCGGCAGCATGGTGGCGCCCGGGAATCAATTTGATCGATCCGGGTCTCGATCCGGTACGCGTGAATACGATTGAAGTGAGCGGGAACGTCTTCGACGTGCTCGGCGTCCGACCGCAAGTCGGCGCCGGGTTTCCTGCAGGAGGCCCGCTCTTTCATCAAACGGACCGGATTGCCATCATCAGTGATCGTCTCTGGCGCTCGCGCTATCACGCGGATCCGTCAATCATCGGCCGACCCATAAGCCTGAACGGCACCGCGCACACGGTCGTGGGCGTAATGCCAGCGAAGTTTCACTTTCCGGACGACATCGATGTCTGGCAGAGACTGCGGTGGGACATGCATCAGCACAGTCGCGCCGCGCATTTCATGGAGGCGGTCGCACGGCTTCGTGACGACAAGACATTCGACGAGGCCCAGGCCGCAACGGAAACGCTGGCGCTGCGATTGCAGAACGACTTTGCCGCAACCAACAAGGGCTGGGGAGCGCGGCTCGTGCCGCTTCTCGACGAGCAGCTTGGTTACTACCGGCCCGCACTCATGGTGCTCTTCGGCGCAGTGGGCCTGCTGCTTGTGATTGGGTGCCTCAATGTCGCGTCGCTGCTTCTCACGCGCGCGCTTGCGCGCGAGCGCGAAATTGCCGTTCGTGTCGCAATCGGCGCGGCGCCGCGACAGCTGGCAGTTCAACTCTTCGCCGAGAGCTTCGTGCTGTCGATGGCGGGCGCGGTCGTCGGTATCGTCGCCGCAATCGCCGCCTTGCCTCTCATCGTCCGATTTACACCGGTGCAGATTCCGCGCCTCGACGAAGCAGGCCTCGACGGCCGCGCACTTGCGCTCTGTCTCGCCGTTGCCGTCATCACCACCGTGTTCTTTGGCCTCGTGCCCGGCCTGCTTCTCTTGCGCCGGCAGGTCGTTGTCGGCTTGCGCGCCGGTGAACGCGGGAGCTCTCGCGGCGCACGGCGCATCTATTCGGTGCTCGTCGCTGGAGAAGTTGCGCTTGCGTGCGCGCTGCTTGTCAGCTCCGCGCTTCTCGTGCGAACCGTCGAGCGGATGACGAACACACCGACAGGCGTGGATGCGGACGATGTGCTGATCACGACCGTGCAGTTGTCCGGCACGAACTACCAGAATTGGCGCGTCGTCGCGGACACGCACGCCGCAATTCTCGAGCAGATCCGGCAACAACCCGGCGTGACTGCTGCGGGTGCGGGGAATTTTCTACCGCTCGAAGTGGGATGGCGTGGGCCTTGCCTGATCGAAGGCGAGCCGCCACCGGCGAGGCCCGAAGATGCGCCTCAGGCGCAGTACCACAGCATCAGCGACGGCTTCTTCGACGCGCTCGGCGCTGAAATGGCGCAAGGCCGATCGTTTCAACCGTTCGATACGGTCGATGCTGCGCCGGTCGTCGTCGTCAACGAGTCATTTGCAAAACGATTTCTCAGCAATGGATCGTGGTCAGGGCGCATTTTGCTGACGACGACAACCGGCATCGGACCGTTGGGGCTGAATCTGAAGCGAGCGCGTCCCGCGCCGCCGCCGGGGCAACGTCTTCCGCCGCTGCCTCCGAGTCGTTTCGAGATTGTCGGTGTCGTGCAAGACATCCGTGACGTGCCGCTCGGGCAGTCGGTGGAGCCCGCGGTGTATTTCTCGACACAGCAGTTCCCGTTTCGCGAGCTCTTCGTCGCCGTTCGCGCGAGCGACACGGGGACGGCTGTCGCCGCCGTGCGCACGGCTCTCAAGAACGCCGCACCCAGCGTGCCGATGGCAAGAGCGCAAACCTGGGGATGGCGATTCGCCGGGAGGACGGCACAATCGCGGTTGCTGATGACGATTCTTCTCTTCTTCGGCAGTCTTGCTGCGCTTCTGGCGGCAATCGGTGTCTATGGCTTGTTCTCGTGGTCCGTCGCGATGCGGACACGCGAGCTGGCGATTCGCCTCACGCTGGGTGCGCGGCCATTTGCGATGGGCAATCTCGTCGTCGGTCACAGCACGATGCTGGTGGCTGCCGGCGTGATCGTTGGTCTTGCGCTCGTACGGCTCGCGCAGGGTGCACTGAGTCGCGTGCTTTACGAAGTGGCGCCAAGCGACGCGGGCGCCGCCGCAACGGCCAGCGCGTTGCTGCTCGCAGCGGCGCTTGTCGCGTGTATTCCACCGGCGATTCGCGCCATGAGAGTCGACCCCGTCGAAGGGTTGCGGGCCGAGTAGAATTTCTTCAGTGGCGAGCGTTGGACATATTGCCGTCGGCATGGCTGCGGCGCGCGTGTACGAGAATCCCGGCCGCCCGCTCACTGAGTTCCCGCCGTTTGGCTCGCTGCTGTTCTGGTCCGCGTTGTCGCTGCTGCCAGATGTCGACGTCGTCGGCTTGTCGCTCGGAGTTCGTTACGAGAGTGCCTGGGGGCACCGCGGCGCAACTCACTCGCTGCTCTTCACCCTGGCACTTGGATTGCTGATTGGTCTTGCGGCGCCAGCGTTTGGCCGGCGCGCACTGTCAACGGCGGCCGCGGCGGCGCTCGTCCTCGTCAGCCATCCGCTGCTCGACACCCTCACGAACGGCGGCTTCGGATGCGCGCTGTTGTGGCCGGTCGACCATACGCGGTACTTCGCGCCGTGGCAGCCCCTTCCGGTTCCGCCGATTGGTCTGGCTTACTTTTCTCAGTACGGATTGCACGTCGCGCTTGTCGAAACCGTCATTTTCAGTCCGATCCTGCTCTTCGCGCTGTGGCCGGTTCCGGCACAACCGGCGGCGCGCGCGTAGAAAGCTGCGAAAGCCTGCGGGCTGGAGGCCGTGAGGCGTTTCACGACGGCCGGTTAGGCTACAATTCGCGCACATCAGAACGCGTTGAAAGGAGTAACGATGTCGAGGAGCCTCTCTCGGATCGTCCTGGCGTGTCTGCTGCTGGCGGTTGCCCTCGTCTCGACGACCCCGACGCTCTCGGGCCAGGCGTCAGGATTCCCCAGCACCAGCAAAGGCGAGTGGCCGCACTACACCGCCGACGTCAAAGGCACGCGCTACTCTCCGCTCGATCAGATCAACGCTGCGAACTTCAACAAGCTGGAAGTGGCGTGGCGATTCAAGACGGACAATCTCGGCACGTTTCCCGAATTCAAGCTCGAAGGCACGCCGCTCATGGTCAATGGCATGCTCTACACGACCGGCGGCACCAGACGATCCGTCATTGCGCTCGATCCGAAAACCGGCGAGCTGCTGTGGGTGCACAGCATGCGCGAGGGCAAGCGTGCCGCGGTGTCACCGCGGCAGCTCTCGGGACGCGGCGTGTCGTACTGGACCGACGGCAAAGGCGATGAGCGCATCGTCTACGTCACGACGGGCTATCGTCTCGTCGAGCTCAACGCGAAAACCGGGCAGCCCGTCGCAACGTTTGGTGACAAAGGCGTCGTCGATCTGAAAGTCGGGGTGGTGAAAGGCCGCGGGCGCCCCATCGATCTGGAGACCGGCGAGATTGGCGTTCACTCGACGCCGCTCGTTGCGAAAGACACGATCGTTGTCGGATCCGCGATGCGGGAGGGCGCAACCGTCGAGACGCACGACAACACCAAAGGCCTCGTCCGCGCGTTTGATGCGCGCACCGGCAAACAGTTGTGGCAGTTCGACACGATTCCGCGACCGGGGCAATTTGGCAACGAAACGTGGCAGAACGAATCGTGGGCAACCAACGGCAACGTCGGCGTCTGGTCGCAGATCACCGTCGATGAGGATCTCGGACTCGTGTATCTTCCGGTCGAAACGCCGTCTTCCGACTATTACGGCGGTCACCGGCCAGGCAACAATCTCTTTGCCGAGAGCCTCGTCTGCGTCGATCTGAAGACCGGCCAGCGCAAATGGCACTTCCAGTTCGTCCATCATCCCATCTGGAACTTCGATATGTCGTCGGCGCCAATCGTGGCTGATGTCACAGTCAACGGGCAGCCGCGCAAAGTCGTCGCCGTGCCAAGTAAACAAGCGTGGCTTTACGTGTTCGATCGCGTCACCGGGGAACCCATCTGGCCGATCGAGGAGAAGCCCGTTCCGAAAGGCGACGTTCCTGGCGAGTGGTACTCGCCGACGCAGCCACATCCGCCCGACAAGCTGCGCTACGCGCGCAACATGTTCCGGGTCCCTGACGACCTCATCGACTTCACTCCGGAGCTGCGCGCGCAGGCGCTCGAACGTCTCAAGCGGTTCAAGTACGAACCGACTGCGTTCATGCCGCCGATTCTCGGAAACGTCAACGGACTCCTCGCGGCAATCGGAGCAGGTACTGCGACCAACTGGCCAGGCGGGGGCTACGATCCGGAACTGCACCTCGTGTTCGCACCAGCCGGCAACACGCCGGGCACGCGGTCGCTCGTCGCGCCGCCGGCGGGCTTCTCCGACATCACGTACGTGCAGGGCCTCGGCGGACTGGCCTTCCGCGAAGTGCTCGGACCGGGAGATTGCTGCGCCGCCGATTCACCTCGCACGGCCGAACGCGCACGCGAAGCGCGCGCGCCGGCGCCGGCGCCAGCGCCTGCTCCCCCAGGAGCCGCGGCTGACGCCGCGGCAGGGCTCACCGTGCAGGGAGTGCCCATGGTCAAGCCGCCGTATGGACTGCTCGCGGCAATCAACCTCGATCGCGGCGAGCTCGTGTGGCAGACGCCGCACGGCGATACGCCGGACAACATCCGAAATCATCCGCTGCTGAAGGGCATCAACATCCCGAAGACAGGCCAAGCCGGAACATCAGGCGTCGGCCTGCTCGTCACGAAGGCGCTTGTGATTATGGGCGACCCGCAGGTCACGACGACTCCCGAACATCCGCGGGGCGCAATGCTGCGCGCGTACGACAAGAAAACGGGTCAACAGGTTGGCGCGCTGTACATGCCCGCGCCGCAGAGCGGCTCGCCCATGACTTACAGCTACGGCGGCAAGCAGTACATCATCGTCGCCGTGAGCGGCGGCAACTACACCGGCGAATACCTCGCCTTTGCGCTGCCCGATACGACGACGAGCAGTCAGCGGTAGAACAAAAGGAGAGCGGGCCGAGCCAAAGGCGTTGCCACGAAAACACGAAAACGTCACGAAAAACACGAAAATTAAATAGTCCGTTTCGTGCTTTCGTGAATTTCGTGGTTTCGTGGTGATGGTTTTGGTCGCGGCCCGGCTTCTCTGCGACTCTGTTTCTCTGTGGCCACGACGTCATCAGCCCACCAACCGCAGCTCCGTAATCCGCGCCTGCTCGGCCGCGGCGGTATGCAGCTCCGTTTTGCGATCGTTTTTCAAGCGGGCGGAGATCATGTCGAGCATTTCGCCGGCGCTTCGACCGGTGGCGCAGACAATGAAGATGAATCCGAATTTGCGTTCGTATTCGCGATTTGCGGCGGCGAGCGCGCCGAGAATGTCGTCCGCCGCGCCGGCGAGTCCCGATTGTTCCTTTTCCGAAAGGTGACCGCTCGCGCCGAATCGCTCACGAAGAGCGTCACGATCGCCAATCTTCGGGTGCTGCCGGAACGCTTCGAGCCAATCGTCTTCTGTGAGCTGAAACCATTCCTCACGCGCGGCCTCCAGCAGCGCCTCGCGCGTCGCAAACGGGCGGCGGGCGAGCATGCGCTCGACCCAGCTCGTCGACCCGCAACACGCCCACAGCATCGACCGCGCCTCGTCCACGGTGGCGCGATCAACTCTGCGCCACATGCCCATGGATGCGAAGACGGCTGATCCCACCGTCAGGAAAAATATTCAGCCGTACGTGCGACACGGGCCCGATCGCGGCGAGCTGGCTCGTGAAGAAATGTCGGCGATGCGGGCCGAGTTTTTGACGCGGCAGCAACTCCGTCCAATTTGCAGACGCGAGCGCGTCGAGGGATGCACCGGGCGCGAGGCAACCCTCGACCGAAGCGCTCTCCGGGTAGTTGCCTTTGAAGTGGTTCGTGTCGATTTCGATTCGCGTGACATGACCGGCCGCGCCAAGGCGCACGATGGCCCAGTCATGGCCGGGCCCGCGACGGCGCCGTGTCTCCCAGCCATCACCCATGTCGCGTGCGCGTCCCGGCATGATCATGTTGTCTTTGACGCCGAAGTGCATGTCGCTGGCGCCAAGCACCAGTCCACCGTTCCGAACGAGCGCCAGATCGACGACGCGCCGCGATCGAACCATGCGCGCCCAATCGACGGACACTTCGCCGTAGACGCGCAGCCGCGCTACACCGCCGTCGGGAAAGATGTTCAAGCGAACGTGAGTCCACGACCGCCTGTCATCGACCGCAAAGAAGTTATGCGTGTCACCACGAAGCGGTCGTTGCGGCAGGACTGACGTCCACGGGGCGCCTTCGGCCGAGTACACCGGCGGCCGCAGCGACGCGGCTGAGTCGAGGGCCTCAATCGAACAATGCGCGGGGTAGTTGCCGGTAAAGTGACTCGTATCGACGTCCACTCCGTGAATCGCGCCGCGCATGCCGAGCGCGATGACACACCAGTCGTGACCAGGTGTGCGGCGCCGGCGCGATTCCCAGCCATCCATCCACTTGCCACGCGAAGTGAATTTGCCAGGAACGAACACGGCGGGCTCGGGCTTCAACAGGTTGGATTTGGGCGCGAAGAAATCATCGTTTGCAGCCAGCGCCCGTGCGCCAACGCGCGCCGACGCGAGATCGGTCAGACCTGTAAAGAGGGCGGTGCTATGATCGCTCACTCGCCTGCGCGTCCTTTCTTCGGAGTCCATCATGCTGTCGCATGCCGCGTACGGGAAATCGAGGATCAGACTTGTCGGCGTGGCGCGACACGGCGACCGTCATGACGTGCGCGACCTCACCGTCGCCGTGCGCTTCGAGGGCGAGTACGACACCTCGTATACGGCCGGCGACAACAGCGACGTCCTGCCGACGGATACGATGAAGAATACCGTGTACGCGCTCGCCAGCGCGGGTGTGGACGAACCCGAGTCGTTCGGGTTGACACTCGCGTCGCACTTTCTCGATCGCAACCCGCGCCTGCAATGCGTCCGGATTGATTTCACCGAGCATCTGTGGCGTCACATCGCCGTCGGCGAGCGCGAGCACGGTACGTCCTTCATGCGTCGAGGTCCGGAGACACGTCTGGCCAGCGTTCAAAGCGACCGGCAACACACCGTCGCCGGCGCCGGCATCGCAGACCTGATGATCCTCAAGACCGCGCATTCCGCGTTCGCCGGATTCCGGCGCGACGAGTACACGTCGCTTCCCGAAACTCACGATCGGCTGTTTGCGACGTCGCTGACCGCGACGTGGCGTTACCTCGATACCGATGTCGACTTTGGCGCGAGCTGGCGAGCTGTCCGTAGTCTGCTGCTCGAGACCTTCGCAACGCACCACAGCGAGTCGGTGCAGCACACGCTCTACGCCATGGGCGAGGTGGTGCTCGCAAACGTCGATCACGTGCAGGACATCACGCTGGTGATGCCCAACAAGCACCATTTGCCTGTCGACCTCTCCCGCTTTGCGCTCGAGAACCGCAACGAAATCTTCGTCGCAACCGAGGAGCCGCACGGGTTGATCGAGGCAACGCTCACACGGTAAGCCCTCGTGCCGGATCTTCTTGTTCGAGGCGAGCGCGTTGTGCTGCCCGAGGGCATCCAACCTGCGACCGTTCGCGTCCGCGATGGCCGCATCGCGGGCATCGGCCCGTACCACGACAGCCCCGCAAACGTCCCCGAGCTCGACGCGGGATCGCTCGTCGTCTTTCCCGGCTTCGTCGACACGCACGTTCACATCAACGATCCGGGGCGCGAGGACTGGGAAGGATTCGAGCACGCCACGCGGGCGGCTGCGGCCGGTGGCATCACGACGCTCGTCGATATGCCGCTGAACAGCATCCCGCCGACAACAACGGTTGCTGCGCTTCATGCGAAGCGGCGAGCCGCCGCCGGGCGCTGCCATGTCGACGTGGGGTATTGGGGCGGCGTGGTGCCAGGAAATGCCGGCGAGCTCGAGGCACTCGCTCGCGCCGGCGTGCTGGGGTTCAAGTGCTTTCTGTGTCCATCCGGCGTAGACGAGTTCGCTCACATCGGCGCGGCGGATCTTCGGCAGGCGCTGCCCGTTCTTACGAAACTCCACTTGCCGCTCCTGGTCCACGCAGAACTGCCATCGTTCATCCGCGATGCCGCCGTGACACGCGATGGGGCTCGCGCGGACGTTCGTTCGTATCGCAATTGGCTCGACAGCCGCCCCCCCGCAGCCGAACACGCGGCGATCGATCTTTTGATTGCCCTCGCGCGAGAGCACCACGCGCGCGTGCACGTCGTTCATCTGGCCTCGGCGGATGCGTTGCCTGCGATCGAGCGCGGCCGCGCCGACGGCGTCGACATCACCGTCGAAACCTGTCCCCACTACCTCACGTTCGCGGCAGAAGACATCGATGACGGCCGGACGGCGTTCAAATGCGCGCCGCCGATTCGCGATCGCAATCATCGGGAACGCCTGTGGAAAGGACTTCTCGACGGCGGCATCGATTTCATCGCGTCCGATCACTCCCCCGCGCCCGCTGCTCTCAAACGAATCGAAGACGGCGACTTCGTGCGCGCCTGGGGAGGGATTGCATCGCTGCAGATTGCGCCCTCGATCGTTTGGACGAGTGCTGCCGCTCGCGCTGTCCGGGTCGAGCGGCTCGCGACGTGGATGGCGAAAGCGCCTGCACGTCTCGCGGGAATCGGCGACACAAAAGGCACCATCGTGAAGGGCCGCGACGCAGATTTCGTCGTCTGGGATCCCGACGCGGAATTTACGGTCTCTGCCCAGACGCTCTACCATCGTCATCGAGTGACACCGTATGATGGCGCGCGGCTGCGCGGACGCGTGCGCACGACGATTCTACGCGGCGACGTGATCGTTGATGACGGCGCGTGTGTAGGTCCCGCGCTGGGCCGATCGATATGACAGTGTCGACCCACATTCTGGATACGGCCCGTGGCACTCCCGCTGACGGCGTGCGCGTGACGCTCGAGCGAGAGATGGAGACCGGCGTTTGGGCGGCTGTCGGCAGCGGGCGGACCGATCGTGGCGGCCGATTGCGGGAGTGGCTCGACGCCATCGATGTCGGACCAGGCATCTACCGGCTCGTGTTCGACACGCGCGAGTACTTTGAACGACAGGACACGTCTTCGCTGTTTCCTTGCGTCACGATCGTTTTCGAAATCGCGGCGGGCGAGTCGCACTATCACATCCCGCTGCTTCTGAGTCCGTTTGGATATGCGACCTACCGCGGCTCCTGATTCTGTTTCGCTCACATTCGGCGCGCGAGAGCTCGCACCGATTCGCACGGCCCTCAGAAAGGCCAACGCGCAGTTCGCACGCGTGTTTCCGGGCGAGACCGGCGAGCGACAACCAGTGCACACCCTCTACGGAGGTGCGCATCTCTTCAGATCGGATTCGGCGCCAAAGCTCGGCGCGTTGGCGCTCGCCGCACTCGACGAGTTCGCGCCTGACGGCCAGGCCCTCGCCCGCGTGCTCGATTTGGAAGCAGCAGCCGGTAGTGGCGCGGCTTTAGCCCCGCCGGCTCCAGAATTCGCCGACACGATCCGCACGCGCATCGCGAACAAGCTGTGGCGCGAACCGGTCGAAGATTTTCGCCTCGATTTCGAGGATGGCTACGGCAATCGGCCCGATCGCGAAGAGGACGATGACGCGCGCGCGGCCGCGGAGCGGATGGCGGCGGGGATGAAGGCAGGCACGCTTCCTCCCTTCATTGGTATTCGCATCAAGCCGATGTCGAACGAGCTGCATCAGCGCAGCCTCAGGACGCTGAATCTGTTCGTCACAACGCTCAGCCGAGCCTCGCATCGGTCGCTTCCGCCGAATTTCGCCGTGACGATTCCGAAAGTGGTGACACCCGCTCAGGTCGGAGCAGTGACGCGCGCCTGCGCGGCGCTCGAACGACGCCTGAAGCTTCGTCGCGGCGCACTGCGGCTCGAGATCATGATCGAGACGCCGCAATCCATCATCGCGGCCGACGGATCATGCGCCGTGCGAACGCTCGTGGCCGCCGGCGGCGGCCGGGTGCGCGGCGCGCACTTCGGCACCTACGATTACACCGCGCTTTGCGGGATCACCGCGTCGTGGCAGCAGATGCGGCACTCCGCGTGCGATTTCGCGAAGGAGATGATGCGCGTGTCGCTTGCGCAAACGGGCGTCTGGCTGTCGGACGGCGCGACGAACATCATGCCCGTCGGCCCGCATCGCGCCGGCTCGAAGGGGCCACTGACCGAAATCGAACGGGCGGAGAATCGCGACGTTGTCCATCGCGCCTGGAAGGTGCACTTCGACGACATTCGCCATTCGCTCATCAACGGCTATTACCAGGGGTGGGATTTACATCCGGCGCAGCTCGTCACGCGCTACGCGGCCGTCTATTCCTTCTTCCTCTCCGCGCGCGCCGCCGCGACGGCGCGCCTTCGCAATTTCGTGGAAAAGGCGGCGCAAGCGACGCTCGCCGGGGATGTGTTCGACGATGCGGCGACGGGGCAAGGATTGTTGAATTTTTTTGTACGAGGGTTGAGCTCGGGTGCGCTCACGCCAGAAGACGCGAGCGAGACGGGACTGACGCGCGAAGAGCTTGAGGGGCGATCGTTTTTGAAGATTCTCCGACGGCACGTAGTGGCGGGGCTTTAGCCCCGCCGTATTCAAGGGACTTTAGCCCGACCGCCGCGGGCACTAGCGTCCCTGCTGCTAGTTTCCAGTTGCCAGGTCCAAGTTCAAAGTTCAGTGGCAAGTTCCTTAAGTAGTTGAGTTTTCTTCGAAGTTCAGCGTCAACGAACAATGGGCAACTCAAGAACTAAACTTTGAACTGACAACTGCGAACTGGAAACTTAGAATCCCCGCTGCTCCCTCGCAATCGTCAGGTAGCGTCTCGCGTCGATGAAATCCGGCGCCAGCTTCAACGCGCGCTCGAACGCCTCGATCGCTTCGTCCAGCTTTCCTTGTGCGGCCAACGCGATTCCGAGCTTCGTGTGCGCCTGGGCCACATCCGGCGCGAGGGCGATTGCCGCGCGAAACGCCTCGGCCGCGTCGCGCAGGCGGCCGGCTTCGAGAAGCACGCCGCCGAGCTCGTAATAAGCGCCGGGATTGCGACGATCGAGCTCCGTCACCCTGCGGTAGTGCTCGATCGCATCGTCGTAGCGGTGCTGTCGCGCGAGCGCATCGGCGATATTGCGATGAACTTTGGCGCTGTGCGGCTCCAGCGCCAGCGCCGCGGTGAATTGCGCAATCGCTTCATCGAGTCGACCGCCAGCGGCCAATGCAACGCCGTAGTTGTTGTGCGACTCGAGCGTCGGCGAGAGCGCATGTGATGCGATCTCGAAGTGAGTCGCAGCCTCCTGCGGCTCGTTCCGGTCGAGCAGCGCGATGGCCAGGTTGTAATGCGCTTCGGCATAGTCGCTTCGCACGTCAAGGGCGTGGCGGAACGACTCGATCGCGTCATCGAGATGTCCACTTGCGCGAAGCGCCACACCGAGATTATTTGCTGCTGGCGCGTAATCGGGTTGCACTGCCAGGGCGCGTCGATAATGTTCGACGGCTTCGTCTGTTCGTCCATCTTCAGAGAGCGCAAGCGCGAGATTGGTTTCCGTGATTGCCTTCATCATGTCGCCTGTTTCCACGCGCCATTGCGCCAGAACCGCGACGCCGAGCGCCACCGCCAGCGCGATGATCTGACGCGAACGAGGCGTTTGCCGAAAATACTGCGGTAGGGCAACGACACCCGCAGCGGCAAACAGAATGGCGAACGGGATGAGCGGATATCGATATCGCGCGACGACGAAAAACACCAGAACACTGGCGGCGTATGCGACCGCCATCGCATGCACGACCCACAGATCACGACGTTCGCGCCAGGTTGCAATGACGCCAAATGCGGCCAGCGGCAACAGCACGCCGAAGTGACCGATCCAGGCGGTGAGCCGAATGGGCAGAGACCACTCGGCATGACTCTCCTGGCTTTCGGTGTCGATCATCTCCGTGGCGCTCGAAAGGAGCAGCAACTTGCGGCCCAGCAGGCGAAGCCAGTCACCAGGCTGCGATGTGATGAACTCAATGGCTCTACTACGCCAGAATCCAGACACCTGCGAGGGTGTCAGCGGATGTCCTACGGCTGCCTCGGCGATCTCCGTCGCGTCGGTCCGCTCGAACGCCGGCGACTCGTGTCCTTCTCGCAATCCCATGTAGGTGCCTGTCGCGCGCGCGTTGTTGCCGATGAAGAGATTCGATCCAAATTGCGATGTCGTCAGATAAAAGCCGCCGCCGACAACAGCATTTCTCGCCGCAACCGGCGCGAGCGCAAGCGAAAGGGCCAGCGCGTACGCGACGACGCGAGCCGCCGCCGCAGGTGACACACGTCGCCACTCGAATGTCGGCGCGATCATCCATGCCAGACCGACGGCCGCCATGGCCATCGCGTTCTCGCGCGTAAGTGTCAGCGCGCCAAGCACTAACCCGAGCGCCAACGAGAGCCGCCGCTCACGACTGTCAAGAACCGCGAAAAAGGGGACAGTCCCCTTTTCCACGTTTTTGCCGATCGCGGAGCCGACCTCGAGCGTCGCAGTTTTTGCGATTGCGGCGCGCTCAGCAACCAACTCGGCGACGAGCCAGAGCGCCACACACACGAAAAAGACGTCGAGCGTCGACTTCTGAATGAGACCGTCGAGAAAGATGGCGGGCGCGTAGACAGCAAGCGCGAGCCCGGCGATGAGACCGGCACGTACCGAGAACAGACGCGCCGCCGTGAGGCCGAGCAGCACGCACGCGCCCGAGCCGACGATCGCCTGAACGACACGAACCATCAGCAGGTCGCGGCCGAAGAGCGCGTACAAGGCGCCAAGAAAATAGGGGTAGAGAGGTGCCTGGTAGAAGACGTCGTGGCCCATCCAATCGCCGGCCGCCAGTTGCCGCGCCCACGTGTCGTAGCCGCGCGAATCACCAAGGAGCGTGGAAAAGTACGGAGACGCCCGGAGCTGCCAGACGTGAACGAGACGAACGGCGAACGCGATGAGGAAGATGAGCGCGGCGCGGCGGTGAAACGACACGCGCGCAGGTGAAGCAGGTCGAGCGGGCGCGCTCCTTACCTGAACTCGTTCTGCAGTGTTTCGAGCTCGGCGCTGCCTGGGCAAAGCGTTTCGTACGGCAAATCCGTCAGCGCACGATCGACAGTCCCGCTCTGCTCGTGCATGTCCTTCGAGTCGGGCGAGATGTAGAGAAGTCCCGTCACGATTTCGCCGGCGCGCTGCCGCTCACGAATGTACGCGTACGCCCGATCGCGATCGGTGGGATCGTAATCGGCAGCGACTTTCCGAAGCCGGACCCAGCCGCCTTCGTGCAGCATGACGTTCTTGACGTCGCCTTCCGCGTAGTCGACGGTAATCTCTTCGTGCGGCCCGATGAAGTCGGCCTGCACCACCTCGATGTCGTGCTCTCGCGTATACGCGTAGCTCTTGGTCGAGCCTTCGTGATCGTTGAACGTCACACACGGCGAGATCACGTCGACGAACGCAAATCCCTTGTGCTTCAGCCCCGCCTCGAGGATCGGTACGAGCTGCGCTTTGTCGCCCGAGAAGCTGCGCGCGACAAACGTGGCGCCGAGGGTCATCGCGAGCAGCACGCCGTCGATGGCTTCCATCGTGTTCGGTACGCCGCGCTTGCTCTTCGATCCAGGGTCCGCGGACGCGGAAAACTGCCCCTTGGTGAGGCCGTACACTCCGTTGTTCTCGAGGACGTACAGCAGATTCACGTTGCGCCGGATGGCGTGACACATCTGGCCAAGCCCGATGGACAAGGAATCGCCGTCGCCGGAGATGCCGATGTACACGAGCTCGCTGTTGGCCGCATTCGCGCCGGTGGCGAGCGCGGGCATGCGGCCGTGCACGCCGTTGAAGCCGTGCGCCTCGCGCAAAAAATAGGCTGGGGTCTTCGACGAACAGCCAATGCCCGAGAGCTTCGCGACACGATGCGGCGGAATGGAAAGCTCCCAGAACGCCTGGATGATCGCGGCAGTGATCGAGTCATGCCCGCACCCGGCGCAGAGCGTCGTGATCGCGCCTTCGTAGTCGCGGCGCGTCAGCCCGATCTCGTTTTTCTGGAGAGAGGGGTGATAAACCTTAGGTTTGGCAATGTAAGTCATTTACGTGGCTCGCTCGTCTCGGTGGAAACTGCCTTTCTTCTTTACGCGGCCCTCTCGATCTTGCTCTTCACTCCCGAGATCACGTGATGCGCGCTCATCGGGAAGCCGCCGTAATATCGCACCGACTCCATCTTGCCAATCGCTACACCGGTCTCGAGCATCAGCAAGCTTCTGAGCTGCGCGTCGCGATTCTGCTCGACGATGAAATTGGTCTCGTGCGATTCGAGGAACCGGGCCACTTCGTCGCCGAACGGAAAGCCGCGGACGCGCATGTAATCGAGGACGATGCCGTCCTTCGTGAGCAGATCCATCGCTTCGAGGCACGCGGCATGACACCCGCCGACGGTCACGACTCCCAGCTTCGCGCCCGGCCTCGTCTGAATCAACGCCGGCGGAACGGCCCGAGCAGCGTTCTGGATCTTTCGCTGAATGCGATCGACGACGTCGGTGTATTCCTCGGCGTCTTCGGTGTAGGCGCCGAAGCGATTGTGGCCTGAGCCGCGCGTGAAATACGCGCCTTTCGGATGCGTTCCCGGAAGCGTCCGGGAAGTGATGCCATCGCCGTCGCTATCCAGATAGCGATAGAACGTCTTGATCGTGTCGAGCTCCTCCGCCGACAGAACCTTTCCGCGATCGGGCCGATAGCTGTCGTCCCACGTCAGCTTCGGCACCATCCAGTCGTTCATGCCGATATCGAGGTCGCTCAGAACGAACACGGGCGTTTGGAACCGATCCGCGAGATCGAACGCCTTGACCGCAAATTCGAACGCCTCACGCGGGTCCGCCGGGTAGAGGCAGATATGGCGGGTATCGCCGTGTGACGCATACGCGCACATCATCAAATCGCCTTGCTGCGTTCGCGTCGGCATCCCCGTGGATGGACCGGTGCGCTGCACGTCGAACACGACGGCAGGAACCTCACCGTAATACGCCAGCCCGATGAACTCGTTCATCAATGAGATGCCGGGGCCGGCCGTCGGCGTGAACGCGCGCGCCCCCGCCCACGACGCGCCAATCACAATGCCAATCGCGGCGAGCTCGTCTTCGGCCTGAACGATGCACGCCAGGTTCTGCTTCGTCGCCGAATCGCGGCGGTACTGCTTGCAGAAACCGGAGAACGCTTCCATCAGCGATGTCGCCGGCGTGATGGGATACCACGCGCCAACGGTCGCGCCGGCGTACAGACAGCCCAGGGCGGCCGATGTATTGCCGTCGATCAGGATGGAGTCCTTCGTCGCGTCGAGCTTGGTCAAATGGATGGGCAAAGGACAGCTGAAATGCTCCCTCGCGTAGTTGTAGCCAAGATCAACGGCCTTCTTGTTCGAGTCCATCAGCGCCTGCTTGGCGCCGTACTTCTCGTTGAGCAGCACCCGAATGATTTCCCGATCCATGTCGAGAAGCGCCGCGAGCGCGCCCGCATACGCGATGTTCTTCATCAGGATGCGCTCGCGCACACCCTTGAAAGCGGCGTTGCACATGTCCGCGAGCGGCACTCCGAGATAGGTCACGTCCGCACGCTTGAGACGATCGTCAAGCGGCCACGTGGAATCGAAGAGCAGCCACCCGCCGGCACGGACCTCCGCAACGTCCTTGGCATAG